>Ga0315284_10009233_pt1 | contig 14062 bp, 9 predicted proteins | sample YL17G09_16_MG_FD_203696 | JGI IMG/M metagenome (GOLD analysis project Ga0315284, IMG submission 203696) | Sediment microbial communities from Yellowstone Lake, YNP, Wyoming, USA - YL17G09_16 | ecosystem: Environmental > Aquatic > Freshwater > Lake > Sediment | place: USA: Wyoming | collected... | reverse complement strand
GGCCATGGATAGGTCCCCGACGGGCCCCGCCTCGCCCGGCGGCAGCGGGGCGGGCGCCTTGCCGGGCACGGGCCCGAAATAGAATGTGCGGGCCCTGCCGCGGGCGGCTTTCCTGGCCCTCTCAAGGGCCTTGGAAACCATCCAGTCGGGCATGGACTTCTCCCCCTGGTCCAGCGAGTTCACGGTGATGCTGGTGACGCCCAGCTTCACGAGGAAGTCCACGGTCTCCTCGAGGCCGTACTCGCTTTCGGTGGTGATGGGTATGTTGGCCAAGACGGGCATGCCCTCCCGCAGGCAGTTTTTGATGCCCTCGACGGATCTGGGTTGGCCCGAGGTCCCGAGGACCTTGGCGTGGACGGTCTCGTCGTGGGAAGCGATGGAGACCTGGACGTAGGCCAATCCCGCGTCCAGCAGGCGACCCAGGAAGGCGTGGCTGCCGAGGCGCTCCCCGTCGGTCAGCAGGCCCACCATCATGCCGAGCGAGGCGGCGTGCTCCACGATGTCCACCAAATCCTCGCGCAAAGTGGGCTCCCCGCCGGTGATGCAGATGTGCGGCACGCCGAAGTTCCACAGCTTGTCCAGGGCCTTTATCCAGTCGTCAGCATTGAGCTCCCTGGCGCCCTCGATGGCTGGGGCCTTCTCCGAGGTGCGGTATGTCAGGGCCAGGTCGACCCGCATGGGCGCGACGGTGGGGGCCGAGAAGGGCTCGACGCGGGTTCCGCGGACCGGGGCCTCGCCCCTCTCGAGCCTCTCGATGTCCGCCTTCAGGTCAGTCAGGTCCTGGCGCGCGATGGATGGCCTGACCTTGAACTGGCCAGTGACCTTCCGGACGATGCGCGAGTCCTCCTCGCCGGCGAAGATGAGCTTGAGGTATATCAGGGCCGTGGGGTTCGCGTGGACGACCAGGGAGCCGTTCACCAGCAGGAGGCCGTTGCCACGCTCCTCCTCGCGCAGGTGCAGACAGCCCGCGCCCGTGAGGCCCTCGCGGCCCATGAGCGGGGATTGCTCGACCTCCTTGCGCCGGCGTCGCTCCCGGTCCAAGTAGGCCTTGGCCAGGGGCGCCGCCAACTGGAGGGACTTGCGCTTGGGCTTGAACTCGTAGCGTTCGTCCTCCTTCACAGGACCACCTTCCAAGAGCCCCAGTCGGGGACGCCTTCGAAGCGGGCCTTCTCGAAGCGCTCATTGGCCTTGGGGGCTGTCATGAGCCAGAGGATGTCGTCGACGGGCGGGGCCTTGCCCTTCTTGACCTTGGTCCATTTGGACGGCCCAATGGATGCGTAGTGGGCCTTGGTGCCTTCCATGTCGTGACCGTCGAGCTTGCCCAGGATTTCGTCCCGAAGGGAGCCTAGCAGGTTCGTTGTCGAGATGGGGTCCAATCGGCCGCCCCTTATGCAGCCGAGGAGCTGGGACGAGCGCCCCTCGTAATCCGGGTTCCTGATCTCGACGAGCATCTTCTGCGGGTCCGTGACCTCGATGGCGTCGACCATGGCCAGGTCCAGCAGGAACATGGCGACCACGCAATCGTCCCCCAGGTCCAGCAGCAGGGCCGCCTCCATGGGTCCCAGGCCCTCGTATATGCCCCAGCCTTCGACGTTTAGGTAGGGCTTGATGTAGGGCCTGCGGATGTAGCGCTTGACCCCGTAGGCCGCGACAGCCACGATGGCGACGACCAGGAAGATGTACAAGTAGGCCTCGTAGAAATGGAACTGGACATCCCAGAACGGGTCGTAGACCTTGGACACGGCCGACGCCGGGAAGTCCGCATGTACCTCCTTCCTGTCTCCCGGCGACAGGCCCGTGAAGTTCCAGGTCAGCACGATTCTCCCGCCGTGCTCCATGGTGGTGGCCCCGGTCGTTGACTGGACCTTGCTCTGGTCAAGGAAGTCCTCGGGGAGGTTGAGGCTGACCGACATGGCCTGCACCTCCTGGACCGTGTTCGGGTCCCACCAGGTCGGGGTCACGCTGACTCTGGCCTTGCCCGCGCCCGCCGGGCTCTTCATGGCCATAGCGCCCATGCTCACGAGGACCGAGAGCGCGTAGGTGGTGTCGGGCTGCAATGCCAGGGCGGGGCCCAAGGATAAAGCCAGGTCGTTTTCGGCCTTGCCGATCTTCTTCAGGTCCTGGACGACCTTGCTGTTGATGGTAACGGTGGTCTTGCTGGTTTCGAACCGCCAGTTGGGCAGATGGATGGTAAGGCCGGTGACGATGGAGCTTTGGGGCCTGACGGTCAGATGGATGATGTACTGCATGTCAGCGGAGCCGTCGTGGGAAACAAAGACGGCCAGATCCTCGGAGTTTATAACGATGACTATATTCGAGGAGGCCGAGCAAGGGGATGGCAGAATGCCGGCGAACAATGCCAGGAAGACCAGCATGGCCGCTGCTGCGGCGGAAAGGCCTCCGGGATAGTGGCGTGCCAAATGTTCACCCCGCGGACATGATATGGGCCTAGGTCTTGTATACATTACTGCCCTAGGAAATCTATCTAGCATGCATATAATAATTTTCCATCGATTATTCATAGGATATTCATTGATGGCCTAAGCTAGGAATGATGGAACAGATAATGTCTCTGGACGCCTAGGCGTAATTCCGCCTGTTGGTGGCGGCCTGGCGTTTCCTGTCCTTGGCGCGGCGGCCACGGACCAGGGCACGCCTCGATGGCCTTAGCCTCTCGGCGCCCTTGCCCTTCCACCGGAGGCCACGGCCCTTGTGGCCAGCGCCGGTCTTGCCGCGGAATGGCCTGCCGTGGTGCTGGGGCTCGCATATCCAGTTTATCTTGGGGTCGCTCATGATGACCGGGTGTGACGGGTCCACCAGGATGATCTCGAAGAACTTGTATTTGCCGTCCTCGCCGACCCAGTAGGAGTTCAGGACCTCCATGTTCCGGTGGCGCTTGGCGACCCTCTCCTCGGCGATCCACCTCATATTCTTGTAGACCGTGAGCTTGGAGATGCCGGTGCCTGTGGGCTTTCGGCCGCGGACCGGGTGCCTCTTCCTGAAGCTGCTCCTGCGGACCTTGGCCCTGATTATGATGAAGCCGGCCTTGGCCTTGTAGCCGAGGGCCCTGGCCCGGTCTAGCCGCGTGGGGTGCTCGAGCCTGACGAAGGCCGGGCCCCGCCGCCACTCGATGAGCCTGTTGTGGGTTATCTCCGCAAGCGGGCCCGACCTGGGCTTCTTCCAGGTCTCTCCTATTCTGGCGTAAACGGATCGAACCATGTATCTGGCCGAATGAACTATACATATATATAAATTTCCGTCAGGGCCCGTCTAAAGAATCATTTTTTTCGGCGGCCGACAGGCTGCCCGGGCCTCTTCCTGCGGACGGTCTTCTCGTAGATGTAGGCGATAGTCACCATTGGGGCGATGATGATGGCCATCATGGCCGCTTTAACGGCTCGACCGAATGTGCGGTAGAGCCATGTGGCTCAGCATGTAATGAAAAATAGAAAAAGGAAAAAAAGGTTAGGGCCTTATCGGCCCAATATACCATCTACTTGCTCTTCTTCTTGTCCAGGTCCTTCAGGAGGTCCTCGAGGCTGTCCGGGTCCTTGCTCTTGGGCGGGGTGGCCTTCGGAGGCGTCACTTCGGACTTTGGCCCCGCCTTCGGGGGCGCGGGCTTGGTCTCGGTGGTGCCCGTCGGGGCCTCGGTCACGCCCTGCTTGTCCTTGAGGGCCCCCTTGGTCACGGGCTTGGGGGCCTCCTCCAGCTCCTCTTCCTCCGGCGTGAAGGGCGTCTCCTCCTCTTCCTCCTTCGGGGCGGGCTTGGTCTCCTCCTCTTCCTCGACCGGCGGCGGGACCTTGGGCTTGGCCATGGCCCTGCCGACGACAAGGCCCAGCACCAGGCCGATTACCATCAGCAGGATGCCCAGGCCCAGCAGCGCCATCATAGTGTACTGCTTGTCGTTGTTGTAGGTGACCGTCAGGGCCTGAGTGGCCGGGTTCCCTGCCGGGTCCACTGCCTTGATGTTGATGGTGTTCTTGCCCTCCTTCAGCGTGACCTTGATGCTGAAGGCGCCGTTGGCGTCCACGGGTATGGCCATGTCATTGATGGTCACGACCGCGCCCTTCTCGGATGTGCCCGAGATCGTCAGCGTATTCGAGGTCACGGTCAATTTGACCTTCTTCGGGCTTGTGACCGTGAGTAGGGCCGTTACATCATTGGTTATCACGACGCTCGCGGTCCCGACGTTGCCCGCCAGGTCCGTGGCCGTTATGGTAACCGTGTTGGCCCCTGCGCTCAAGGCGACGTTCACCGTGAACGTCCCGTTGGTGTTGGTCAGGTTCTTCGTGCCCTGCTTGATGGCCGCCGTGAGGTCGTCCACGGTCCCCGTGACATCGATGGTCGCCTTGTTAGTGACGAGGCCGGTTGCCGGCGATGTTATCGTCACCTTCGGGGCGTTCTTGTCAAGGACCACGGTCCTCTCCCACTTGGCCTGGTTGCCAGCCGGGTCCTTGGCCAATACCGTGACCGTGTTGGTCCCGTTGGCCAGGGTGAAGCTCTTGCTGAAGGTGCCGTTGGTCCCGATGGTCACGTTCACGCCGTTCAGGGTCAGTAATGTAGCGTTGACCACGGTCCCGGTCACGCTCAGGGTAGCGTTGTTGGTGTAGTAGGTCCCGGTCCCAGCGGGCGTCTTCACGGTCAGGACCGGTGGCACCGTGTCTATGTTCAGCTTGATCAGGATCTGATTCTTGTTGCCGGCCAGGTCCTTGGCCAATATGATCAACTGGTGGGTCCCGTCCGCGAGAGTCTCCTTGATGGACCAGGTACCGTTCTTGAGGTCCATCGTCGCGTTGGCCCCATTGACGGTCACGGAGTTGCCGTCCGTTGTGCCCGTTAGGGTGAAGTTGTTGCTGTTGACCCAGCCACCATCTGCCTTGTCGCAGGTAACCTTCGGGGGTATCGTGTCGACGATGACCTCCTTGGTCACCGAGCCTAGGTTCCCGACAAGGTCCGTGGCCTCCACGGTGATGTTATACTTGCCGTCGGACAGGTTGAACGTCTCGCTGAACTTGCCGTCCGGGGTCTTCGAGAACGCGGAGCCGTTCACGCTTACCGATGCGTTGATCTCGGTCGTCCCGTTGAGGTAGAATGTGTGGGCCGTGACATAGAGGCCCGCGGGTTCGGCTATCGTGATGACTGGTTCCGTGAGGTCCACTGTCACATTGATCTCCATCTGGGTCGTCATGCCCGCAACATCCCTGGCCTCGACGCGTATCGTGTGCTCGCCTTCGGTCAGGTTGAGCTCGTACTCCCAGTTGTTTAGACCGTCGGCCATGGCCCATCCCATGCTCGCGTCCAGGTTCACCCAGACGCTGTCGAGGGATGACCCGATGTCGTCGGCCGTCCCGTTCATCGTGAAGATGGTCTCGCTGGTGGCCCAATCGTCTGTCGGGAATGTTATGTTGAGCTCTGGGCTGACCGTGTCGTCGATCTGGATAATGACCGTTTTCGCCCCTAGCAAATTCTTGTCGACTATGACGGATGTGTTCCCGATCATGCCGTTGAGCTCTGCGCTGAAGTTGTACGGGTTGTGCTTGAGCGTGAGCATCGCGCCCACCGTGAACTGCATGACATCGACGGTCAATATGCCGTCCATGTCCGCCATGTAATCAAGGTCAAAGTAACTGGACTTGTCCATCAGGTTCACGTTGGCCTCAGGCACGGGCACTCCGTTCTGCCACTGCACCTTTATGTCCACATGCCAGCCGAGCTGGACCATACCACCAGGCCAAGCCATTGCGTGCCCCATATCGATATTGCCGCCGGTGACGTTGATCAATGACACATATCCGCCGTCGCCCGCCGCGATACCCCCCACGACAAGGCCAGGGGACTTGACGGTCGAGTCGTAAATGTACATGCTGGACTCAGAACCTGCCGATGTCAGGCCCACCGGGTTCCCGGCCAGTTCGATGATCGCATGCTGGATATAGAGCAAGGCGCGATTATCCGTTTGGAACATCGTCGACATGCTTAGGGAGGACTTGAAGGTGTCCCCCTCCGAGAACACGGAGGCTCCGTAACTGGCCATTATCCCTAGGCCCCCTATGCCGAAATTGTTCTTAGTGGTGTAAACTGTGGCGCCGTTCATGGCCATAAAGCCCCATCCGGACTCGATGACCCTGTTGTTCTCCAACTCAGCCGTGCAATCCAGCCCAATTACTGCGGCCGAATTCGCCGTCATTCCGGTGGCGTCGAACGTGTTGTCCTTCAATGTAAGGTCCGTTCCCAGATCGACGACGACAAAAGCCCCTATATTTAAGGACCTGAATGAGGTCTTCTCTACTGTCAGGGAGCTCATTGTCTCGGCATAGATCAACTGGGACACCAAACCTCCCATGATGTAACCCTTACTGAAATCGGCGGTCGACATGATACGCATATAGATCGCCTCATCGACATTGGACCTGAGCTCGGTCCCAGTGGATGTCATTGTGCACATGTTCTGTAGATTGATGCCGTATTGCTGGTTGTGGGTTACCTTGTTGACGCCATCAAGTGTCAGAACGCCTCCCTGATTGCAGTCTATCCCGTTCAAGTTGTCCGCTATCCGGTTGTCCACCGATGTGATCCTGGACTTCAGGCCCCACTGCTGTATCCCATACCCCGTGTTATTGTTTATATCCGATTTTTCTACGTGGATCTCTCCATTGTCCGTATTAACGGCCGTGGTCAATCCCGTGAACCTGGTGTTCATGATGAAGGCACTGCCCTGATAGACATAGACGCCTCCCTTGTAGTTGGGACTAACCGCGGACTGTTTGAAGGTGCAGTTGTCTACGGTCACGCTAGCCCCCGTGGTCACACTTACGCCTGAGGCTACATAGATGCTGAAGGTCGTGTTCCTGAAGACGACGCCGGGCGCGTCGACATAGAACAGGTCGACCGAGGCAATGTCGTTCCCTCCGGCCACTGTCCATTCGAAGGTGGCGTTAGAGGTCCCGACGTAGCAGCCCGTATAGAACATATTGGTAGGGTCCAGGCCTCCCATGTGGTAAACGCTCGCCTTCGGGAAGTTGATGTTCGAGCCTGGAAGGAAATGGCATTTCCACGCGTGCGTGATGGCCGGGCCCCAGTCGAGGTAACCCTTGTTCCTTATGATCAGCGTACCGCCCTTTTCGACGGTGACGCCGTACTGACCATTATATGTGGCCGAGCTGAACAGGACACCCGCTTGGTCTAGGGTCAGACTCGCGCCGTTCTTGATCAATAGGTTGCCGCTCGTAAGGTGTATCTCGGTCCCAGCGGTATAGGTCAGCTGGCTCGCGACGATCCAATCGCCCGGCCCCCAGTCTGTGTGCCCATGGGTGTCGCCCGGGTCCGCGGCGCTGGCCGTTGGTAACAGGGGCAGAAGCCCCGCGCTCATCATCAAGGCCATGAGGCCTATGCACAACATCTTCTTCATTGGCTGAACCATTCTTCTCATCTCCACCGAAATCGGTATCCAATTCTGTTATTACCATAGTACATATAATATAATAATCTTTCTAAAACTATATATTATGAATACGGTGACCGTCGATTGTCCCGGGACCCCTTCTTCCAAGCCAATATTCTATGGTCCTTCAACGGTCCACGCATACCAATGTTTAATATTGTCTCCGACCATCATGTGGAGGCCTTCAGCGAATGGGGGGAGTTCTATGGCATTACCGGTTAGACGGATGGTATTGTACAAGCACGGCGTAGGTTTCATCGAACGTGGCATGAAGCTCACGGGCAAGGAGCCCCTGAAACTCAGCTTCAAGAAGAGCAACATGGACGATATACTGAAGAGCCTGTGCATCTTCGACTCTGGCAAGGGGCGCGTCACGGGCGTTTCTTACGAGACCGCCGAAGACGTCACCCGGCTTTTGGCCGACAAGGCCATCACGGTCCCCGAATGCGAGGCCATGGTGGGCCTCATGAGGCAGCTCAAAGGCTACAAGGTCAAGATACTGACAGTGGACAAGGAGTACGAAGGCACGGTCGTCGGGACCCAGGAGGAAAAGAAGCTCACGGGCCAGGGCCAGGTGCTGGAGCAGGAGAACTTCGTTGTGCTCAAGGACGATAAGGGCAAGATCCGGTCCCTACCCATCAATAGGATCGAGGACTTCGAGATAATGGACCCCGAGGCCAGGGAGGATTTGGACTTCTATCTGGGCGCCGTCACCTCGGAGAGGAAGAAGAACACCAAGGGCGTCACCATCTTCCTGGACGGGGACGACCACGATATATCTGTGAGCTACATCACATCCATGCCCTCTTGGCGCGTCAGCTACAGGCTGGCCTTCGACAAGAAGAAGACCGTGCTCCAGGCCTGGGGTATCATCGACAACCAGATGGACGAGGACCTCAAGGATGTAGCCCTCAGCCTCGTGGCCGGCAAGCCCATATCGTTCATCTACGACATCTACACCCCGCGCTACGTCCAGAGGCCTATAGTTCGGGAGGAGGTCCGGACTGTCTCGGCCCCGGTGGAGCTCGAGGCCCAGACCGAGGCATTGGCCACGGGCATGCTCACAACCGAGCAAAAAGAGGGGGAGGAGGAATGCGTTGACATGCCCTGTGACCGCGAGATGGACATGAACGGGATCGCGGGCAAGGCATCCCCTGCCAAGCCCAAGATGAAGAAGGCAGACTACGGCGCCTTCGCCTCGACCGTCGCCAAGACCCCCGCATCACCGGAGCCCTCCATGGACCGCTCCATCGCGGTCGCCACCAGGACCGTCGAGATGGGCGAGTTCTTCAAATACGACATCCAGACCCCGGTCACGGTCAAGCGGGGCCAGAGCGCCATGGTGCCGATACTCCAGGCGGACGTCAGTTGCACCAAGGAGCACGTCTACAACAACCAGAAGATGCCCCGTAACCCGGTCGTGACCATGCGCATCAAAAACGACACGGGCGCGGTCCTGGAGCGGGGCCCCATACTGGTCCTCGACGAGGGGACCTACGTGGGCGAGGCCATATTGCCCTACACGACATTGGCCAGCGAGAACCACATCGCATATTCCGTCGACCTCGGGGTCATAGTCAACGAGAAGTACGACAGCGGGAGCAACCTGGAGATCATAAGCATAGCGAACTACTACTTCCAGAAGCAGTACCTCGAGTGGAAAGAGTGCGAGTACGAGGTCCAGAACAAGAAAAAGGAGCCCGTGGACCTGGTCATCGAGCACCCCAAGACCGAGTATAAGGTCGACGACAAGATCACCCAGAAGCCCACCGAGGAGACCGAGAGCTTCTACCGGTGGAAGTTCAAGGTGGACCCCAAGACCACCTCGAAGTTCAAGGTCCGGGAGCTCATGCAAAGGACCTACCAGGAGGAGATCCGCTCCCAGAGCGTCGACACCATCAAGTGGTACCTTGACAACAACTACATCAACAAGAAGGACTTCGGCGACGTCAAGGAGATCATCGATTTGCAGTTCCAGATAAACGACCTGGCGAACCAGAGCAACGAGATGCAAAACGAGATGGACCAGATCACCGAGGAGCAGGACCGGCTCCGGGAGAACCTGCAGGCGCTCGGCAGCTCCACCAAGGAGGAGAAGCTCCGGGCCAAGTACGTCGACAAGCTGGACGCTCAGGAGAACCGCGTCGAGGAGATAAAGAAGGCCATCAAGGCCAACCAGGAAAAGATCGACAAGCTCAACAAGATCATCGAGAAGAAGCTCTCGACGCTCAGGTAGTCGGACCATGGCCGGGCCTTGGGGCCCGGCCTCCTTTCTCACAATGGAATCCTTTTTTATATCCGTCCTCCCATCCACATCGCATGTTCGTCCTACCGGAGCCGCAAAAGTTCAAGATGAGGGACAAGCTCGACGAGGCCATTACCAGGGCCAGGGCCAAGAACCCGACCGCCAAGCTCGTCAGGATTTTCGGGGCCGCCCTCGACAAGGACGGGACCGTGATGCTGGGCCAGCAAGGCAAGTTCATGCCCCGCTGGGAGTTCGCCTTCATGGACGACAAGAACGGCGAGGCCCCGCCGCAGTTCATTACCGTGCTCTATCTGGCACCGAAGGTCCCCATGGTCAACGACAACGCGGGCAACGTCAGCAATATGCCGACCTTCTCGGAGGAGCAGATCGGCATGTTTGCCAACAGTGATGTCGTGGCCACCGTGTTCGCATCCTTCCCGGACCACAAGCCCTGCGGCGGCTACGACAACGATACAATGGTATACTTGGTCCAAGACGAGGTGCCCGTGGTCCATGTCAGCAACTGGAAGGGCCAGATAGTCAGGCTCAACGCCATAACGCTTGCAAAGCTATAGGCCTTAGCAGCCTTTCTCCCGTCGGATCTCTTCTAACGCCCTGGCGTGCATGTGATCCGAGATGCCCAGGCTCTGCCTCAGGGCCTCGAGCATCCCCTGCTCGTCCTGGTCCAGTTGCCCGTTCGTCATGGCCTCGGACAGGCATTGCTTGTATGTCAGGTAGTTCTTGTCCGTGCTCAGCTTGATATCGTCGAGGAGCTTCTCGTGCTGTGTGATGGTGATGCCTAGGCCTGTCCTTAGGGTCCTCAGCATCTTCTCCTCGGATTCGACGATGACCCCGTCGGCCATGGCCCTTTCCAGGGCATGGCGGTAGGTCTCGAGGTTCGGGTCCCCGAGGCACTTGGCGGCCCCGCCCACGTCACCCCCGCTGCCCTTGCCCACTATAACGCTGTCCTTGACCTCGGTGGGCCCGTCTTTCCCAATGTCCGACTTGGTTATCACGCTGTTCTCGATGACGGTCTTGGTGGGGACATAGTTGCCGTCGGACCTGATATGGACGTCCGACGGTGGCTTCCCGTCGATATTGATGTTGGTCCTCTGGAGGACGCTGTCCTTGATCTCCACCTTGGTCCCGATGTAGTCCCCCTTGACGATTATGGCGTCCCGTATGTACGGCAGGTTGGAGGTTATAGCCTGCTCGATCATGCCCTGGAAGACCGTGAGCTCCATCATGGTCGATGTCATGCTGTCCAGGGTATCCTTGTTCAGATAGTGCAGCGTGGCCTCCATCTGTTCCGAGAACTTAAGGTCCAGGCGCGTGCACTTGATGAGCATCCTGGTCTTGATGTCGTCCTTGGGTTCTATGAAGATCTCCATGCGCGAGCTCTTGCAGACCATGGTCGGCATGTTCCAGGTGAACTTGTAGACGACGGGCCCGCCGGGCTTGGCCTCGAGGAGCTCGATGTCATAGCCGTTCGATTGCATGGAGTCTGTGAAGTTCAGGTGCCTATCGTCCTTCTCCAGCGTCTGGTAATAGGTGGTGGACAGGTTCCTTGGATTCGACAAAAGGACCCGGAGCTCGTTCACCCCGGCGTTGAAGTCCTTCTCTATCTTGTAACCATAATCAGTCCGTGTAAGGGACATGCTCCACCTGGGAAGCCCCTATCGGACGGAGGGCTTTTAAAGGTTGGGTATTTGGACAGCCCGTGCCGGTCCCTGCCCAGGACGGACATCGAGCACTTTTTGATTATCAACAACCATACCAAAAACCCTTATTAGGGCCACCCGTTTATTCTCACGGGGGAAGTGGGGCCTTGGAGCACGAGAGGGACAGCACCGTCGAGCTCTTCATCGTCGACGCCTTCACGTCGGACCGGTTCAAGGGGAACCCGGCCGGCGTGTGCCTCCCCGAGGACCGCCTCCCCGAGAAGGTCTGCCAGTCCATCGCCGCCGAGCTGAACCTTTCCGAGACCGCGTTCATACACCCGGTCGAGAGGACCTCAGACGACATACCGCGCTTCGGATTGCGGTGGTTCACGCCCCAGACAGAGGTGGACCTCTGTGGCCACGCGACACTTGCGACTGCCAAGGTCATCTTCCAGGAGGTCGGGGTGGACTCCGAGGTGCTAGCTTTCGACACCAGGAGCGGGCCGCTCTACGCCCACAGGATCGGGAGCGCTGTGAGGATCGACCTGCCGGCCGCTCCGACGAGGCCCACCAAACCCCCGGAAGGCTTGATCGAGGCCCTCGGCCCGCAGGCGGGGACCCCAAAGAACATCGAGATCACATCCGGCAGCATCTCCAAGCTGCTGGTCGAGCTCGAGGATGAGGCGAAGGTCAGGGCCGTCCAGCCGGACTTCAAGGGCCTACGGGCCATCAAGGACAAGCCCGAGTTCAACGGCGTCATCGTCACCGCGAAGGACGGAACGGGCCTCGAGCGCGGTGATGGCTCGCACGCCCCGGACTTCGTGTCGCGCTACTTCGCCCCATGGGTCGGCGTCGATGAGGACCCGGTCACGGGCGCGGCCCACACGGCCCTCGGGCCCTACTGGTCCAAGCGCCTGGACAAGAACCCGCTCAGGGCCCACCAGCTGTCGGCCCGCGGCGGGGAACTTATGGTAAAGGTCGAAGGGGACCGCGTCCACCTGACCGGCGAGGCCGTAGTGGTCCTGGCGGGCACGATGCGGCTAGATTGAGCGATGGATAACACAATCATTGTCAGATCTTATATCATCTCACAAAATAGTTTTCTATCTCAATTTTCGGGGTGCAAAACACCCTTCAGCAGGTGGTTCTTTATGGTCTCAGCCCTGTCGCTGAATTCCCGAAGGCCTATCTCATGGACCTTGTATCGGTGCCATTCCTCAAGTATTTCCTGGTCCTCATGGGCCATGCCGATGAGCTCCACAGAAGGCGGATCCAGATCTCCGAGAGGGCCGTTTGGAAGCTTCTCGGCCTGTTCTTCCAGGATGGTCTCAATTTTGGGACTATTATACCAGTCAGACATCCATCCACTCCGGGTATCATGCCCCATCAGGGCTGCCAGAGCAGGTTTGGACAGTCTGACCTCGCAGCCGACATGGGAAACCCAGTGGCGGAGACCGTTCGACCTCAGGTATGGAAGACCCCACTTCTTCTCCATCTTTGTCCATCGTCTCAGGAAGTGGTTTATCTGCTTCTCAACCCTGATGCCTTGGTAATACGGAAAGACATGTCTGGTTCCAGTTGTGGTCACTCGATAGGCGATTATCGCTTCTTGGACGTCAGGGCACAGGTAGGCCATTATAGGGCTTTCAGTCTTAAAACCGGTTGATTGCGCTATCACAGCCCAGAGTGCCATACCCACAACTTTTATCATGTCATTTAAGAATAAATGCAGGTCATTCTACCAAATAGTCATGATTTATATAGAAAAGTTTTTATAGATTGTGAGAAATGATAAACTGGATTTTATTGAAAAGTGGAATTGTTTAAACCGACCTCTCTGGGGGAAAGGAATATGTCTCGAAGAACTTCAATCGGTCTTGTTGTTTGTGCGCTGATGATAATGCCTGCTTTTTTAGTGGATATCCCAAATACTGGGGTTGCCGCAGAAAGTAGTTCTATTACACCCGAACAATATGAAATGTTGATTGAGGATGTAAATGCACTAAGAGGGGCTATTGATAATTTACCAGATTCAGTTTTTAAGAATAATGCAGAACAGAGAAAGAAAACACTTAATAATAAATTAGATTCTTTCATAAATGAAATATTAGAAGGTAATTATAATAGTGCATTAGATAAATTGGAGAATGATATACTAGCAAAGATGGACGGTTTCATAGGCGGGAACCCCAATAATGATTGGATTATTGACGAAGAAACTCAAATTCAATTAAACGAATTAATTGATAATATAGAAAATTCTGATTATGATTTTGATGGATTAACTATTTGGAATGAGGTCAAAATATATGGGACTGATCCTTTTAATTCGGATACTGATGGAGACGGCTTACTTGATGGATGGGAAGTGGAAAACGGTTCAGATCCTTTATCAGATGATTCAATAGTCGATTTAGATGAAGACGGACTAACGAACGAAGTGGAAATAGCGATTTATCATACAAACCGACTTGTTGCATAAACCCCCTCCTCAGCAGGCATAGCTGTCCATCACCGCCATCCTGAAGTTGTGGACGATGTCCCGGCACAGCTCTTGGTTCCTCCGACTTGAACGTAGTCCTCCTCGTATGATGTCCCCGAAGGCCGCTTTCTTTGCGTTGATTGCGCATTCGACCTTGACCCTGTATCGGTATACGTTCTTCCAACGTTTCGGGAAGTTGTTGGCAAAGTAAACTCCCTTCTCATAGTCGTTCG
>Ga0315284_10009232_pt1 | contig 14062 bp, 21 predicted proteins | sample YL17G09_16_MG_FD_203696 | JGI IMG/M metagenome (GOLD analysis project Ga0315284, IMG submission 203696) | Sediment microbial communities from Yellowstone Lake, YNP, Wyoming, USA - YL17G09_16 | ecosystem: Environmental > Aquatic > Freshwater > Lake > Sediment | place: USA: Wyoming | collected... | reverse complement strand
TAGGTACTGGTAAAACATTACTGGGTCTTAAGCACATGATTAAAAAATATTCAGATAGCTCATTATTTCTAGTGGTTGCACCTAAGATTTCCATTCACCAAGAGTGGATCAATCAAGCTATAGAACATAACTTAGAGTATCTGTTACAGCATATCAAATTTGTTACCTATCTTTCTTTAACAAAGCTAGACTACCAGTTTGACTATGTATATCTTGATGAATGTCATAATCTTAAACAGAAACATGGCAATTGGTTAAGACTATATGATGGACCTGTATTAGGATTGACAGGTACATATCCAATTTACCCATTGTCTGAATCATTTATTGTATGTACTGAATTTTGTCCAGTAGTATACAAGTATGAAATCAACGATGGTATTGCAGATAACATTTTAAATGATTATATTATATATGTACATGTCTTACAGTTAAGTGGTCAGAATAATATCCAAACAAAAAAAGGATCTCAGATGTCTGAACAAACTAATTATAAAATGTGGACAAAGTTTATAGATCAAGCACCAGCACATAAAGTAATGATGACAAGGTTAATGCGCATGAAAGCTTTACAAGGATATCAAACTAAAATAGATTATGCTAAAAAGTTATTAAGTATGCAGACAGATAAGACATTAGTGTTTACAGATTATACATCACAAGCTGATGAAATATGTGAGCATGCATATCACACTAAGGAAAAAAATTCTAAAATTAATTTAGAAATGTTTAAGTCTGGTGAGATCAATCAATTATCTTCTGTTTTACAGATAGCTGAGGGAGCAAACATACCTAACCTAAAGGTTGGTATCATTATGCACTCTTATGCTAATGAAAAGAAGTTACCTCAAAAGATAGGAAGGTTTCTTAGATTGAATCCAAATGAAAAAAGTATTGTACATTTGCTATGCTATGAAGATACAGTAGATATGGAATGGTGTAAGAAAGCTTTAAGAAGTTTTGATCACAAAAAAATATATAGATACAATGGCACAGCTAATACTACACAATGACGACAAGAATAGTTATCAAAAAGTAAAAGCATCATTAATTAGATGGTGCGACCATGAAACTATACAAGCAGAACAGTGTTCGCTAATTGCACACAACACTGGTCAATGCATTATAAAGAATGGAGATTTTATGGAGTTACTAGATATAAAAAACAAGTTTGAACTAGTCAACATAGATGTTGAGATAATACAGTAAACATGGAAGAAGAACCATTAATGAACTTAAGACCAAAGACTCCAGAAGAGTTGCTAATATGGGTTGAGTTAGATAAAAAAGAATTAATAAAAAAAACAAACAACTTACAAATAATGATTAAATCATTAAAGGAAGAGATAAGTGAATTTAAAACATCAATGAAACAGACAGAGTTAGGTGCACTGATACTAAAGAACAAGAGTCTTAAGGAGTTACTCAAGTTAAAAGAACTTAAGATTAAACATCTTGAAGAAGAAAATACTATGTACTTACAAAAGATCATAAGACTGCAGAAACCATGAGCTTAATAATTCAGCTAGAAGTTCCAGAGGATATAGTATCTGCTATAGAAGAACACGGATTCTGTAAGAAAGAGAACAGACTTATTTTTAAAACATTCATTAGCTCAATGATCAATGATGTACAAAAAGAATTTGAACATGACTTCCTAATGTGGCTAGACAATCTCTCTTCAGCAGAACTAATAGAAATAAAAAATGGTAAACTACTATGACAAATCTACCAATGAAAATAATTTGTATCAATGATAAACATAAGCCAAAAGAAATCCCAATAGAAAAATGGATTAAATATGGAGAGATGTATACACTAATTGGTGTACAACATTTACTATCATCAGACAAGTTAGGTTTTGAACTCGCAGAAATCAAATTAGGTGAAAACTGTTTCCCTTATCATTACTTTGATCCCAATAGGTTTGCTCCAATAGATGAAAAAACAATGGAAAACATGGAGTCAGAAATATATGATTTAGTACATCCTACCACTGCATAATGAAAAAGCCAGCATCAAGTTGTAAATACCTGGTGAAATTAATGTATCTCAATGGAGAAACAATAGCACAAATAGCTCAAGACAAATCAATATCTGAGGAAGAAGTAATAGAATACCTCAAACAATATAGATTGTTAACCATGATCACAATTAGCATATGTGCATTAGGTAGCAAACAAGAGCAATACTATGAAAATGAAGATGATATGTTAATCAAACTACATTACAACTATGAGGATTTAAGTCCATCAGAAAAAAAAATATATGAATCACGGTCTGATAAATAAACATTACCACACAGGTAATATGTATAAAAGTCAAGATATATATCTAACATACCCAGAACTACTAAGAATAAACCAATATTTTCTAAAAACAAATAGAAGAGATAGGTACTATATAGCAATGAAATATCATGCTATTAAGGTAGCTCAACAAATATATCCTGGCATAGTACTAGAAGAACTTGCTGAATTAATAAATATAAAAACCCATTCATCAGTTATCTATTATCTCTACAAGTACATACCAATTATTGGTCATGATGATTTTATATCACACTGTTTTGATAGATTTATAGATAATTATATTTATCCTGAAACTATAAAAAATAATAAAGGAAAATCTCTACATGGATTGTTTAAAGAAATATCTATTTCCACAGAAGAACCTAGCCCAACAGAAGAAATTAACAAGGCAACTCCAAGAAATAGAAGACATAACATTTATAAAAAACAATAAGCAATGGCAAATTGGTGCTCAAACACAGTAGACTTCAGTGGAAGCAAGAAAAATATAAATAATTTACATCAGTTGTTTGAAAAAACAGTTGAGATACAAAATAAATCAAGTCTAGGACAATTATTGTTTTCATTAGAAGGAGTAATTGATGGATACATGTTTACTATTAACTATGATCTTGTAGATGAGGACTACTTGCAAGTAACCTATGAATCAAAATGGAATCCAATACCACATGATATGGTAAGAATAGCACAGATGTTCGAGTTAACTTTCATATATAATTATCAAGAAGAAGGAAATCAACTATATGGGGTGTATAACTTTGATGGTACAGATCTGTCATATAAAACATTATCAGATGAAGAACTTGAAGAATGTACGTATGTAGTTGGAGATACTGGAGATGTTGATGATGATGTATATACAGAAATTGATTATGAAAAAGCAGATGATTTCTTAGATAACAAATCTTTTGACTCAATGGAAATAAGAACTTTAAAGCCATGAAAAAAACATGTATCATTAAATTTAAGAAAGTAAATGGTAAGTTGGTAGTCAAAGATGGATTGCTAAAGGATAGACTTGCTACCTTCATTGCAGAATTAACAGAAGATGATGAAATCGAATGCTTATTTGAAGCAGTTGAACCTAACAATACTAAGGCTCAACTGGCTAAGATACATGTAATGATCAAAGAAATCTCTGATGAAACAGGTGAAGATATAAAAAAAACAAAGCAGGACATAAAAGATCAGTGTGGTTTAACATACTATGTAGATAACACAAAGATCTATAAATCATTTGCTAATATATCTCGTGAAGAGTTATCTAATATAATAGAAAAGATTTACTTAATAGGTGACTTTCTTAATATAAACTTTAAGAAGGATCTTCACTAACAACATCATCTTTAATATCAATCTCTACAGATTCAGTATACTTTTTAAGATTCTTATTAGCAAATTCTTCAACCTCCTTGATTAACATCATGTAAGTTTGAATGACAGCTTCAGATATAGAAAGTTCTGTATCTACAGTATCAATATTAATTAATGTTTGTTTAGGATCGGGTTGCTTATCTAATAGTCTTACCATAAGATCATATATTCTATTATAATATGCACCGGAAATCTTTATTTCCATTATCACATCTTGTTTAATAACAGTAACATTTTTTTTAGCCATGAGTTCTACAATTAACTCCAAAGATATAATAATAAAACAAAAAGAAAAATATAAAGATTCAAATTGGTCTGAATTCTTATTAGAAGAATTTGATAAAGATCATTTTAAAAGACTATTAGAATATTTAATATCTAATATGGAGAAAGGAGTTAAGTTTCATCCTCCAATTAAAAATTGGTTTGATAACTTACTTAATCTATCTCTTGATGACATCAATGTAGTGATCATTAACAATGATAATGCACTAACTTTAGGAAATAATTTCAAAACATTTGAAGAGTTATCTCAGCAAGGTGTATTGTTCTATCCTTTAGCAAAGACAATTGAAGATCATGACTATTGGTATCAGTTCAACTTAAACTTTATAAAATACCTTAAGAAAAATAAACCAGGGATTACATATATATTTATTGGAGATGATGTATTAGACTTTACAAGTATACCTTCAGATCAAAACTTTAAAATATTTATGCCTGAGTTGACTAATAAATTATGGGACAAAGAAACAGTTAAAAAATTATTCAATACCAATGTAAATAATCTTACTAAAACAACAATTGAATGGTTTTAATTAGTATCTTAGTACCCCCAATATGAAAAAAATTCTTAAGCAATCAAGCCTGTTTGATAGACTGAAGCATCACAAAATTACTGTTAAGCAATACATTGCCATATACTTAGAGTATATCAATGGTACTGTTAGTGAAGACAGTAAAGAGTTTCAGATATTAAAAAGCATTGATGATTTATTTGCTACCAAAAAGAAATTAAAATTAGATATCCTAATGGGTGATGACTATCAAAAACAAGTTGATGATTACCTATATGCTTTTCCTACAACAAAGTTACCTAATGGTAAGTATGCTAGAGGAAACAAAAAGAATATTGAAACAAACTTTAGATGGTTCTTTGAGAATTATAATTATTCTTGGGATGTAATTCACAGTGCTACAGTAATGTATGTACAAGAATATGCAGCAAAGAACTATCTATATATGAGAACAGCATTATACTTTATACGTAAAGATGATGGAACTAGAATGGTTCATTCAGATCTAGCAGATTATTGTGATAAGATTATTAATAATGAAAATTATACATCAGAAAAATATTTTAAAACTAAAATCTTATGAAATGGAAAAGCCATAGAGATCACTACCTTGATGCACTAAACTACATGAAAGGTAAGCAGAAAGGAATCATACCAAGCTACAAAACTCCTTGGTCAAAGTTTAATACTGCTACCTTAAATGGATTAGAGTTCAATACTATTACTGTTATAGGTGCTAGGCCTGCATCAGGAAAGACTTTGCTGGTTGATCAGATGGTAAGAGAAGGTTTCAAACTAAACCCTGGCTTAAATCAAAGGGTTCTGCAATTTCAATTAGAGATGTTTGGTAGGACAACAAAGTTAAGAGAGTTTTGTTCAGTTACAAAAGAAACCTATAGATATCTATGTAGTGCAGAAGATGAGAACATTGTTGTTACAGATGATATCATTAAGAAATGTCATGACTATGCTAAAGAAGCAGCTAAGTATCCTATAGATATTATAGATGAAGCTGTAACTGTTAAGCAATTCAGAGCAGAGATCATAGAGTACATGAAAAAATACTCTACTATAGACCAAGCTGGTAAGATAAACTATATGAATACTATTGTTACATTGGATCATTCTGTTTTAATTAAGAAAGATAAAGATGAAGCAAGTAAACAAGAAGTCTTAGCTAATCTTGGTGAAGCATGTACTGAACTTAAAAAAAAATTTCCAATTGCATTCATTCTACTAACCCAGTTAAATAGGGATACTGATAGACCAGAAAGAAATGAGAATGGCAAGTATGGAAATTATATTTTAGAGTCAGATATATATGGAGGAGATGGATTGGTACAACATGCAGACTTAGTTGTTGGCATGAATCGACCAGCTAAAAGATTTATTACATACTATGGCCCAGATAGATATATTATTGAAGATGAGAATACATTAGTATTGCATTGGATTAAATCTAGGAATGGAGAAACAGGTATGAACTTTTTTAAAGCTGAGTTTCATAACATGTCAATAAGTGAAATGGATACACCAGGACAAGATCAACAAATACAAACTAAAAAGAAATGAGTGGGATAAACACAAAGACAAACATTACAGAAGTACTAGATAAGAAAACAAAGATTGAAAATTTAAAAGCATTTCATAGCAAAACATTTTCAAGATTAGGTATTACCAACCCAAGTTTCTTGCCAAAGATGGCTTACATGGATCAAGGAGAAAAAGTAATATCATATTTTCCAAGTGAAATAGAAAAAGGTGTGGACATATATACAGAGTTTGTTAGCAGAGATTATGATTCAGAAGATCCAACAAGATCATTGTATAAATGGAAATATAATCCACACTATGCAGCTGAGTATAAAACATCCGCACCTAATGCAAATGGAGCCATAAGATATATTATTCCAATTGTTGAATTAATATTATGTCCAGGCAACACAGATATATCAGATGAATTTGAAATGCCTGATCCAGATCATGATTTGCCAATAGATCAATTAACAATTAGAGATCTAGCAGCAATACTTACAGGTAAACCTGTTAGCATGAAGAGATGGTTGAATGAAATAGTAAATAATAAATAATAAATATATGAGTGATGAAAAAAAAGTAGTAGAAGATTTGATTCTACCAACAGCACCAACTAAAAGTAAACTTGTTAATCCAAGTCCGCTGTTAGTATTTGGTAAGCCAAAGATTGGTAAGACAACAGCAATTGCTGGATTAAAAAACTGTTTAGTGATTAATCTTGAAGACAAGATTCAAACTACTGATGGTATGGTAATGTATGTGCCAGACTTAGATAGTTTAAAAAAAGTCTTATTGAAAATTAAACAAGCCGACAAACCATATACCTATATTGCAATAGATACTTTAACAAAGCTAGAAGACATGTGTATCATTGAAGCTGAAAAGATTTATATGCGTACACCAATGGGTAAAGATTGGTATAAGAAAGATGATGCAACAGGAAAGATGTCACCAACCTGTAGTAAAGCTAAGTACACTAGCATATTGTTCTTGCCAAATGGATCTGGATATCAGTATCTTAGACAAGCATTCAAGCAAATCACTAAGATGATTGAAGAATGTGCAGACAATATTATCTACATTGCACATGTCAAAGAAACAAACATTCTTAAAGAAGGTGCTGAGTTAACATCACATGATGTAAATCTAATTGGTAAAAATAAACAGACTATATCAGCTGAAGCTCAAGCTATTGCATACATGACAAGGATTGGAAAACTAAACTACTTATGTTTCCTACCAAGTGATGATGTACTAGCAGGTTGTAAGATCAGAAGACTAGAAGGCAAAGAAATTCTCATCAGTGAATATGATGAAGAAGATAATTTGGTTACTCATTGGGATCAAATATATATTTAATAAGTAATAATAATAATCAATAAACAAAAAAAGTTATGTCAGGAATTTCAACAAAAAACATTACAAGCACGTTTGTACCAAGAGATATCAAACCAGGTAATGTAGTAGCAAAGATCAATAGTTTAAGTATTGAAGAATCTAAAACACCAAAGGATCCTAAAAATCCTGAGTATAAAATTTGGATTGACTTAGAAACAAAACCATTAGGTACTGATTTTGTAGGTCATGATAAAGTATTTGGTGATCCAACTAAAGGGAAGTCATTAGGACAAGTAAAAAGAATCCAATTTTCTAATTGGCCAATAAGAACTAATGAAGGTATTGCTAAAGTATCAGGTAAACCATATAAGATTAAAGCATCAGAAACTATCTTAGATTTCTTACAGAAAGTATTAAAAATCGCAGGACATGAAAATTATTTAACAGAAAACGATGGTAAGTTTAATACATGGACTGAGATGTTTTCAGCAATCAACCGAGCAGGTATGTTAAAAGATAAATACTTTTCATGGTGTTTAGCTGGTACAGAATCAGTAAATGCTGCTAACTACCCTGTTTACTACATGTACTTACCAGACAGAAGAGATGCAGCAACTCCATTTGCTAAAGAAGGTGAACTAGTTACAACATTCAATGCAACAGTTCATCTTAAGAAAAGTTTAACACTTAGTGAGAATGCATCATTGAACAATGGTACTGATGAGGAAATAGCAGATGACGATTTGTTAACACCAATGGACAACACTAATGATCCATTTGATGATGACTCTTTGTTTGATTTAGAAGACTAAGAATAATAATGCTATAGGAGGGCTGCATGTTAGTCCTCCTTTTATTTATTAAGTATGATACAAACAGTAATTTTTAATAATAAGAATTTTAGTATTCCAAGTAATGCAATCATGGAAAAACTATTAAATCTTAATGAAGTACTAGAAGGACAGTCAGTAAAAATAAAATCAATATTTAATAAGCAAGACAATACTCCTTCAATGATTATCTTTTATGCTGAAGAAGAAAATATATATAGGTTCAAAGATTTTTCATCTGGTGCTTATGGAGATGCTGCAGATATTGCTATGCATATATATGGATTAGCTGATAGACAAACAGCCTTTAGAAAAATACTAGAGATATTTAAAGACAACTTAGATGTAGTAAGAACTAATTATATTGCTGTTAAAGAAACTAAAGAGGTCAGTAGTTACAAAATAAGGAAATGGAATAATGCAGATGCAGAGTATTGGAAATCCTATGGAATAGGAGGAACATTCCTAAAGCAATACAACATCAAGCCACTAGAAAGTTTTACTATAAAGATAACAAGACTAGAAGCAGTAAACACTATGGACTTTGCAAATCACATGTGCTATGGTTACTTCACCAAGGAAGGAACACTATATAAAATATATCAACCAACAAGAACTAGAGCTAAGTTCATGAAGCTAAATGAATGTACGCAAGGAGAAGAACAACTAACCTATAACAAAAAGTGTTTAATCATTGCAGCTTCTCTAAAAGACATTGGAGCATTCAAAGCACTCAAGTATCCTAACATAGATCTTATTGCACCAGACAGCGAGAATGTTACTATCACTCAACAACAAATTGACAAATACCGAGAGCACTATGAAATAATATTCACAATGTTTGACAATGATATCGCAGGCATGACTGCAATGAAAAAATATAAAAAACTTTACAACATCCCTTACATTTATTTTAATGTAGAGAAAGATATTGCTGAATGTGTTAAACAGCATGGTATAGCAAACACAAAAGTATTCTTTACACCAATATTTAAAGATGCACTCAAAAGAAACACTCAAAATTCTTAGACTACTAAATTCAGAAGATCAAGAAAATAATGTACTTGCTCAGTTAATTATTCAAAATCTACTTACCAAAGAAAATGTCATCTTTTGGTATATTGCACTAGAAAAATATCAGTTCTTTAACTCAGATCTCACTGTAAAACTAAACAAACTTCTTGGCTGGCCAATATCATCACACCCTATAGAAAAGTATAAAGACATTATCAAGTTTATGCAAGATAATGAACCAGATGCAAAAAGTGTTTTAAAGTTTATGGAACATTATAATGAGTATTTATATTCTACAATTACCAGTAATTGGACTAGAGATCAAAGAATATTAATTAAATCACAAATTGAAAATGAAAACTACATACATAGATTATCAAAGCGATCTAACAAAGATTTGTAAAGATTTAATGCTAGAGCAACCTTTTTATGGATTGTTGCTACTAAACCTCAACAAAGAATGGTCTGATAAAATACCAACCGCAGGTGTAGGATTAGATGGAATAAACTATAAATTATATATTAATCCAGAGTTCTGGTCTACTTTAACAGAAGATCATAAGAAAGGATTACTACAACACGAATTAATGCACATAGCATTCTTTCATATCACTGAATACAAGCACTTAACAGATCATAAACTAGCAAACATCTCTCAAGATATTGAAATCAATCAGAAAATTGATGACAAATATTTACCACCAGATGGATGTACATTAGATAAGTTTTCAGAATATGACTTGCTGCCTCATGAAGGTACTAACAATTACTATGAAAAGTTAAGTAAAGAGTCACAAAAAGGACCATCTCCACAAACACCAGGACAAGGACAAGGCCAAGAACAAAGCTTGTTAGATGCTATACAAGATGCTATTGATGATGGATCAATGAAAGTTGAAGGTCAAGGTAAAAACAATATGCAAGTACCTGATCATGACTGGAGTGATTTTGATAATCTTACTGAAACAGAACAGAAACTAGTAGATAGACAGATAGAAGTTGTTTTACAGGAAGTTGCTGAACAAACTCAAAAAGCACATGGTACAGTACCTAGTGAAGTATTACAAAGACTTGAGCAACTAAAAAATATTGAGCCTCCTAAATTTAATTGGAGAGCTTATCTTAGAAGATATATTGGTAACAGTTCTAAGAATACTATAAGAAAAACTAAGCGTAAGCAAAGCAATAGGTTTGAAGAAGACTTTGGTATCAGAATCCAAGAACATTCTCACATACTTATTGCTATAGATAGTTCTTTATCAGTTAGTGATAAAGAAATATATGAATTTATGAATGAGATCCATCACATGTATAAATGCGGTCATGATTTTACATTAGTCTTTGCTGATACTAAAATGCAAGAGCCAGTAAAATATAGACCATCTCTTCCAATAGAAATAAAACAAAGAGGAGGTACTGATTTTAATCCTGTAGTAGATTATTATCTACAGTATAGGAAAAAGTACACAACTCTTATCTATTTAACAGATGGTGAAGCTCCTGCACCAAATGCACCAGTTAAAAACATATTGTGGGTATTATCTACAAGATGTCAAGACACTGATCATTTACCAGGAAAAACAGTTAAACTTAATTGATATGAACAATATAGAAAATGAACAATTAAAAGTTCTTAGGACAATATTTCTTAAACAAACAGAAAAGTTTAACTTAACTGACTGGAGGACTGTAAGAAATGGATACTATTGGTTTTCAGATAAAATGCCAACAATAGCATCATTAACTCATAAAGTTAAATGTATTAAACATTATATCAATAAAGGTATACCTAAAGTTGATGTAGAACCAAAAATACATTTGATAGATGGCTACAGAATATGGGCTTCATCTAATGAGGAAGCATATCAAAACTATTTAATAATAAGAAAATTTTAATAATAAAAGTATGAACAAAGTACAATTAAACAGTAAGCAATTAAAAGAAACACTAACACACTTAATCTTGAACAACAGAACTCTTCAAGAAGATGGATTAAAACCAGTAGCAATTTCTATTTGTGGTCCTGCAGGTTTAGGAAAGACATCAGTAGTAGAACAACTAGCTGAAGAGTTAAATATAAAACATGTAGAAATTATTAACTTAGCACAACTTGATGAGCTAGGAGATTTAGTTGGTATCCCTGTTAAGGAATATCAGATGGTACTTAAGCAAGGTGATAAACAAGTAGGTAAATGGATAGATGAAAAGGTTATGACATCCTTTACTAATCAGGGTTGGGTAGCAACTACTAATAGTAGAATGAACTATGCTAAGCCAGCTTGGATTGCAGGTAAGGGAGAAAATGGTGTACTTATATTAGATGATTACACAAGAGCTGCACCACGATTCATGCAAGCAGTAATGGAAATCATTGATAAGCAAAGATATATTTCATGGTCATTGCCTAAAGGTTGGACAGTTCTATTAACAGAAAACCCTGATGATGGGACTTACAATGTAACAGACATTGATGCTGCTGCTAAGTCAAGATACATTACATTTGATATGAAATGGGAACCAGAAGTATGGGCTGAGTGGGCTGAACAGTCTAAGATAGATCAAAGAGCTATCAACTTTACACTGCTTCATGGTAAGGAAATCATTAAAGATACTAATCCTTATGTAAATCCTAGAAGTCTTGTTAAGTTTTATAACTCTTTAAGAACTATAAAAGATTACAATAGCCAACTTGGTCTTATCCAAAACATAGGTGAAGGTGCAGTAGGTCCAGAGATTACCACTCTATTCACATCATTTATCCACAACAAGTTAGATAAAATGATTTCTCCTGTTGATATACTGGATACAACAGTAGCATTTGATACAGTAAAAATGAAAATCAAATCACTTATCAAAGAAGACAAAGAGTATAGAGCAGATCTAGCTTATGTATTAACAACAAGATTAATTAATCACATGTTGTTTACAGTTACTAACAAAGAAATTACTCGTGACTTTATTGATAGAGTAAAAGATTTAGTAGTAAGTAACTGCTTAGGTTCTGATTTAAAATTTGTACTTGCAAAGAAAGTAATTAACAGTAACAACAAATATAATGTTCTTATGTTAGAACAAGATATCATTGATGTAATTTTAGAATAATGATTGAACAAAGAAATATAATAACCCTTCCTCGTACATGTTATGGGGGAGGGTTTATTGCTCATGACAAAAGTGTAGACAGTGATGTAATCAATTACAACAACTTACAAGTAGTAAGTGATATAAATAAACAAATCATAAAAAATAGCGAGATTGAAAGTATAGTTAACAATAAAAATATAAATATATATGTTCACTTAGATGTAAGAAAAAATATAAAATTAGATTCTAATTTATTATCAGGTGAAGTACAAGCATTACAATGTTCACACTATATAATATCTTATCAAGACATAGATTATAACACTGTAATAACAGTAAAAAGTTTTTTAGCTGTTCAATATTTTAACCAAGAATATTCTATAGCAAAAAATTTAATAACAGAAGCTATGGATTTTGATTTAATAAATGAAGATGACTATATATTAATACCAAAGCATTTTGGTAGTCAATGGTACAAATGGACTGATTTCTGGCATGATAAATTAAGATCAGATAAATTGCATATAAAATCAAAACTAACACCAAAAGATAAAATAGTTTTTCATTTAGCTGAAGTATTACCGTATACAAATAATACAACTATTACTACAGAAGAAGTTATTAAAATAGGAAGACTTTTTCAATCTAAAGACAGTGTTAAAGTAGCAATGACTTTAATGAATACAATTAATCCTCATAAATGTTTACCAGAAATTTTATGTTTAAGTAATTATTTACCAGCTACTGTAAGAAAAGACTCTAGAGTTGCTATCTTACCATTAGTATTTGGAGCATATGGAATACAAGATATTAATCGTAATGTTGATGGCATGGTTGAAACTTATGAAAAATATTTTGGAAAAGCATCTAATGAAGTATTGGAAAAATTTGCAGATAATTATTACAATTTTAGAATAGAAAAGAGTTCAATATTTGATTTCAAATTAAAAATAAAGAAAAATGGATAACCAATTAAATGAAGTACAACAAGTAAGTTATGATAAATTCTTTTCTAAAGTAGAAACTCTTAACTTAAGTCCGAGTGCATTAAAGTTATTATTAGAATCTCCTAAGACATATTACAAACATTATATACTTGATGAGAAAGATATTAAAACAGGAAAACATTTTGATGAAGGATCATTAGTACACTGTATGGTACTTGAACCAGAGGAACTATCAAATAGATTTGTCAACATGGGTATATCAACTCCATCAGACAGTACTAGATTATGTATAGAACATCTACTTACTTTAGAAAGAGATGCATCAGAACTTGAAGAATATGGTGATGAGATCATTGATTACCTAAAAGAAATAAACCTGCACCAATCATTAACAGATGACAAGAAAGCACCATTCATTACTGGTGATGAGAAAAGAATAGCTAAGATCATTACTGAAAACTCAGTTGAGTATTTTAGAATTATGATTATGGGAAGAGATAAAACTATTGTTGACTCAGCTTCATGGGATAAATGTTATTCTAAAGCTGAAGCAATCTTAAAAAATCCTAGAGCTAATCACTTATTAAAACCTGTTAATGAAACAGATGAAGTAAGATATGAACTTGCTTTAGAAGATAGACCAGATTATTTACAATATGGTGTTAAAGGTGTAATAGATGTTATCAAAGTAGATCGTCAAGCTAAAACTATTTATATTAGTGATGTTAAAACACATGGAGGAAAACTAAAAGATTTTATGACCTCAGCTGAAAAATATGATTACTGGTTACAGCCTGTAATATATAAGATATTAGCAGAGGTCATAAAA
>Ga0315284_10009231_pt1 | contig 14064 bp, 11 predicted proteins | sample YL17G09_16_MG_FD_203696 | JGI IMG/M metagenome (GOLD analysis project Ga0315284, IMG submission 203696) | Sediment microbial communities from Yellowstone Lake, YNP, Wyoming, USA - YL17G09_16 | ecosystem: Environmental > Aquatic > Freshwater > Lake > Sediment | place: USA: Wyoming | collected... | reverse complement strand
TGGCAAGCAGATGGGCCGGGACAAAAAGGAGTTCGGCTACACGACCTATCGAGAAATGCTCGACTTCCACCGCAAGACCTTCGCCAAGTACAACCCCAACTTCGAATACTGGGCCGACGAATGGAACGCGATTCCCACGCGCGAGGACTCGGCCTACCACGGCTGCAGCGAGATTCAAGAAGCCAAGCACGCCGCGCGGTTCTTTGCGATGTCAACGCTGACCGGCGTGCGGGGCGTGTGGTGGTCGCTTGCCAACCAGAATACCGTCTACGACTGGGGCGTGCTCCGCACGGAAGACCTCAGCCGCAAGCCCGCCTACTATGCGATGCAGGCAATGTGCACGCTGCTCTCCGGCGCGAGACCCGATCCCCCCGATCCCTCCAGGTATCATACCTGGAGGGATCGGGGCGTCAAGGCGACCGCCAAAGGCGACGTCCCCGAGCTTCAATGCGAGGTCCTGGCAGGCCGCGACGGCGAGACGCTCATTGCCATCTGGTGCGCGACACCTCCCGCGGACGACTTCTCCGCCCGCAGGATCAGCTTGAAGATCGACCGCGGGGACGCAAAGAGCGCCGACGCGGTGGACACATTCCACGGCCTTGTCCAGAAGCTCAACTTCAAGACCGAAGGCAGCTCAATAATGATCGAAGGCCTCCTCGCGCCGGACTATCCCGTCATAGTGCGGGTGAGGTGAGACTCCCTCTCCTGGGAGGTGATCCTGAACGTGCCCTCGGTCACTGATCCTCGGGCTCGGGTTCGCCGGCCGTCTTCGACTCCACCAGCGATACGTTTTCCGTCACCATCGGGTTGACCCCGTAGAGAAGCGCGAGGTAGTAGCTGACGAAATCGCTCAGGTATACTCCATATAGCAGTTTCTCCATCGGGGTCGATCCCTTGATATCGATCCTTATTGCGCCGAACTCGCCGAGCACTTCCTGGCTGGCGTTCATAAGCTCGGCCATCTCGCCCCTGTCCGCAGCGTCGCTTAAAAGCACGATTCCGAACTCGCCGGACCGATTGGTCACGAACTCCCAGCCCGATATGTCGCTCAGGGCCAGGTCCGGAAACGTGCCCGTGAACGCGAGTCCTTTGCTGTTGGCGTCGATCTGGGTCTTCCAACGGCTCGCGACGGCGGCGCGGTAGCCGGGCGCGCCATAAATCACCACCAGCTTGCCGAACAGCGCCTCCGCGGTCTGCTTGGCGAGGTTGCGGGCGGTCGGGTTCTCGAACCGAAACGCCTCGCGCACGTTCTTCATCAGCTTGATCGCGTGCGAAAGCTGCTCGATCTGGCCGCCGGCAAGTCCGAGCTGCTCGACCGTCACAACCAGCGGCACAAACAGATACCCGATAGCCGACCGCTGCGGCTGGCCGGGCGGGATCCTGACAGTTCCGATCCCCTCGTTCGATGCCGCTTCCATGAGCTTGCGGCCGCTCGTGACGCAGATCACGTGCGCTCCGCGATGCTTGGCCTCACGCAGGTTGCGAATCTCCGATTCGCTCTTGCCGCCATAGTCGACCACGATCACGACGGAGTTCTCGCCCACGTGTTTGGGCAGTCTTCCTCCGTGGTCGCTGATTATAGGGACTTCAGCTTCGTCCGCCAGAACAGCGGCGGCCATGTCAGCGGCAAGCCCGGAGTCGCCGATTCCCGTGATGAACACGCCGTTGGGTTTGGTCTCGGGCGGTTCAATCGCGAAGCTGCGGGCGATCCCCAACGCCGTCTCGCATTGCTCAGGCAGCTCGTTTACCAGACGAAGCATGTTTCGCTTGTCTATCGTCTGCATTCGGGCTACATCGTCCAATGCCGGTACCGGTTCGGTGGTCATCCCCATACTCCTATACTGATAATACTACTCTGCCGTAAACGGCAGCAATGCAATTCCCCTGGCCCTCTTAATGGCGTTGGTCAACGGGCGCTGATGGGACGCGCACGTTCCCGTCGTCCTGCGTGGCAGAATCTTGCCGCGCTCGGAGACGAACCTGCGCAGGCGGTTCACGCTCTTGTAGTCGATATAATCGACCTTGTCCACGCAGAACGAGCATATCTTCCTGCGCATTCTGCGGAACCGAGAGGGCTTGCCGTCTCTTTCTCTGCTTCTTGGTGCGGGCATTCACGCCACCTCCGTATATTGGCAAGCTGTCAGCTTTTGGCTTTCAGCTATCAAACTCACTCTTCGGCGAAGGGGTCGTAGTCCATGTCGGACTCGACGCTCTCCGCCGGCTGCTCTGTCGGATGCTGCTCTTCGTCGGACGGGGCAGCCGCCTGCTGCGCTCCCTGCTGCGCTCCCTGCGGCTTGTCGAGGCCCTGCACGTTTTCGGCCACGACCTCGATCTTGCTCCTCTTCTGGCCGTCCTGCTGCACCCACGACCGCTGCTGCAACCTGCCTTGGACCGCGATCAGCCGGCCCTTCGTCAGGTAGTTGGCGGCAAACTCCGCGCTTTGCCGCCAGGCAACCACATCGAAGAAATCCGCTTGTTTCTCGCCGGATTCGGACTTGAAGCGCCGGTTGACAGCGAGACGAAGCGTCGTAACCGCGATCCCGCTCGGAGTATACTTCAGCTCCGGATCCGCAACTACGCGTCCGATCAACGCAACTACGTTCATCTAGGGTTCCCCTTTCAGCGTTAGGCTTCCTTCTCTGCTTCGGTCTCCTTGACAGGTGCCTCGGACTCCGCCGGCTCCTCGCCGGGCTGCTCGTCCTCGACTGCCTCGGCGGCCAGCTCTTCGACCTCGCTCGCTTCCGCGACCTCGGACTCCACAGGAGTCTGCTCGGCCGGTTCTTCCTCAGCAGCAACTTCCGCCCCGGCCTCGGCTGGAGCTTCGATCTGCTCGGCTTCTTCCTGGACGGCCTCGGGCTCTTCCGGTTTGGCCTCCTCTGCCTCTTCCTCGACGGCCTGCGCCTCTTCGGCGGCTTCCTCGGCTTTTTCAGCAGACGCCGCCTCGGCGGTCACCTCGGCTTCTTCAGCCGGCGCTTCTTCGGCGGCTTCGACATCCTCGACAGCCGCCTCCTGCTCGACAAGCTGCTCCGCCGCGACTTCCGCCGGCGCCGCCGGTTCGGCGGTGGGCTGAGGCTGGTCGATGCGGGAAGTGTCGATGTGCTGCGGCTCAACTCGCGTGATCAGGTGGCGAAAGACGTCGTCCGAAATCCGATAGACGCGATCGAGTTCTCTCGCAACGGCCGCCTCGGCCTGGAAGAACATGAGAATGTAGAGGCCTTCGCGTCGGCCCTGGATTTCGTATGCCAACCGCCTCTTGTCCCACCGGCCAACTGCCTGGAGTTGCCCGCCCTGGTCGGCAATGAGCTTGGTGTACTTGGCGATAATGGAATCGACCTGCTCGTCGGTCAGTGTGGCATCGACGATATACATCGATTCGTAGCAACGTACCGTGGTGTTCACCTCCCCTCGGGCTAAGATCGGTTCCGATCGACAGGTCGGAACGGAGAGTAGTGCCGACGCCTCTGACGCGACCGGCATCCATACTCGATTATGGTCCGCCTTCGCGCGAACGAGATATTATAGCATGGGCGCGGGAGCCGCGCAAGACTTGTTGACCTGCCGCGCGGATGAGGTTACAATCTGGGTGACCCAAGTGGGCGAAGGAGGATCCGGCATGACGGAGATTCGGTCTTTGTGGGTGGCGCGGTGGGACATCACCAGTCCCGAGGCGTGCTCCACGATGGTGCGCGTTGCCGCCGAAAACGGCTTCAACACGATCATCCCGCAGGTGCGGGGCAGGGGAGACGCGTTCTACAAGTCCCACATCGAGCCCCGCTCGGAAGACCTGGCCGGGCAAAGCCCCGACTTCGATCCACTGGGGCAGATATTGGAGGAAGCCCACGCGGCGGGCATTGAGGTTCATGCCTGGATCAACGCGAACCTGACCTGGGGATTCGTGAAGCCGCCCGTCTCGCCGAACCACATCGTCAACAAGCATCCCGACTGGCTGATGCGCACCGACCAGAACAAGTACACGGTCACCTTCGGCAAGGATGTTGAGGGCACGTATACCTGCCCCTCCAACGAGGAGTGGCGCGAGATGTATAGGGACATCTACCTCGATGTCGTCGATCAATACGAGGTTGATGGCGTGCATTTCGACTTTATCCGCTATCCCAGCCCTCGTTTTTGCTACTGCGACAGGTGCCTGGGCATGTTCGAGACGCGGATGGACGGCGAGATCACTGCCGAACAGCGCGGGCAGCTTGCGGAGGACTCCGACAGAATCGCCTACACCAAGGCGTTTCCCGACAAATGGGACGACTACCGCCGCGAACAGATAACCGCGATGGTCTACAAGGTCCACGATGCCGTCAAGAAAGCCAGGCCGAAAGTGATCGTGTCCGCGTCGGTCTTTCCCGATTCCAGCGATGCCTACAACCACAGGTTTCAGGACTGGAAGCGGTGGATGGCCGACGGCAAGATCGACCTGCTGTGTCCGATGGCGTATACGAAGGACCCGGACGCCTGGGCCGTTCAGATCAAGGATGCCGTGGATTCGAGCGGCGGGGTTCCCGTGTGCGCGGGCCTCGGCGCGTGGCAGATAGGCGCGGAGACGTGCATCGACAACATACGCAAGGGCCGAGATCTGGGCGCGGCGGGTTTCAGCCTGTTTTCGTATTCGATTACCAAGAAGGGCAGCGATGCGAGCTACCTAAAGGCGTTGAACGACAATCTGTTCTTAAAAAAGGGGACAGAGCCCTTTTCTGCATGAAAAAGGGCTCTGTCCCCTTTTTTGACGGAGGCAGGTAATGGCAAGAATCAAAGTCGATCCGGTCAAGGCGGGGTTCGATCCCAAGGGTCTGGAGAAAACCGAGGCAATTCTCAACGAGGGAGTAAAGGACAAGCTGTATCCGGGCGGGACGGCCTGGGTGTGGCGCAAGGGCGTCAACGCGTTCATCTGCTCGGCAGGCGCGATCGACTATTCGGGCAAGTCAAAGGTGGACGAGAACACGCTCTTCGATATGGCGTCGGTCACGAAGGCGGTGTCGTGCGCCCCGTCGGTGCTGATGCTCGCTCAAGACGGGCTGCTTGATCTCTCGATTCGGCCCGTGACCAGCTTCTTTGCGGACCGCAAGTTGCCGCACCTGGAGGGAATCGTCCTTCATCACCTGCTCACGCATACCTCCGGCCTGCCCGCGTGGACGGACATGTATTCCAAAGGCCAGACGCGGGAGCAGACGATCGACGAGCTGTTCGCGATCCCGCTGTCAAACAGAGTCGGCACGACCCACGTCTACTCATGCCTGGGTTACATAATGCTTTCCATCGTGCTGGAGGCCGTGACGGGCGAGCGCATCGACACATTCGCGAAGCGCCGGATCTTCGAGCCGCTCGGAATGGAGAACACCGGCTACAATCCCGCCGCCAAGGCCGGCCGCAAGATCGCGGCGACGGACAACTGCCCGTATCGCAAGCGGCAGCTCGTCGGCGAGGTGCATGACGGCAACGCCTACGCGCTCGAGGGCGTTTCGGGCAACGCGGGCCTGTTTTCAACCGCGACCGACGTCGCCCGGTTCTGCGAACGCCTGCTGGCGGGCCGCAAGACCGGCGGCGTGTTTCCGCTCAACCCCCCGGTGGTGCGCAAACTCTTCACCAACGCCATACCCGAAACCATCGGCGGTCAGACATGGGGCTGGTCCATCTGGCCCAATGACGGCCTTGCCGGCGGCGACTTCACCTCAAGATCGGCGATCGGGCACACCGGGTTCACCGGCACGTGCGTCATCGTCGATCCGGACTACGAGATGTTTGCCGTCCTGCTGACCAACCGGGTTTGCAGTAACGACGACGGGGTTGCGTTCCGCCATTTGCGGAGAAGGTTCTTCAACACTGTATTCGGTTCCATTGTGTGCTGAGCGCGGCTTTTTTTGCCGAGTTTTTGTTTTACCATTGACATAGACGCCAAATCCAACTATACTGAGTCCTGCTGAGCTTAGCAGCGACGCAAATACTACAGAATGCAAACGAGATAGGCCATAAACATGGAGGTACAGAACATGCTTAAGAACGGCGAAACCGGCGTTTCCAAACCCAAAGTGCTGGTTATCGATGACGAAGAGAACGTGTGCGAGCTCATAACCCTCTACTTCGAGAAGGCGGGTTATGATATCGTGTGTTCCGGGGACGGCAGCGAGGGGATCGAGATGGTCCGCTCGCAGAAGCCCGACCTGGTCATCCTCGATCTTATGCTGCCCGGCATGGACGGGCTGGACGTCTGCAAGGAGATTCGCAAGTTCAGCAACATTCCGCTGATCATGCTTACGGCGAGGGTGGACGAGGTCGATAGAGTGCTCGGACTGGAGATCGGCGCGGACGACTACGTGACCAAGCCGTTCTCACCGCGGGAGCTTCTTGCTCGCGTTAAGGCCGTTTTAAGGCGCGCGGCGTATGTCCCCAGCCCGGACGAGCAGCAGGTGCTGAACCTGCCGGGGCTGTCGGTCAGCAGGATTTCACGCGAAGTGATCGTGGGCGAGACGAGAGTGGACCTGACGCCCAAGGAGTTCGATCTGCTCTGGTATCTAGCCACGAACCGCAATCGGGTGTTTACGCGCGAGCAGCTTCTGGAGCAGGTTTGGGCGTATCAGGAGTTCTACGGCGACGAGAGAACCGTCGATCAGCACATCAAGCGGCTGCGCCGAAAGATCGAGACCAACGGCAGCCCGTGCCGGATCACCACCATCTGGGGCGTGGGCTATAAGTTCGAGATTCGCGAACCAGTGGCGCTCTAAGCCCGATCGGGGTTACATATACATTACGTAGTGGCCGGGCTCCGTCCCGGCCATTCGATAGCGACGTCGTGGCCGGGCTTGCCCGGCCATCGCTTTGTGCCAGAGAGGGCAGCGCGGTACCGAACGTTGTGTTTCCGCTTGACAGCACACTCCCATGAGCTATAATGCGTCCAATCGGGCGGGCTGTCATCGGCCCATCCCGGGCCGAGATCAGAAAGGAGAGATTGCTGTGAAGTTGTATGCAAGGGTAGCACTGTATCTGCTTCTAGTAGTAATGTCTTCTGTGGCCAGCGCCGCCTGGTGCGCGGCGCGCGTCCGTGACGGCGACCCCGGCACAATCGGCTCGGCCTTGGCGCAGCCCGACGGGGCGCGAGTGACGCTGATGGGCGAGCAAGTAATGTCGCTCGGCAGGAGCGGGAAGTCATTCGCCGTCAAGGAACCGTTCGAAAGGCAGGCCGCGAAGCCGCGACTGGTGGTGGTCAGCCGCCGGCAACTCCCGGTGAAAGAAGGCTGGAGCGTGAGCGCCACCGGCGTCCTGTCCACGCTCTCAGGCGCCGCAAGAGACGGGACCGCCGTGACCCAAAGGGTCCTGGTCGTGAGCCCGCAGGATGTCTTGGTAGCTTGCGCTCCGAACGGCAGGCCGGTCCTGTTCGCTCCGGTCAAGCACTGGAGTCCCACTCGCCCTTTGCTCGAGCTGGCAGGTTCGATCGCCGGCAGCGTGTCAGTGATGGATGAAGGCGAACTGCCGCCCATGCCGGATGAGGAGGATTCCGAGTCACCCCCGCCGGCTCCCGGTTCGCGCGATTCGCTCAAGTGGCTGGCGGATGGCGAGCCTGTGAGTCTGAACGGCATTGTAGTGTCTCTTGCCGCGTATGGATTCTTTTACGCGGAGAAGACCGACAGGTCATTCGGCATAAAGGTCAATACCTCGGACACGGTCTCCGAGGGCGAGCTTGTCAATGTGTCAGGGTACATGGCTACCGATAACGGCGAGCGGGCCATCGTCTCCGATGCAAACGGCCTCGCCAACGCCGATCCTTCCAATACCTATCCGCGTCCCATGCCTCTCGGCATGACCAACAAGGCGCTTGGCGGCGGGGCGGTCGGGGATTGCACTCCCGCCGTGGCAGATGCGGTCGGCACGAACAACACCGGGCTTATGGTGAGGACCTGGGGCACAGTGGCCAGTTCATATATTGGCACGTACTACACGTACTACATCGACGACGGTTCCAGCATCTCCGCCGGAACCGACCCCAACTTGGAGGCGGAATGTACCGGGATCAAGGTCTACGACCTCACGTGGGACTGGCCGAATGACGGCGACTACGTGAGAATTACCGGCGTCTCTGGCGCGACGTTCCAGGATTCGGGCAGCCCGACGAGCATCCGCATGCTGTGGAAGACCTACGATGTCACTCCTTCGACGCAGCCGGGCACGACGGCCAGTGTCACTGGCACAATCACCGCCGCTGGCGCGAGCGGGAAGACGGTAACGGTCTGCTCCGCCTACTCCTCTACAACGGCCACGTTCTCCGGCAACACGGCGAGCTATACGCTGCACGTTCCGGCAGGCGACAGCGCAATCACGGCGTCGGTGGTAGGATACCAGACGACTACCCACCTTGCGAGCGTGTCTAACGGCGGGACCGTCACGCGGGACTTCACGCTTGCTCCGATTCCTACGATACTGGAAGTAACGTCGTCGGCTGCCCGCATTCCGCCGGATGGCGCAAGCGAGATGGAGTTTACTGCTGTTGCAAGAGACCAAGAGGGCCGCAGGCTCCCGAACGAACCGGTGACGTGGAACGTCGATCTTGGGACCATAGTCAGTTCCGATTCCACTACAAACGCCATCGGCGAAGCTCATCTGATTCTCCGGGCACCGAGCCAGGCGGGAACCGCCACCATTTCGGTGACGGTCGGGGGAGTGACAGTCAGGTGCTATGCCGAATATGCGGATGCCGACGCTCCAAGTATACACATAGTCAGTCCGGGTAACGTTGACACTGTCGGCGGTGATGTCGAAATCCAGTGCGAATGCTGGGACTACTACGGCACACACCCGGGAATAGCCTCTATCTCGATACTCGTTGACGGCATAGAAATCGACAACTCTCCAGGAACTCCAACCGAACCAATATGGCACACGACCGAAAACACAAACGGAACCCATCAGATCACGGCTGCGGCCTGGGACTACGACGGCAATGAGATGCACTCCAACACCGTCTCTGTTACGGTACAGAACACGATCAGCGAGGTCACTGTATCTCCAAGCACGGTCGGCGCAAATGTTTCCGTGAACATATCCGCTCGATTGTCCGCCACTGCCGACTGGGAGGTCTCGGTCCTGGATATGGACGATCAACAGATATGGTCCACCACGGGCAGCGGCACGGTCATTTCCGCAACTTGGCCCGGCACCTCTGCCGGCGGTCTGGACACCGTCTCAATATGCGCCGCCGGCGCGACTGAGACCCGCCCCGTCGCCGTCAACCCGACCGAGTATCCTCAAGTGCTGGTGGTTGCCGAAGAGAAGGACTTCATGCGATATGAGGGACTAGTCAAGGACATTGCGAAGATCGCCAAGCGCAAGAACTTGACTACCAAGATACTTCTGCCGAATGAAGCTACGTGGCAGAGCATAAAACCAGTTCTGGCGAATGCGGCGTGTCAGTACTTCTTCATTTATTGCCACGGAGACCGCTGGGGTGGCCCGCCTTATCCTCTTGGAAACCTAACCTATCTTAAGTTAGCGGCCAGCAAGCACATCCTTTATTCGCGCAAATGGCCCAATGCCCCTGAGGAGGGTGAGCCTGATCCGAACCCGAACCCAGCCTTCCGCGGCTGGAAAGTGGCATACGCCAAGGAGGAACTCCAGCGGACCGGCCCGCTGAAGCTCGCGTGGATAGAGGCCTGCTTGAACGGACACAACGGTGCATACCGAAGCAGCAACGAGAATGATCTCGACTATGGCAAGTACGGGCGATACAGCTGCTACGAGGTCAGTGGATGGAATGACATGGCGGATGCACTGGGTATCACTCCTCTTGCAGCAGCGACAGTGCCATGCGCCTACGTCGCTTATTACGACGTAGGCCCATCCACGGATTCGTACGTTGGCGGTGGCGGGATACCTGGTATGACCGTGCAGGCATGGAGCCTGATGGCCGATGGACGCACGTTCGCGCAGACAAGGGATTGGATAGATGATCCTATCCACAACACATGGTACTATAAGGTGCCAAAGCCCGACAGGCCTCATCCCACGCGTCCTGGCTACTATATCGTTGCCCCGTTCTACAACTGGCGGTTCTGGGGAAACGCCAATGTCTCTTTGTTCTGAGGTGGTCCTATGAGACGGCTTCCAATGGGATTGCTAACATCTCTGTGGGTCGTGCTTTCGTTGGGCGTTACTGCGCCTTGCGCGCAGAAGAGCAGAAAGCCCGAGGAGCCGGCAGCGATTGTAAGGTACATAGTCCAGAATGCTCTATCTACGGTGGGGGTGAAATCATCCAAGCAGATAGAGTCTCTCATAGTCGAGTATCCAGCGGGATGCACCTATAAGATAACTCGTAAGGGCTCACCAGCTCTTGTTGATAGAGTCTACGAATCCCTTCAGCCTATGCGCCCGGAAGCGGCGATGGAGTTCGGCTGGACCGGTACTATCACGTGCGTTTTGGCGAATGGCAAGGCCGCGTGGGTAGCCTTCTGCGACCCACCTTCCGACGCACCGCCGGAAGCCGTTGCTTATCAAAGATACGTTAATCCCAGACTGCTGGAGCCGCTCAAAGAGATAAAGATGAAGGCTAAGGCTGCTGAGTTGGACGCACGAGTTGGTGAGTTTGATGTGGACGCTGTGAACGTACACCAGCGCGGAGGTGTGAGCAGACCGAGGTTACCCGCGTCATCACCGGAGGGGCAGGTGCTTGTTGCGAAAGCCAAAGCTCTCGTGGACTGGCTTGACCTGCGAAACGCAAGAGCCGTCACTACCCCTGTGGAAGATGTGTCTGGAGCAATGGGGAAATTTGGCCATCTTACTCTCTATCTCAGAACGCCGGTGAAGCTCACAATCGAGGTTTGGGAAGGAGGTACCGTACCCGGGGAATTCGGGGCCGCCCCCATCGGCACGAATATACGGTTCGATACATTCCTGTGCAGCCAGATAGTGGTATTTGACTACGGCAACTATATACCGCCTCTTCTGGCATTTCAGAACATGGAGCAGCCGAAAACCTACTATCTGTGCCCTTGGCTGACGCGTCGTGCACAGGAGAAATATGGGATCGAGAAGCTCGGATTTCCCGGCCATCCGGTCAGCGATACTGCGTACTACACGCCGCCCGAACAGCTCTACAAGTCGCTCCAGGAATATATCGGGAAACTCCAGTGACAGAATAACTAGACAGGGTAAGCGCTCGCGTTTCACTCAAGGCGTGATTGGTTCGTCACGGGTCCGTTCCTGTCACAGCACCTCGGAGGAAGGACGCCGGAAAGCGTATACGGCAACCTGTTGGGCCGATAGAACCTTGGGAGATCACGGGCGGCTGGGCTTTATATCCTGGCCGCCCGTGACGGGTTGCATTATCGCGTCCCCGCGCGCGTTAGCTCATCCGCCTTCTCCAACTGCTTCGGATCGCCCAGCACGATCAGTATGTCGCCCGGCTCGATAACGTGATCCGGCGGGGGGTTGGCGATGGTCGTGCCGGTGGCTTTTTTGACCGCGAGCACAGTCGCGCCGATCTCGTTACGTATCTCGCAGAAGCCCAGCGTTTTGCCGGCAAGCCGGGAATCGGGAGCCACTGCCAGTTCCTCAACCATCAACGCCAGGTCGTCCGTGTGGAACGCCAGCTCGAGGAAGTCAAGCACATTCGGCCTCAGCACCGCCGCCGCCATCCGCCGCCCGCCGTGCATATACGGAGACATCACCCGGTTCGCTCCAGCCATCTTGAGCTTGTTCTCGTTCTCCTCGAGAATCGACCGCGCGACTATGTAGAGGTTGGGGTTGAGGGCGCGAGCGCTCAAGGTGATGAACACGTTGTCCTCGTCTGATGGGGCCACGGTGATCAGACCCTTAGCGCGCTCGATTCCCGCGGCCTTGAGAATCTTGTCATCGGTGGCGTCGCCTTCAACGTATGGTATATCCTCAGCGATCAGCTTGGGAAGCTGCTCGGGGTTGGTCTCGATGACGACGTGCGGCATCTTCTTGCGGATAAACTCCTTGATGATCTGCTGGCCCATCCGCCCGAACCCGCAGATGATGTAGTGATCCTTGATCCCGGATAAGTGTTTGTTCATGCGTTTCCTTTCGAGCGCGTGCCAGACTTGCTCGCCGACCACCACCTCGACCAGGCTTGCGCCGGCCCAGAACACGATGCTCACCCCGAAGATGATCATCGTGATCGTGAAAACCTTGCCGGTGGCATCGAGATCGTGCACTTCCCTGTAGCCGACCGTGGCGAGCGTGATGACGGTCATATACAGCGAATCGAGGACCGTCCAGCGCATCAGAATGTGATAGCCGAACGTTCCCAGCACTATCAACGCCACCAGCGCCATCAGCGCCAGCCGAAACTGCTTGATCGGATCGGTCTGCTGCGGCATAATGGTGATTACGAGTCGGGGCGTTGATGTTCCTTCCGGTGGAAAGTGGAGAGTGGAAAGTGGAAAGCGGGACGGAAACCTGCGTGAACAGATGGTAGCAAGTTGGGGGTCCCTTCCCTTCTATTCCCTGTCCCCTGTTCCCTACTTCCCGATGCTGAAGGTCCACATCCTGCCGCCGGAGCCGATGGTGCCGCCGAGGAAGCGGCCGTCGGAGTCGCGAGCCTCGATGTCGGCGACGTAGACGATCCCCGCCACCAGCTTCTTTGTCACGACCTCGACGCGTGGTTTCGCCGTCCGCAGCGAAACCAGTTGCTCCTTGCCGCCGAGCTTGGTGACCGCCAAACTGTAAGATTGCGCGCCTTCGCACGGACTCCACTCGAAGATGATCTTGCCTGCCTGCGCTTGTAAGACTTCGTCCACTTTGGGCCTTATCGGGCGGACGATCTTGCCCAGGCTGATGGGCTTGACGTTGACGGTCGCGCCGCCGGAAAGCTCGAATTCCTCGGACACGCGGTTGAAATAGCTGGGATTGTAGCCGACCCACACGTAGGCGAGGTACTTGCCGTTGGGAACGGAGTCGAAGGCGTAGTTGCCCGCGGAGTCGGTGACGGCCTGAAAGCCCTTGACTGTATTGTAGCCCGGATCGACCAGCGCGACCTTGATGCCCGCGATTGGCTTGCCGTTGTAGAGCACCTGCCCGCGGATACCGTTGTTGCGCGCCGGCGCGGGCGGGGGCTCGGTCAGGATCGAGGCCACCTGCCGGGTCGTGACGTCGAAGCTGTAGCCCAGCGATTTGGCGACGAACGAAAGCGGGACCATCAGCTTGCCGTCTTTGAGATAAGTATCGATAGGTAGCTGGACCGCGAGCGAGTTGACCAGCGCCACACTCTGGTTCTTGGAAAAAGTCAGCGTCAGGCTCTTGGTCTTGAAAACGGTCTTTTCGGGCGAGTCTCCGGGCTGCACCGTTCCCCAGCCGAGCTTTTCGAGATCGCGCAGCCACACCATCACCTGCTGGCCGCGCGGAGTGACCTCGATAATGCCGACCTCCGCGAGCTTGCCGTCGATAACAAGCAGCGCGCCGGACGGGGTCGTATCGACCGGGCGCGGGCGAACCTCCACCGTCGAGGTGGTCTGAGCATACGAGGCGGCGTCGAAAAGTAGCAGCGCCGCCAGCAGCGTGCCAACCAGAGTTCGATCTATCCGCACTTTATGCCTCTACTGAGATTCGGAGGGTGTCGTCTCCGCGTTCTTTGGGTCGGTGACCTTCGGCAGCTTCGTCTGGTCGAGGCCAGTTCCCGTCTCAGTATTCTTCGGCGCTGTGCCGGACTCCTTCGGCAAACCCGCGGGACCGGCCGACGCCGTGTCCGGCTGGAGCGGACTGGGAACCGCGCTTCCGGCGTCCGGCGCCATTCTGACGCCGTGGTCTCGCGGCGGCTTGGCGTCCTGGCGATTCGGCAGGTGTCTGCTGCCGGGAGTGGTCTGCCGGTTGGGATCCGCCACTATTGCGGTGTTGGACATCGAGTTGAGAATGCCGATCAGCCTGTCCGCAGTCTGGCTTGTCTTGTCGGCGTCAGGGAGTTTCTCCTTGACCTCGACCGTAGCCTGGGGCAGGGGGTGGTCCCTCTTGGTTTCGCGCGCGCTCGCGAGCTGTCCGGGCGAATGCGGCGCAATTCGACCCAACGCGAACCCCGCGACCAATACCGCCGCCGCCAGCGCCAGCGCCGGC
>Ga0315284_10009228_pt1 | contig 14067 bp, 11 predicted proteins | sample YL17G09_16_MG_FD_203696 | JGI IMG/M metagenome (GOLD analysis project Ga0315284, IMG submission 203696) | Sediment microbial communities from Yellowstone Lake, YNP, Wyoming, USA - YL17G09_16 | ecosystem: Environmental > Aquatic > Freshwater > Lake > Sediment | place: USA: Wyoming | collected... | reverse complement strand
GAGTTATCGTTTTTTAAGGATGTTGTGGAGGGGACGTTGAGTAATTGTCCAAAATTTGAATCGTTGTGCGGTGATGGCATATACGCTAACAGGGTAGCGTGTGCTTTGCTGGAAGAACACGGTATTGTGCCGTTTCTTTTGCCCGCGTCAAATGTTACTTTCAGGAGCAGGGGTGTGCCTTTGTGGAAGAACATGTTGCATTCTTTGGTGGAGAAGCCGCAGGTGTGGCTTGAGAGTTATCATGATCGATCTATATCGGAAACTGTAAATTCTATGCTAAAGCGAAGAGAACCCACGAAAATCCGAAAGAAACTGTCCCAAAGGAAGGCAACGGAGGAGACTTTGAAGTTTAACATCCACAACTTAAGGCAGGTTTGTTACCTAAAATACCTCGCCCCACATCTACTAAGAACAGACGTGATTGGAGACTAATTTTGTCGCAAAGCCGTTGGTTGGGGTAAAGTTTTATCCAACCAACCAACAAATGACGTTGGTAGAAGCTGACTGGGTTGGGGAAAAACAGGTTGCAGCCCGTATACACGATTCAGGATACAGAGCATTATCAGAGGTATGGAAGAGGCTATAGAATAGAAATCAAGTCATTATAGGGTAGGTAGGTAGATAGGTAGTATCGGAATCGAGTATACGCCTATTTTGCCAAGACTCTAATAGCCGACAGAAACCTTGGACCACTAGAGCTTGTTCATTCTGAGGAGTTAGCATGAAAGATTGAATCGATTATTTCTCCGTAAGTAATAAGAACTTAGAATCCAATCACATTATGTTGACATGTTAGCATGGAGAGGGTTTCGTGGCTTCTGTTGAGTACTTGCAGAATGGCCGATATGCCTTGTTGAAGAAGCTTGGAGAAGGCGGAAAGGGGATAGTATACAAGGCTAGAGACACTGTGTTGAACCGTGTTGTTGCAGTTAAGATGCTCAAAAGTGCAGTGACAAGTGATGAGACATATTCGCGGTTCATGACTGAAGCCCAAGCAGTGGCCAAACTCAATCACCCGAACATCGTTTCAATTCATGACATTGGCAAGGAAGACGGGAAACATTTCTTTGTGCTAGAGTTTGTCGACGGAGAGAGCCTACGTGATCTCATGCAGACTTATCCCGAAGGCAAGTGCGACATTCAAACTGTGCTCAGGATCGGCATGGACGTTTGCAACGCTCTCCAATACGCGCACTCTGAGAAGATTCTGCATCGTGACATCAAGCCTGAAAACGTGATGATTACTAGGGATGGCAATGCGAAACTAATGGACTTTGGCTTGGCAAAAATGATCGGCCAGCCCAGTGTCACGCAAGAAGGAGTAATCGTTGGCACTGTGGCCTATATTGCACCAGAAGTAGCTTTAGGAAAAGGCACTGATTCCCGTTCTGATCTGTATTCTTTTGGTGCAGTCCTGTACGAGGCCCTGTCAGGAAAACCGCCCTTTCCAGGAGATGACCCTATCAAAGTCATTTTCGGACACATTCATGATAAGCCAGTTCCTTTGGCAAAACATAACCCAAAAGCTCCGCAGGCTCTGGCTGACTGCGTAATGAAGCTTCTGGAGAAGGAGCCTGAGCGGAGGTATCGGTCCGCTGAAGACTTGCTAAAGACACTGAGAGAAATTTCTGAAGAGTTCTTGAGAGAGACTCTTGTGCCCGGTCATAGGCCATTTGTTGTTGTCCCAAGTCCGCGTCCCGTTGCTGGGAAAGAGATTCAGCTTATCGATAGAGTTGAGGAATTGAATCTTCTCAGAGAAGCGGTTGACAGGGCCGTCCGTGGTGAGGGCGGCCTTATTTTTCTTTGTGGAGAGGCTGGGATCGGCAAGACCCGATTGACCAGAGAGCTCAGAGCCTATGCACGTTTGCGTGGAATGCAGGTTCTCTATGGAAGATGCCCTGCATTGTTCAGGATGGATGGTGTTCCTCCCTATGTTCTATGGAGCGAAGTGTTAAGAGACTACTTAGAAACCAGCAGCCCAGAGCAGTTGTACAGAGTTGTTGGCTTCTATCCAGCTGAAGTTGCCAAGCTGGTTCCTGAGCTTAAACAAAGGTTTGCGGCAATTCCTCAATCTCTGCCCATCAGTCCTGAACATGAACGTGATAGGCTGTTTGAGGCTGTTTCACAGTTTATCATCAACGTTTCCAGGGAAGGTCCGTTGCTGGTGGTTCTTGATGATTTGCAGTGGACCGACCAGACTTCGCTTCTGCTCATGCATTACTTGGCACGCGGCATCTACAAGGCACCGTTGCTTCTCTTAGGCGCTTACCGGGAAACTGACGTTGACGAAAAACATCCATTAACGCCAGTCTTGACGGAATTGAACAGGGAACGTCTGCTGCAATCTGTCTCATTGAAACGCATGTCATCCAGCGATGTTTCTGAAATGATTAAACGAATACTGGAACAAGATGATGTGTCGAAAGAGTTCTGCGAGCTTGCCTACGAGAAGACGAGAGGGAACCCATTTTTTGTAGAAGAGGTAGTAAAATCTCTCAGGGAAGATGAAGTCATTTTTCGCGAAGAAGGCATGTGGAAGTTCAAACAAGTTTTAAAGATCGAGTTTCCCAAGACTGTTAAGGGCGTCATTAAGGCGAGGATAAGTCGGCTAGATGATGAATGCCAAAACATACTGACTATGGCTTCCTTTGTTGGGAACGATTTCACCTTTGAGGCTTTATGCGGAGTCACTGGCATTGAAGAGAACAAGCTGCTGGAACTGATGGAAAAACTCCTCAGGACTGGACTAGTTAAGGAAAGTGTGATCCGTGGACAAGACACCTACTGCTTTGCTGACGCTATTGTGAGAGATATTGTACATGAAGAAGTTAGTCATTTGAGACACAACAAGCTTCACAATTATGTTGGAAATGCTTTGGAAAAGGTGTACAGCAAGAACATTGATCAGCATTTTGGCGAGTTGGCTTATCACTTTTTGGAAGGCGGTGACAAGGATAAGGCACTTCAACACTTCTTGAAGGCAGGAGAGAAAGCGCAGAAAATCTATGCTCATAATGAAGCGTATTCCTATCTTGAGCATGCTCTCGAACTTCTTGAAGAGAAAGAAGACACCCTTGAACAGAAAGCGTGCATAACGGAGAAGTTAGGCGACAGCAAAACGTGGACTGGAGAAATCGAAGCGGGCATGGAACATTATGGCAATTCACTCACACTGTTAAGTCGGCTGGGAGATAGGAGAGGCGCTTCAAGGATTCATGGAAAAATGGCGCATGTATTATGGGACAAAACTGGTGACAAAGAGAAAGCTTCCAAGCATCATCGAATGGCTTTGGAAATTCTTGAGAAGGAGCCTGAAAGCGCGGAGCTAGCCTGTCTATATGAAGATGTTTCGCGCATGCTTTGGCGCAGCGGCGAATCTGCTAATGCCTTGTCTTTGACGAAGAAAGCATTTGAACTGGCAGAGAAATTGGGCAGCTCTGAAGTCCTTGCCCGGTGCTACTCTAATCTAGGAGTATTCTGCATGCATTCCGGAGAATTCGAAAAGGCGGCAAAATACTGTGAACAGGGACTGAAAATAGCAACCGAAAGCAATTGTATGGAACCTGCTCTACGTCTTCACAACAACCTTGGCATTGCCTACGAGGGTATGGGAGACTCTCAAAGCTCGTGTGAGACGCTGCAAAAAGGATATCAGCTAGCGAAAAGAGTTGGTGACGTACACAGGGTGTCCGTGATTGGTCTAAGCTTGGCGGGCAATTACGCGGCCATGGGAGAGATGCAGCAAGCCTTTTCAATGGCTGAGGAACTGTTGGCGTTGGACAAGAGAACAAAGAATGCTGTTGGCGTCGCGAACGCTATAGTTGGTTTGGGATTGGGCTACTGGATAGTTGGAGAGTGGGACAAAAGTCTCCAGTATCTAATGGAAGGTCGTGATCTCGCAAAGAAGACTGGAGAATACCAAACCTATGGAAGGGCTACTCTTTCGCTTGGAGAATTATTCATGGAAAGGGGAGACTACACGGAAGCTGAGAGATATTTCAACGAAGCCAACAGCATCAATGAAAAGGCAGAGGATACCGATCATCAGTTCGCCGAAGTGTTTCCAGCTTTGTCACGATTGTATCTGAAGAAAGGAGAAATCGAAAAAGCCAAGGAACTAGTTGCAAAAACACATGAGCACGTAACAAAAACAAAAAATAGATTGAACATATCTTACGCTGAAATGTTGAAAGCGATGCTTTTCAGAGACCAGAAAAACTGGGAACAATCCATACAGCACTTCGAGAAAAGCCTTCAAGGATACAAATCTCTGAACGCTCAGAAATGGCACTTGTATCAATTCGCTGAGCTCTTGTATGAATATGGTTTGATGTATCTAGATAGAAATGAGGAGGACGACAAGGAGAAAGCTTACTCGCTTCTAGACCAAGCCCTAACATTATTCCAAAAGATGGATGCAAAAAAGAAAATAGAAAAGATAATAGCCAAAAAGAAACTGCTCACAGCCTAGAGCGCGTCCGTCGCCATCCGTCGTTGGTTGGTTGGGGTAAAGTTTTATCCAACTAACCGCGCGCGCGTAGACTGCCTGCAAGGACATCGCATGAGCTTGACTCTGCACTCTTTCTCCGTCGTAAGGGCTTTCTATTGTTCTGAGGCACTTTGGTCTTTCTCGTTCTCCCTTTTCCCAACTTCTGAGAATCCAAGTCCGATACTCGTTGATTCGTATCGCTCGCACGCGTTACTTTGACTAGGTGGTTCGCTGCCCGATACTAGTTTGTGGAGCGCTTCCAGGTGTTTTGAGTGTTCGTAAACCCAGGATCCGTTCTTGAAGAATTCGTATGGGATGGTCTCTCTTGACCACCTTCCCTGTCGGAGATCTTGGAACACGTATTCATAGTCAAGCAGGAATTTTGCTCTGGCAAGATTCGATAGTGTGTCGATGAAGTTTCTGAGTTCCTGTCTGGGAAGGCATATCTGGGCGACAAGAGAGCTGTCGCCAAGTATCTTGCCCAATTTGGGTACGAATGGTTTGTCCAGGAGGGATTTGGCGAATTTGGCCATTTTTTCCGTATCCCCGAATTTGAAGATGAACCATAGCAGATCTGAATTCGCTGTGCCATATGGGAGGATCGCTATTTGGTAAGTTTCGACGAGCCCGTTCGTGATAACGTGTTTTTCGAAGTGATAGCGAACGTTCTGAAGCGAGGTTCCGAACTTTTTGGCTATTGATGCAAGGCTTACCGTTGCGTCCTTCTCCAGTTCCTTCAAGATGAAAAGGTCGGTCTCGTCGGCTTTCAAGGGAAAGTTCGGAGGGTCTTTCAACGTGTAGGGCAGTTCATTGTTCGCAGAGAAAATCTCTTCGACCCAATTTTTCCATTGGAAAATCCAAGTTTTTGTGTCGCCGTCAAACCAGTTACTCGTAAGGTTGATTGTGTGAAGACAAGTTGACCAACGCAAATCTATCTTTTGCGTTACCCCGAGCTTTTGCACTTCTTCCAGGAAATCCTCAAACTCATTCGTGTGTTCTACCGGAATGACGTAGATGCATATGCATCCTTCAAACATTCCGTAACATCTGCTCAGATAAATGTAGAACTTGTTTGCTTTCAGACAGTTGAAAAGAAGGTCTTCATATCCAAGTGTTGCCTTCGCAAACACGACTGCTTTCTTCATTCCAAGATTGGAATGATAAATAGTTGTCAATAATCTCAAATAAAAAGAGGAGGACATGCGATCTATCCTAGATATGACAGTTCCCCTCGGTATGTGGAGTTTCTTTGCGAGCTCTGCTATGTTTCGCGGGCCGTGTTCCGCAAGTCCTTCGAGGATTCTTACGTCAAGATCGTCCAGACTCTTGGGCATTCGTCTCCCGCCTTTGTCGTACTCTTCTCTGATTTGCGTATTAGTCTTATGGCCCGATTGGTGAGTCTATGGCTTCCGCGTATGCCTTCCCGGTGATGATTGCCAAAGTGGCGAGTCCAACGATGCCCATCAAGAGGATTGCTTTCCAATGTCGGGTGACAAACATTTTCCAGTTCAAACACATCACCTCCTTTCATTTTTGTCGGCAAAAAAGGTTACGGTTCGTCAAAAATAAAGCTTATATGTGTTTCACTCTATTACTAAGTTCCATGTCTGCGGACCACAGCGTTGATCAGAAGATCACAATTTGCATCGACGAGATTCTGGACACGCTGGGACTGAGCGGGAAACAAGCTTTGCTGACCCATTTGGAAAGAAACTCTGGCCTAAGAAAAGACACGATTCTCGAAGATCCTGAACTGTTCCGCAAAGTGTTAGGACTTGTTCTTGGAGAACAAGGTGCAGACGTATTCGAAGCTTGGATCGTGAAGAGACTAGTGTCGAGTTTCAAACTGAAGCAAGCGTCCAACCTGACCTTTGCCAAAACAATCAAGATTATCAGAACCGCAGAAAAAGAATAGCACGCTAAACAACAAATATCGCTTTGCCTTTTTCCTAATCTTCCTATGTCTTTGTCTCAACTGGTTCTTCAGATTCCACCAATTTGCACTCCTCGCTCGGACCCATTAGCACGTGCTCTAAGGACAACCCTGAGTCTTTTGACGACCGTTTTTGTAACAAATTGTAACTTGAAGCCACTTATGGCAATGTTGGAAAATCCATGAAATGTAACAAGTGACTTAGCGCGCGCCCGTTGAAGAACTTTCGAAACGAATTTCTGATCACAATCTAGAAAAAGAGAAAAAAGAGGGGATTGTGCGGGTGACCTCGCCACTACATTCAAGTTTCCTCGAAAACCTAGTCGCTGGATTGAAAATGTAAAGCATCTGTCATTTCCTCTTAGGGTACGTCGGTGTTTGTTCTTTTTCGTCGGCGCGCGCTGCCAATCGACGTACGCTCCTATGCAGATGTCTGAAGCATTGTCTACAAGTTCATCCACGAAATGAGGTTTATGCGCTGTCAAAACTTTAGCGATTCTTTCTTCGTCTTCAATAATAGAGTATTTCACGGCCTATCCTTTTGAGGGGTCTGTTTCGCGAACGCTTCTTGGAAAGGAATCGGTACCGTCTTGGCTGAAAGCGCCCACTATGTTACTCTAAGCTCATTGACTTCTTCTTGACTTAAGCCACGAGTTCTCAACGAATTGTCTAGTTGTCCCCTGCCGAATTTCACTGAAACGGCACCTTGTTTTCCATCGGAGTAATAAGCAGTTAATTCAGCAGCCTTTTCAATGGCTATCTTGGTCTTGTGTCCTTGAAGCAGAGTTACTGGACTTCCTGTGTCTTGGGCCTCAAAACAATAATTATTTACTGTCTTCAAACGACGCAAGAGACTATTCTCTGCTTCATTTCTGCCAACAATGATTTTGTTCCTTCCAATCCTGAAGTGCCGTCCAACCTTCAATAACTGCACGTCTCTCAGAGAAAGCCTTTTGCTATGCTTAAGCACGTCTCTCAGTTTGCAGGCGAATTCTTTGTACGTCAGTAAGCAACCTCCGCCCGGACACGAATAGTCGGTTACCTTCAGTTCTTTAGCAAGTCTGATCTGCGTCTTTCTTGACCTACCCACAATATCGAGAAGCATTTCTCGTTTCACTAAGCCCTTTGTCTCAGCCTCAGTCGGAGACAGAAGTTTCGCAGACAAGGGCCTGAGGATCCTTCCTTTCAAACCTGCCTGCTCCTCTATGACACCCATGGTCTTTCCATGTTGAGACATAGGTCTTTGACCCAAGACTTCACCTGTGAAAATGAATGATGCGCCTATTTTCCTTGCATATTTCTTCGCCTTTTTTAACATGAAAATTCTGCAATCAACACAAGGATTCATGTTCTTCCCATAGCCAAACCGTGGCTGTCTGACAATCCTAAGATATTCCGCGCCCAGATTGAATGTCTTCAAAGGTATGTGAAGATTCTTTGCCACTTCGAGGGCTCCGCAACCGCCTTTTCTGCAAAGACAGAAAGGACTCACAAAATTGACTGCCTCAACATCTATACCTTGGTCTAGCATGAGCTTCACTGCGAGCGTGCTATCTAAGCCGCCTGAAAGGAGGGCGAGAGCTCTTGTCTTCTTGTCTTTCGATATCATTGATTTCACGCCTCCGGATTGGTGCAAACTTGCGTTCTGACGTATTAATGGGTTGTCCAAGAGCTTAGCGCGTCTCGTCAGCAGCAACAGCCGTGTCCCTCGTGCTTTGAATGGTCATCAGTGAATCTCTGCGGATTCTTGTCGAATACTACCTTGCACGACTGATTGCAGAAATAGTAGGTTTTGCCCATGTATTCAGATTTTAATGTCACTGTTTTTTCATCCACATTCATGCCGCAAACTGGATCCTTAACCATGCTTATCCTCACCTCCATCATTTCTTGGTCTGCTCATTCAGCTTCTCAAACTTGAAAGCCGACAATTTCAGCAACGCAGAGTTGGTGACCACAGTCAACGAGCTGATGGCCATCGCTCCCGCAGCAAACATGGGATTCATCAATCCAACTGCAGCCACTGGAATCATTACCGTATTGTATATGAACGCCCAAAACAGGTTGGAGTTGATCTTCGTCATCGTCTTCTTGCTCAATTCCACGGCTAGCGCCACGTCTCGCAAGTCATCCTTGATTAGCACTATGCCGCCTGTTTCTTTCGCGATGTCGGTTCCGCTTCCAATAGCTATTCCAATGTCGGCTTGAGCCAAAGCTGGGGCATCGTTTATACCGTCGCCAACCATCGCGACCGTTTTCCCTTCGCTTTGCAGTTTCTTAATCGCATTGACTTTCTCCCAAGGCAGTACATTTGCTATCACTTGGTCAATATTGAGTTGCTTTCCGATCGCTTTGGCAGTTGTTTCATTGTCACCAGTCAACATGGCCACTTCTAGTCCCATGCTCTTCAACTTGCTTATCGCTTCAACAGCATTCTCTTTCGGCGTATCCATTGCAGCAACCACGCCCGCGGGCTCACCATTCACCGCCAGAATCATCAATGTCTTGCCCTGTTTTTCCAGTCTCTGGAGGTCTTGTTCCACGGGCTCGATTGATACTTTTTCAGTCTGCATCAGTCGTCGATTTCCCAGCAGTATTTTCTTGTTTTCATAAGTGCATCTGACCCCCTGTCCAGGAACGGCTTCAAAAGACTCTGCATCAGGAACATCAGACCCGTCTTGGCGTGCTGCTTTAAGTATCGCTTCTGCTAATGGATGTTCTGAGCCTTTTTCTGCAATCGCTGCAAGTTTCAACGCCTCCTTCTCAGTGTAGCCATTGTAGACCACGATGTCGGTGACTGAGGGTTCGCCTTTTGTCAATGTCCCTGTTTTGTCAAAAACAACTATCTTCAATTTCCTAGCTCTCTCGACATATTCACCACTGCGGAGCAGAATTCCATATTCGGCACCTTTACCCACTCCGGCCAAGATGGCTGTAGGAGTGGCAATACCCAAAGCGCATGGACACGCAATAAGCAAAACAGCAAGCAGTACAAAGAAGGCGGTCGAGAACCCGCTTACAACATACCAGTAGGCGAAAGAAACAGTGGCAACTGAGAATACTATCGGGACGAATTTCCCAACGACTCTATCGGCAAACTTTTGCACAGGGGCACTTGAAGCTTGCGCCTCTTCGACCAAATGCACAATCTGTGCGAGAGCCGTCTCTTCTCCAATCTTGGTCGCTTTGACTCTGAGAAGCCCAGTCTTGTTTACAGTGGCACCTATGACCTCGCTTCCAACGTTTTTCTCGACAGGTATGCTTTCGCCGGTGATTATCTTTTCATCAACCGAAGAATATCCAGCTATGACTGTGCCGTCTGTAGGTATCTTTTCGCCTGGTTTGACTACTAGAACGTCGTTCACTTGCACCTCATCTATGGGCACTTCAACTTCTTTGCCGTCTTTGAGAACCGTTGCGATTGTGGGTTGGAGTTCAAGCAGTTTTCGGATTGAAGCAGCTGATCTTCTCCGTATGCTTTCCTCGATGTACTTGCCCAGGAGAACGAAGGCTAATATTCCGACGGCGATCTCCAGATAACCTTCTCCACCGTGCACTAAGTCTGGAAGAAAAGCGTATGCTGCGCCGTAGGTCCATCCAGCCACCACTCCTGCGGATATCAGCACATCCATGTTGATCGCACGGTTTCTGAGGGAACGGTAGGCCCCGACGATAATGCTGCGGCCGGCCCACCATACGACGGGTGTTGATATGATGAAGAGTGCTAGGTTGTAGATTTTGAGGCTACCAATGATTGTGGAGGACATTAGTACGGCTACGATGCTGAATAGAGCCAGTACTCTGAGCCCTGCTACGGCTATTACACCCGCGAGTGTAATGGCGACTCTGCGTTTCATTGCTTCAAGTTCTTGCTCGGGCTGCTCATACACCTTGGCGCATGATTGACTGCAGAAGTAGTACGTGCGATCTCCAATCTTCTTTTTGATCGCCTTGTCCTTGTCGACATCCATACCACACACGGGATCTCTTGGCATGATATTCATCCTCCATTATAACGTGTGTGATTTCCTATGGTCTCCGAAGTATTTAAATATATCTTTTCCAGATATATGTCCTAGAGATAAATCTGGTGAAAATATGTCTGCGCAAGATTTAGACGAATTCGTCTCCGATTTCTCACGCTTCTACATTCTCACCATTCTATACGAAGGACCACAACACGGCTACAGCATAATCAGCAAATTCAGAAAGAGAATAGGCAAGGAAATCAGCCCCAGTCTGGTGTACCCGTTTCTTAGTCAACTCGAGAAAAAGGGCCTTGTGAGACACTTGCTGAAGCCGGTCGGAGAGAAGAAAAGGAAAGTGTTCGAACTGACCGAAAAGGGGAAGGAACTCTGCAAGGCATTGTTCAAACGTTTCTCAGCCCTTGTTTCTGTTGCTATCGAACCGAACTTGGAAGTGTGTGCGAGCTGCGGGTGCAAAGTGTACGAGGGCGGACACAGAGAGGTAATCGATGGAAAAGAAATGACCTTCTGCTGCGTGCACTGCGCAGCATCATACAAGAGAGAAGCGCCGAGAAAGTCTGCTTCGCGAGAGCGTTAATGTTTTGGGAGTGTATGAAAACATGCACATTGGAATTTTGGACATTGTCTTACGAGTTGGATTGACCCTGGCAACAAGCTTTTTGTTCGGAATCATGTTTCTTGGCTACTGGCGTACAAGAACCCGTAAGCTACTGTTTGTCACAGCGGGGTTTGTCGTTTTCTTCGTCCATGCCCTGATCACGGTTCCAGAGCTGTTCAGCGATACCTACCAGATCGCCATGAGCGAGAACGTGCACCTTCTCATCCACCTGATAGCACTAGTCTTGATAGCAATCGGCATACTGAAGGACTAGCGCGTCATGTTCAAAGATGAAATCCTGGAAAACGAAAGAAGAAGAAAAATCTACGCCGCCATAGAGGCGAGTCCAGGCATTCATCTGAGGGAACTTCAAAGAATATTGAACATGCCCCTAACCACTTTGGAATACCACCTCAGCTATATGGCCAGGAAAAAGATCCTGTTCGCAGAAACACAACGTCATCACAAAAGATACTACACAAAGCCCCTTGACCCTGAAGACAAGAAATTGCTGGCAGCACTGAGACAAAAGAGAATGAGAGAAATCGTACTCACCATCTTAGCAAACGGAAAAGCAAAATATCAACTACTTGCAGACCAACTCAAACTGTCACACTCAACGTTGTCATCATACCTCAAGTATCTGGTGAGCAACAACATCCTCGCCAAGGATAAAATCGGCTACGAAAACCTCTACACGATTCGAGACGAAGACAGAGTGGCAAAAGTGTTGACAGCGTACAAACCCAGCTTCCTGGACAGGCTTGTGGACAACGCATTAGACATCTGGATGGAGACACACTTTCGTAAAGAGGAAACCAGGCCCACATGAAGTGTTTCGGTTTTTGTTCTAGTCTGTTTCAGGGTTTTGTCCGTCGCTTCTTATAAGCATAGAATGAGAGGTTTGGAGTTGGAGGTTGAGAACAAGTCGACAAGAACTGTTCTTCAAAAGGGCTCGGAAGGGTCTAGGGCAAGTTGAAGGTCATTTTTCATAACACCTCTCCTTATCTCCTTTCTCTTCTTCAGCTACTCCAGACCTTTGCGAGAACCCGAGAAGAAGAGTTGTGCTGATAGGAAAAGGGTGGAGAAGAATGGACACACAGGTGTTGATTGAAGAAAAACATGTTCTGCTGAAGAATGGGCTTGGCGAGAAATTGCAGAAGAAACATGCTTTGGAATTGGAAATCACAAAAGGGTTTGAGGAACTGAAAAGACTAGAGATTTCGCTAGAGAAGCGCGCCCATCTAACGACCGTAGAGGGATAGTAATGCTTTGTTGCTTAGGACTGGTTGCTGGATTCGCAGCTGGCGCCGCATTAGGCGGGCCTTGGACATTTCTCGCACCGATTGCAGGATTTGGTCTAGCGCGCGCTGGAAGTAGTAGACCAAACGCTACGATCTTGGTCTACTACTTCTAGTCCAAGTCGCCTAATCTTCTGGCGGACGCGCGGGCGAATTAAATAATTCCTGATTCATGTCGAGAGAACTCGATCTCATTCTGTTGGAACCATTAGGCCCCTGAGATAGCAATCTGTGAAATGCAGCCTACTGCAAATCTAAAACAATTGTTTAATCGGCCCGCGCGTGTTTCTTGGGCTGTGAGGTTGCTTGCGCTTCGATCACGTGCGCGAACTTGCCGATTTTGCAGGCTAGTATCGTCCGCGATGTCTAGGCCGCCGAAGGTTCTTGAGGCTTCTGCATTTGACTTGTTTGCTCTACAGTTTGTCTCGTGACTTGCTCAGGAACAATAGGGGACAACTCTTTGGGTGTTATTATATCTGAACATTCTTTTTCTTCTTCTCTCAAGTCAAGTGTGGCTCTTGCGGTGCCGTCGTCCAGATACTTTACCGAGAAGCCCATCTTCTTCATCAGGTTGATGGCCCTGTAGTTGTCAGGCAACATAATAGCGTAGAGCTTCTCAACTTTCATGTCTTTGCAGATTTCAATTGCGTAGTCGACCATTTTCGTGCCCAAGCCGAAGTGTTGATACTTGTCCGATACGATAAATGCGATCTCGCCAGATTTGCCTTCAGGCTCAAGACTGACTCTAACAACGCCCAAGATTTTTCTTTGACCATTTTCAGTCAACTCGGGAACAATCGCTATTTCTCGGTCGTAGTCAATGTTGGTGTAGCGAATCCTTGTTTCATGAGGTGTGTCCTTTATCACTTGGAAGAAGCGATAGCGTATCGATTCCTCTGAGAAGCTTCTGAACATTTCTAGCCACAAAGGCTCGTCTTCAGGTTTGATCGGTCGCAGTAGCACGGTTCTGCCATCACGGAGTTTCCACGTGGTTTCATACTTCCTCGGGTAAGGTGTTATTACCAAATGCTTATGGGGTTCGACCTTTTCGAACACTTTTTTCCTGTCGATCACAATGCGGGCGTCAAAAGCGAAAGCCTCACTGTCGTTTATGAATAGAGGATTTATGTCCACTTCCTTCAACTGTGGAAAGTCAACGAGCATCTGACTGAAAACAACCATGATCTCATCCAGCAACTTTAGGTTAGCCGGGGGCACGTTCCGGTAGCCTTTCAGAAGCTGGTAGACTTTGGTCTCTTCCATTATTCTCCTAACCAAGGTTTGGTTAAGTGGTGGAAGGCCGATCGAGAAGTCCTTGAAGAGTTCTACTCCTACTCCGCCCATTCCGAAGAGGATTACTGGTCCGAACAGAGGGTCGGTTTTAGAGCCGAGTATGACCTCGTAGCCCTGCTTCTTTACCATGCGTTGTACAGTGACCCCAAGTATCTCGGCATTAGGGTCGTATTCTTTGGCGCGTTGAATTATGCGCTCGAATGCCTCTCGAACTTGGACCTCACTGTTTATGTCGAGAACAACGCCGCCGGCCTCAGTCTTGTGTACGATCTGTGGAGAAAGGATCTTCAACACGATCGGATAACCCACCCGTTGAGCTACGTTGACGGCTTCATCTGCACTCCTTGCAACTTCGGTCTTCACGACCGGAAAGTTGTAGTATTCGAGGAAGGTTTTGGCTTCAGCTTCGTTGAGAATCTCTCTGTTCTCCATAGCCACGTTCTTCAGTATGACCATCAACGGACGTT
>Ga0315284_10009227_pt1 | contig 14068 bp, 16 predicted proteins | sample YL17G09_16_MG_FD_203696 | JGI IMG/M metagenome (GOLD analysis project Ga0315284, IMG submission 203696) | Sediment microbial communities from Yellowstone Lake, YNP, Wyoming, USA - YL17G09_16 | ecosystem: Environmental > Aquatic > Freshwater > Lake > Sediment | place: USA: Wyoming | collected... | reverse complement strand
GATAGAAAATTAATTTCGTCAGAAGCAGCCGTATGCTCTAAAGGAACTCCATCACTAGCAATTTTTAAAACTTTAACTAAAGCCAAATTACACCCCCATACTCCCTATATTGTGACACTTTTATTTTGTTTATCAAGCGGCTTTACTTCGAATGTTGCGTCATGAATTACTTTATTAGCTAGAGAAATGCTGTATTTTTCCTCTAGTTCCTTGGTAAGACTAGTGTATTCCTTCTTAGAATTCTCCACTTCCGCATTAGCTTCAGGAAGATTCTTAATCTGAGCAATTCTTTCCTTTAAACGACTAATCTCTATGTCCTTTAAAATGGACATCCAATTAGCGGTTTCAGTTTCATGCTTTGATTTTGCTATATCCATTTCGCAAATCGCAGTACGCCATTTCCAATAATCTGCTGCTTCTAATAAGATTTTCTTTTCTTTAGACATTAACTTCTCCTGATGGCTTGCATGATATTCAAGAAAAATTCCGTTGACGATATAGCAAACCCTATTTGCTGCACCATGCCAGTCGTGGCTACTGTATGTGTTGGCACTCCCAAGGTAGATACAAAGATAGGCAAACCAGCGGTAAATCCTGAATACCCTCCCCCAATACCTATGAACATCACCTCGAGTCTAAGACTGCTAGGCTTATTAAATCCCACCCCAAATATACCATTAGGAATTTCTACTGCTGTATTGTCAACGATGCGCGTAACAGAATTAGTTCCGTTTACCTTTACCAAATCCCCAACATTGGTACCTAGATCTGTGTCAAAAGTTTGTGTTAAACGTGGAACACTCGTGGCCTGAGGTCCTGGGAAAGCGTAACTTACATTTAGATCTTGATTCGTAATGGCCGCTGTATAGTTGATGTCCTGAACTACAGCCGTGTATCCGCTGTCTTGAACTAAAGCATTTAGGTTTTCATCTATTACAATGCTATTAACAGCATCAGAAGCAACAATGGCTGTGAAGTTCTGATTCGTTACTGTTACCGCGATATTGTCAGCCATTAAGAGCCTTTCTTATCGGGTGACGTTAGGTATGATCTTGGCCTTACCTTGAAAGATCCTCGTTACTACACCACTACCTGATTCGATCTCTAGATCATAAGATCTTACAGTGGGTTTAAAAGGATTACTAGCCTCTGTGTTATCAACAACAAGAGTAGTGGTGGTAGCCGCAGGCATTATCCAATCAAGGATCCCAGCCGTAGGTGGAGCCTGTACGGTCACCGTGAATGAAGCAATGATGGTAGCTGATTCAGGTGTAGCTCGTATCTGCGCACGTGCTGTATACCCAGTTAAGTTGATAGGGGCTCCAAGACTATCTGTAAGAGTAATGGTCTTATTAAAAGTGGAACCCTGTTCTACTGTAATGTCGAGTGTTGCTGCTGCCATAATTGTTATTGTACCAGTAACTTAATTCTAAGCATCCCCTGTATCAAGTTTTCTGGTCCTTTCTGGTTCTGGACTGTCATCCTGGTCCCACGACACATTCGGATGCTCTTCGTCTATCCCCATCCTTAATGCCCTAACGTCGAAATGATCCCATCTCAAGTCCTCTACGTCGAATTCGTCTAGCATGAATTCTTGAACCTGGGTCATTACGTCCTCCGTGACTTTGTCATGCGGCATCACGATTTCTACCCAAAACCTAAGCAGTTTATATCTAGCCACAATATTCATGATAACCTGAACTAGTTCGTACCTGTGTCCTTGGGGGGATCTTTATGGGTAAAAAAGAACGTCGCATCAAGTGGTATCGATGAAGAAAGAAATAGTACTTTCTATTTCTGATTTACACGCGCCTTATAATCATCCTTTATCTTTAGAATTCCTCAAGTATTGCTACAAAGAATTCAAGCCTACAAAGATTGTCTGCCTTGGAGATGAGGTAGATCAGCATGGACTCTCTACCTTTCCTAAAGAAAGCATGCTCTATAGCCCTGGTCATGAATACGAAGCAGCCATGGAGTTCATGCAAAAACTCTACAAGCTGTTCCCTGAAGTCATGGTATGCGAGAGCAATCATACAGCTAGGCCCTATAGAATAGCCAAAGCTGCTGGGCTTCCTTCTATTTACATGAAGGATTACAGAGCCATCATGCAAGCCCCTGCTGGATGGGAATGGAAAGATAGATGGGAAATAGACAATGTTGTCTATGAACATGGGGAGATGTGTGGATCCGGGCGTAATGCTGCATTCACAGCGGCTTTCCAGAATCGTAAATCTACTGTCATAGGTCACATCCATAGTTTTGGCGGAGTCCAATATTCTGCTAACCATCACAATCAAATATTCTGGGCTAATGCTGGATGCCTTATTGATCCCGAATCACTAGCGTTTGCTTACGGAAATAAGTATCGAAATAAATGTACATTGGGAACTGTTCTAGTCGAGGGAGCAGGAGCCCACTTTATAAGGATGACTTTATGATAACTAAAAAAGATGTTGGGAGATGGATACGTATCCGTTTCTGGGATCATTGCATGTCCAAACATACGCATAAGCCCAAGAAAAAACCCATACTATGTGAAGCTGCAGGCATGATAATGGACGTTAATCATATGAAGATAACTGTAGCTACTTGGTGGCTCCATGATGAAGAGAAGCCTGTTCAATTACAAAATGCTGAGAGATTTGAAGTTGTAAGATCTTGCATTGTTAAATATGGCTGGGCTGAAGTATTAAAGTGGAACGATGACTAAGAAATATTGTGGTCCTGATATTAGATGCACTGTGACAGGGAAAAGAGATGGGGAACTACATCATATTAAATCCCGAGGATCAGGCGGTACAGATGAAACCTACAATATGATTCCACTGTGTCATGAACTACATCAAGAATGGCATAACAAAGGTTGCCACTTTATGGCGGAGAAGTATGTTGCTATCAACCAATGGCTTCGAGAACACGAATGGTACATATGCGCCGTAAGAAAAAAGTGGGCTCACGCGTAAAGGTCTGGAAGACCCACACTAAACTTCGTCCCTTGCTTCGTCGTCTTTGGTACTACTCCCCCATGCGTAGAGAAGCAGTTAAAAGGGCCAATGGGCATTGTGAAATCTGCCATACAGTCATATGGTCCGGCTCTAAAAAGAAGGGCATCAAAGGGAACATGGAAGTAGATCATAAGATCCCATGCGGTAAACTTGAGGGCGATATGCAGGGCTTTACTGATAGATTGTTCTGCGGATCTCAGGATCTTCAGGTGCTTTGTAAGCCTTGCCACGCGGAGATTTCAAAGCAGAGGACCTTGGCTTAGTTAGAATGTCCATCCACTTATTAAAGTCATCCTCATGCATAGAAACATGCTTGTCTGCTGTTGGTGAACAATATGGAATGAACTCCTCGAATTCAACAGGAGGGTTCTCAACAGCACATCTAGGATGCTTAGGAACTAAGGCACATTTAACTACCCTGAATATTCCGAAGTCATTTATCTCTCTTACTTGATCACAAAGAGACTGAGGAATTCGTTCTGTCTGCCAGACATCTGCCTCGACATCTACTCGTGTGACGCATGAGAATAAAGCCATACTAAAAAATAGAAGCCCAACAAATAAAGGATTTGTTCTTCCGCCCCTATCTCTTTCATGTACGTCATCTCTTCTTACGGATGGCTTTCCGGCATTAGAATTTCTCATAGCCTCTTCTAGTTTAACTTGAGAGCCCGTGGTCAACATTTCCGCCAGGCCCTCCGCAAAATCTTTGTCATGTCCAGCTTGGACTTTCTGTATGTATAGAACAATCAGCTGCTTTATCCATTTATCTACAATGGGAACAGCTTTAACAAGCGCAACAATAAAACTAAATATTGCTGCTACGCTCATTTATAACAATTCTACTTTGCCTTTAGAAACTAGACGCAAGATGACGTTAACAATACCGAAGAAATATCCTACGTACTCAGGATTTTTCAGATTGTCCGGCAAGAACGGCAATACTGCTGCTGATAGAATGTTTACCCAAAAAGTTTTCGATTTTAAAAGTGCTTTTGATTCCATTGTTATTCTCCTTTTAAGAACTCATTCGCTGTTTGAGCGATACAAGTAGCATACTCTCTAAACCGTTCTCGTAGTAGTGCAGCATCATAAGGATTTGATCCAAAACCAGGCTCAATTAGACACGCTGGGACATCAAGTCCATACATATTATAGAACCCTCGGTCCTTAGCTTTAAGCCATTTAATACCACGATTAGTTGTCGCATCTCTGCCAAATACTTTACATATTGATTCTTGCATCATCTTAGCTAGTTTCAATCCACCAGGTGGGAGCATGTCATAAAGTACAGAAGTACCCCTTACCTTGCTATCCGTGAATGAATCAAAATGAAGCTCAACAGCACAGGCATTTGTCCCTACACAGAACTCGTTAACCGCATGGCAAACATGAACTCGATTGGTGTAATCTCTAAGGAATACTTGAGCATGGATTCCAAGATGCTTAGCCTCAACATAAACCAATGAAGCCACTTCTTTATTGTAGTGGTATTCGTCACCAAGTGGCGGGACTCCGACAGCTCCAGGCTCAGCATTGCTATGCCCGACAATGATTGCAAGTCTAAGCTCTAGGTCCTTCAAGGTGTCCCTCAATCCTACTAAGTGATTTCTCTATCTCTGAAAGCTTGGCCATTAACCTTTCGTCAAGAGCCTCGTGTCTCTTTCGTAGATCATCCACATCGGCCTGACAAACATTGATGAGTTGTTGAAGCTGCATCGTACGACCCTCGATTCTCACGAGCCATACAAGTCCAGCTATGAACATTCCAGAAGCTGCGAGTATGGCGTTCATGTCAAACATTATGGTATCTTTTTAGCTATAGTATGTTGGCCCATTCTATAAATTTGATTCCATCCAGCACTGATACTGGCCGGAGATGTAACAGCCGCCCCTGAAGTACCGTCACCTTGTTGGCCTTGTAAATTATATCCCCATTTGAAAAGTTGACCGCCAGAAGTCAAAGCAGCAGTACTTTGTTCTGTTCCATCAACTCCATTATTTAAAATACATGTTCCCTTTATAGAGGTGAAAAAGTTCCCACCAACAGCAGCGGTATAAACCTGTTTATCAACTAAAGTTCCATCTCCGATTTGCCCACTGATATTTCTTCCTGAACCGAATGCGGCTCCAGAAGAATCAAGCAAATGAGTTGTTATTTCGCCAGCATCAATATCAATCCAAGGTCCACTAGAGATAAGGAAAAAAGCATTTTTATTAATTAATGTATTATCTCCAAGCTGCCCATATGCGTTGTAGCCTGTGCCGTATAATGCTCCTGCAGCGTTAAGAAAAAAGCTACTCGTACCATTACAAGAAATCTTAGAAATAGTTTGGGCCAGAGTTGGCATTAACAGAGGGGTTGTCGTATTACTGCCAAAAAACCCTACTCCAAATTGTCCGCCTCCATTGTCTCCCCAGCCATACATTTCATTTAAAGTAGTGAGTCCACAGGCAAAACCTTGGGCACCATTTGGATTTGTCCCTCCACCAATTTGCGTGAAAATAAAGCTACCCGCTCCACTACCTGTTACTTTTACAGGGACAAGACTGCTGGCTGCCGAACCATGTCCCAATTGCCCTATAGTTCCTTGCCCGAATGACCAAATTTCTCCGTTAGTTTTGAGAGCCATCTGAAAATTTACACAGGATAAAACATCTGAAAATCCACTATTAACAAATGAAGTAGGAATATTATCAGGCACCAACTGTGGACTTAATTGCTGTGTAGTAGTTCCATCTCCCAATTGTCCTAATGCATTACGTCCCCAAGTATAAATCTTTCCATCCGATTTAATACCTATAGAACACGATTGACTAGCTGAGGCTTTCATCCACTGCGCTGGGATAGTATAAGGAGTATATTGATCAACAGTCGTTCCATTTCCGACTTGCCCTTGATTGTTAAAACCCCAACTGTATACAGTACCCGCTCCAGGAACTGGGATAGTCACAGTCTGATTATTTATGATTGCACTAAATGCCATGTTCCACCATTTCTTTAAAAGTCTCCATAAGCACATTACCACATACGAATGACACGCTTCATGGTGGCATCCGATCCTGTGCTCGTAGTTGTGTATCTTATTCTTAAAATAGTTCCAGACATTGCCGATGTGAAAGATACGCCAGTAGTTCCTATTGCTGGCTGCTGACTTGTATCATCTACATGCGCAGCTGTTGCTCCATTAGAGATGGCTCTAAACAATCCACCTCTGCAACTAGTAGCACCACGATGAACCGAGTAATCCATAGACACATTCTTGTATATTGCTGTGTCTAATTCTAGGAATATCTCATCTGTCTTGTTATCAAGCAGCGTCTGTGAGACACGATTATCAAGTACATTATAGAAAGCTGTTCCATTGAACCCAACATCATTAAGAGCATAGTAAGCGCCCTCCTTGATGGTAACAAAATCTTGGACACTAGGAGTAGAGCTATCTCCTTGATATAAAGATTGAAGAGCCCAGCTTACAACTAATCCAGTTACAGTTGCTTTATGAATAGTGTTATTTCCACTTGATAGGTTTGTGAATAACACCAAGTCATTGCTGGCCACTACTACTTGGTCAATGCTTAAAGGAGCTACCAAAGGAAGAGTAGTCAAGGAAACATCAGCAAGTCTTACTTTAATAAATCCATTTGCTGGTGTTGCCAGCATTGAATTAGTTACTTTAGTTAAAGCCATCTTCTATTCCTCACAATTCCCTGGCCACTAGTTTGCAGCCCGTAACACCCACCTGTGTACTTCCGGTACTATGTGCAACTTGGACTTTATAGGTATAGGTTCCAGCTGCTGGTACCGTGAACATTCTAAAAGAAGAACACGGGATTAATACCCTATCATTAGATCCAGCCGAGTTAGTAGTTGTTCCTATAGAATCAATATTAAGTGTGGTTACTCCACTTAAAAATTTAAGTGTTCCTTGATGAGTAGAAACAGAACCACCACCCGCAGTGTGTTCAACCCGTACTCCATTATTACCGCTGGTATCAGCGATAAGTTCTAAAACTACAGGCCTCCCTGTTGATGTTAAAGATACACTTAGATTGGTAACGTCAACATATGTAGCTGAAAGACCAGCTACTAAGAAACTTCCAGAACTAGAAGAAACAATATAATTTACTGCTGGAAGTATCGCAGTAGTTATCGCACCTACAGCTAGATCAGCGGTAAGGATAGTACCATTTAAGATCTTACCTGTTGTGATAGCATCATTTGCAATTCCGCCTGTTGCTACCTGTCCAAATCCAAGCGTAGTACCTGATCGTCTAAGAACGAAGTCATCAGTACCAGCAACAATATCTCCAGGAACCCCTGTCGAGTTTACGGCCCTTCCAATTACTGAAAGAGCTGCTGAATCACGAAGCTTGGCATTTGTAATCGAACCGTCGCTAATTACCGCTATTCCCCATGACACCGTATCAACAAGCTGAACCTCAACATTGTTTGTTCCAGTAGGAGGAGCTTCAGAGAACGTAAGAGTAGTGCCTACTACTGAATAGGTATTCTTCTGTTGATACACTCCATATACATAAACGTTTGTATTATTCTCAGTAAGAGGATCAAACGATAATGTGAATGCTACCTGAGCGCCTGTTCCATTAAACGAATCAATGGTAACTGTTCCTGCACTCAAGTCAGGCGTAAGCCAGGATCCGCCTGCACTAAGGAATTTCTCTGAGGCAAAGTCTCCTGCAGCAGGAGCAGGTACTACACCCTTCACTCCACCGGATCCTGAGTCCCCTACAAAGTTAGCAAGATTGGCTTCAGCTACCTTCACGCCAGTAGCACTCTTTGAAAGTGTGGTGCCATCAAGCTCTAGTTGAAATTGATTAACTACTAGTTCTATTCCAAGACCGTCTGCCGTGAATTGTCCGGCCTGGCTGAATAAAGCGAAAGGAATGGGAGTAACGTTCAGTGTTCCACCAGGAACAATGGTAGCTCTCCATCCTGAGTATTTGTTTACTAGTCCATCAGTAACGAAGATGTAGGCGTTTACCAGTTCATCCCACGTATCAGAATCAGTAGCTCTTAAAGGAGCGCCTGAAGCTTGTACAACATACACGCCATTCTCTTGAGGAAGAGCCTGGTCTTTAATCAAGATACGGTTTGTTGTAGCTAGAAGAACAGTGTCTATCGTGTCACCGTTTTCAAATGATGTAGCCAACGTTCCTGCCACAGTAGTAGCCGCAACAATGTTTGGCTTTACTTGAATAGATATACTATCTACATATGCCTTAGACGCCGCATGATTGGCTGCTGTAGGCATACCAGGCAATAAAATAGGAGCATCACTTTGAAGCTCATCAGATACGTTTACCTTGAGGTTTAGATCCCCTGAGTTAGCAAAATTTCGCCAAATAATATTTCCATTATTCGGGAGACTCAGTGAATCAAGAGATAGGCTATTAGCAAAGGTCATTAACCCAGCAGCACTAGAAACTAATGGCCTAATGACTGATGGTAATGCAGCAGGAAACTCAAGAGAGTATGAAGCAGATAAAACGCTTGGTGGCGATAATGTTACGGATTGTATGCCTTGAAGAAGATTAAAACTGTAGGGAGTAGCTACTATTCCGTTAACATTCATCCCATAGGCTACGTCTATATCTCCACCATTTTGCAATCGGATCATTTCCGTACTGTTGGTTTTTAAAACTAAATCCTGAGCATCAGTAGTCCCTAAGAAATCTAACGTGTCATCTGTTCCAATGTCCCCAGTCCAATGCCAAGCCGTGGTATCTGATCCAGGACCACCGCCCCCTGTACCAGGAGGAGAGATGATAGCAGAGCCTAATACAATGGATGGTATCAATAGTAGTAAGGCTAACCAGTTTTTAGTTTTCATCTCTAAATATCCTTATTCTACCAGACAGCTACATCGATATCAGCAGGGCCTAGATCAGTTTTAAAATAGACATATTCTTTTCCCACTGCTTTACCAAATAAAACTGGCTCAAACACTACTCCATAGCCAGGACGCACGATTACAGCATTATCGCTACAACCCGTCGCATCACCAAAACATACCGTGATCGTGTCCACTGCATCTCTATTTAATAAAAAGAAATGCCGGTAGGCTCGGTTAACATCGAGTCCACTTGATGGTACTTGATAACGTTGTGATACGTTATATGCAGTGACTGTAATTGTTTGGCTTGCTGCGTAACTGCCCCCTAGTCCTGATTCTAATGGATTATTCCTAGCATCCCTTGGTAGAGACATGAGGGATTGTTGAGCAATAGCTTGCTCCCCTAACCAGAAAAATAGACACAATAATATTAGGTTTTTCATTTCAGTTTTCCTTCTTCCTTAAGATGGAGTTTCTTTGCGAATTCGGTTGCCGATTTAGCATCCTTGAAAGTACCAAGATTTTTCCCAGTCTTGAGATATTCTTCAATTGCTTCACGGTCAGTCATTACTTTACCAAGTTCCGATATTTTTGGAACAAGAACCTCTTTCCCGTCCATCCAAAAGCTCATTGAAAGAACTGTAGAAGTTGATCCATCCTTATTTTTAACCTTGGGACGATGAGACATGTCGATATTTCCAGGCTCCAACATGCCGGTAGCTTCTTCAGAGGCAATACTTCTTCCGCCGCCTTCTTTGGCGATGTTATTCAATTCATCTAAATCAAAAGAACGTCCATCAGGACCTAGAGGATGTTTTTGAATCATCTCGTTTAAACGCTCTTTAGGCGTCATTGGAATCAGATCTTTTCTTTGTGGGCCAGAGCTAGGTTCAGCCTCTCGATACATTTCTTGCTGATCCATTAAAGACTGCCCACCGACCTTGCCATCAACTGGAGCCGATTCCATCGTGCCTCCAAGTTTTTGAGCCTCTTGCCAATCCTTATTAGAAAGTTCAACAAGCTTTTCGTATTGTTCCTTAGAGATTTTACCCTCTTCAAACCAACGCATGTAATCAACTGCCCTCTGTTGGAGTCCACCTTCAATAAGTCTTCCTCTATCACCCATACTTCTTATTTTAGTAAGAGATTTTTTTTGATCTTCAGTAAGATTACTGGTGTCTATTTTACCTTGAGGTTCTCTATTGTTCCATTTCTTCTGTATCTCAAGAGCCGTATCCTTTTCAGGACTATCAGGTTGCTTACTTAATTCCTCAGGAGACATCATGATAAGTTCTTTTAACTTAGGACTATTCTTTTGCTGTGGCTGATCCCCCCCCAGCATAGACATTCCTGCGGCTGCAGCAGCACCAGCTCCATAAAGGCCTAATCCTATATTTCCGCCACTGTTTCCGCCACCGCCAGAACTGACTTCAGGTGAAATTACAGACGGGGATTTTAGATACCCAGGGAAATTACCACTAGACCCCCCAGGTCCACCTGATTCCTCGAGAGATCTATCTGACTGTGGGTTCCTATCTATTTCAAAAGAATGCCCATCTTTAAGTTGTATGGTCTGATCTGATGGAACTTCTACATTTCCAGTATGATCATCAGGCTCAGTCATTATTGCTTCGGTAGGATCTGGCTTCTCTCCTGAATGATCTAACAGATTATAAGCATCTTCAAAGATCTTGGAATTCTCATCTATTTTGTTGTAAAGCTCTTGAGCGCGAAGCCAGTATTTATCAGCTTCTTTGTTATCACCTTGCTTGCTGTATTTAACGGCCAATTCTTCGTTCTTCTTGACCATGTTCATAAGAGTAAGATTATGGAAATAGAACGTATCTTCCATGATGTTTACTCGTCCAAGTCCTAAGAACTTTGCTTGAGACATGAATCTTCCTAGACGTTCATTGTGCTTTAAAAGACTAGCAAACTTATCATCATCTCTTAATTCAAGTCTCTTCCTGCTGTCTTCATCTAAAGGATCAGAGAATAGTTTATTAGTAAACTCTCCGGCCATTCTCATTCCTTGACCAACAACAGAATAGAAGTTTTTATAGTCAGCAGGATTTAATACCTTTAAGGCTTCTACTATCTTGTCTCTTCCTTCAAAACCAGATCCAACAGATTCAATATATTTTTGCTTGAATGTATCGTATCCAGCAATCGCCATTACAGCCGCTGTTGTTAACGGAGCATACATATTCTCATTAAGTCGAGTAGGATCTAAGAAATCAGAAGTACCTTGCATTGGATCATACCAACGAAGGTTTATGACTCCTCCTCTGTCTAAGAACTTCTCTTGTTCTTCTTGAGATAAGCCATTCAAGTAATATGCATTTGCAAATTTTCTAGCCTCTGAAACATCGCCTTCAATATCCTTTGTGCCTCTTAATACAAAAGATAAAGCTCCATCTCTCAATGCCGGAATCTCATCTTGAATATGTCTAGCTGCTACTGGATCCCATCCAGCACTCTCCTCAATAGCTCTTCTCAAATACCCTCTGTAAGGATTTAGAGTTTGCATCATGATAGGAGCATTAAATGCAAGCTTTACCATAGATTCCATATTCTTCATTTGGAACGAGATAAATGGATTTATATATCGCATTTTTCTTAAAGCAGTAGACGTTGCCGTAAAGTCCATAAACACATTATTTACGGCTTCCACTGCTTCTACTGGATTGTAACCAGATTCTCGTAATTGCCTGTAATAAGCTCGCTTAGTTATTACGTCTGAAGCATTGCCCATGGATCTCATGAATTTAGAAAGAGGATTATCAACAGGGAAATTAGCTATTTTTTTACCGGCTGTTACCCATTCTTTTAGTGTGCTTTTGTTCTCTTGAGCCAATGCATGAACACTATCAATATAGGCATTAGGAAGATTCAAGATCTCTTCATTCTTCAAGATAGTGCTATTGATTTTGAATGGACCTTTAAAATCTCCAAGATGAGTAATTGTCTCATTCATGCTTGGAATTAACGCCATCTCTTTTGATAGTTCGGAGAGCTTGCCAGTCTTAGCTTCCATTAAAGAAATAGAAGATTCTCTTACTAAAGATCCCATCTTCATGTTTGCAGACATACCTCTAAAGATATTGTCTACTGCTTGCCTAGGTAGTCTGAATGATCCGCTTATTAAGTTCTTAGCCATGGAATTTGAATACCAAGCTAAACCTTTTGCTAATGAATTTTCTGAAGGTCTGCTGAATTTAGCATTGATAGAATCTGCTACCTGCTTTGGATAATAAAGGTCTTTTTGTATGAGTAACCCAGCCTCGTCCTTACCAACAACATACTTCATTGTATCGAAAGCTTGATTATCTATTCTCTTGAAATCAGACGGACTCATCTTTGAAATGGTAAGGTCTTCCATTAAAGGGACTGTTCCCTTGAGTCTTGCCATATTCACCCTGATATTTGCAGCTTGAATAGACTTACCAATTTCCTCTAAAGGAACTCCATATGCTTTCTTCATGTTCTGAACATACCCAGTATCTATAGCTAGATGATAAAGTTCAGCCGTTTTATCAAATATGATTTGTGGCATATTCTTATCATAGAAATATTCCACTCCATGCTGGCCTCTCATATAATCTTCAGCAGCAGCGTCTGAAAGATTTACCCGTTGCTTTAAAGAACTAGCAGAAGTCTTAAGTCCGAATGAAGACGTTACTGCGTCGAATTCTCTCCCTGAAGCGTTGGCCATCTGGAGATTAAGATCAGGACGCATACGTCGTCCAAATCCATATGCATTTTGGTACATGTAGTTATAGGTTTTATCCCCAACTTTTAACTCATATTTAAGCGCATCCATGCCCTCAGGAATTTCAAGATTTCTGATGTCCTGAGATCCTACTCTTACTACTTTTCTACCTGTAGTTTTTTCAAAGAAATCTAAAGCATCTTCATAAGCTTTAGAAACAAATTTCTGAATAGTTGGTACTTCTTTAAGTTGAGCTTCAGTTAAAGCAACTCCACCAGTAGCTCTATATACGCTAGGTCCGAATTCTTCCCCATGTTGGGCTATGTCTGAAGCGTACTTCATAACATTGTAATCTTTTGTCATCGGGCTGTTCTTAAAGAATTCAGCAGTCTTATCTAATCTAGATTGTGCAGAAGCTTTTAAAAATGAATACCAAGTATTGGTAGCATCAGCAGCTTCCATGCCTACTTTTTGTGACAATTTAGCTATTGGAGTTTTTGCTTGAAAGAATGATCTTGTCTCATCAAGGACACGAGCCATTCCATCCCCGTTGTAAATTGGAAATTCTTTCTTAACAAAAGGAAATCTTAATCTTATTAATCCACGTTCTTTTGCTAACTGTTCTAATGTTTTAGAACCTGGCATTTTCATTTCTGATCTAATTAGAGCTGTTGCTAGATCTATTTCTTTGCCAGCCTCTGCTGCTTGGGTAGTTTTTGATAGACCTTTAATAATAGGTAACATTCCAAGAGTTATGTAACTAGTAAGATCTAATCCAAAATTGTAACTAAATCTTCCAGCCGCTCTTACAACATTCTTTAAATCAGGATCTTCAACTAAAGCTACTGTGTCTTCTACTTGCTTCATAGCAAACCCAAGATCAGCAGGTTGAGCCTGCAATGGGAATGCTTCTTGAAGCAGGAAAGATGTTTGGGCTAATGGACCTTGTTTTGAAACTTCATTCCAAGCATCGCTAAATTCAGGAGGAAGACTATTTCTTTTACGCATCTCCTGAATATAGGAAGGGTTTAATAATCCATGAACACTTTTATCTAATCTATCTGCAGGAAGAGCAGATATACCCTCATCTGCTGCAGACATGATTCTTGAAATAGGGCCTAATGTCATGGCTTGAAGAGAAGAAAAGGCATCGAATAATGAATGTAATCCTGTTACAGCAACGTTCTTTACTGCGTCTAATCCGCTGTCATATGGCTTTTGAGATTCATATAATTTATCAAACTCAGCCTGGCGTTCTTCTTCTGATTGGCCACCTGTTACAAAAGCTTTAGCTCCGTAGAAAGGACCTTCAGTTGCAACATCAGTACCTGCTGCATGTACTCTATTTGCCATATCTGATGGAAGATTAAAATTAGGAGCAACGTCCCACATTTTATTTACATTTAACTTTGGAGTTGATTCTATAGGAGCAGAATCTGCAGCACTATCTTCTACCGTGAATGTAAGATCTTCGGGTGAAGCAGAATCAT
>Ga0315284_10009226_pt1 | contig 14069 bp, 9 predicted proteins | sample YL17G09_16_MG_FD_203696 | JGI IMG/M metagenome (GOLD analysis project Ga0315284, IMG submission 203696) | Sediment microbial communities from Yellowstone Lake, YNP, Wyoming, USA - YL17G09_16 | ecosystem: Environmental > Aquatic > Freshwater > Lake > Sediment | place: USA: Wyoming | collected... | reverse complement strand
CCCGACCGGACTGCTCGCCCACCTGCAACCAGGTCACCTGGTGGTGGACACCGGCACCACCCACCCGGATACCGATATCCACTACCAGCGGCTCTGCCAGGAGCGGGGCGCCGCCCTGGTGGATGCCCCCATCACCGGCCGCCGCCAGGGCTGGATCTTCATGCTCGGGGGCCGGGACGAGGATGTCGCCCGGGCGGCCGAGCTGATCTCCGTCCTCGCCTACCAGCACCGCCACGTCGGCCCCCTGGGCAGCGGCCAGGTGCTCAAGCTCGCCAACCAGATGGTGCTGGCCGGGCAGTGGGCGGTATGGGCGGAGGCCATCGAGTTCACCCGCCAGGCAGGCATGGAGCCGCGCCTGCTCTCCGACTACCTGGAGTTCCCGATCGCCGATGGGCTCTACGGGGACGATTTCGCAGCCGGGGGCCAGCTCGCCCTGCACTACAAGGACCTGGGCTATGCCCTGGATCTCGCCCACCGGCTCCCCGCCCAGGTCCCCCTCACCAGCCTGGTGCACGAGGTGTTCAAGGCGGTGAAAGCTTCCGGCCGGCCTGACTGGAATCAGATGGGGATCGTCACCTACTGGCGCCGCCTCCACCGTCCCCCCGGCTAGGCCATCCGCCTCCCCCAGCGGGCCGCCAGCCGGGCGGCGGTTTCCTTTACCCGGTGTGCGTACTCCCGGTAGGCGTGCTCCTCCATCTCCAGCTCCTGGTACAGCGGCGACAAGCCCGGGTAGTAGCGCTCGATAAACCCCCCCACCGATTTGCTCACCCCCGGCCGCAGGTTCAGCTTGTCCGCATAAACGTGGGTAAGCGGGATCCCCTCCAGCATCCCGAGCAGGGCGTTGATATTCTCCTCGGTGTCCGACAGGTAGGGCATGAACGGCCCCAGGAAAGCCCATACCCGCACTCCCCGGGCCGCCGCCGTCCGCAGCGCCTCCACCCGCTCCCGGGTGGGGGAGGCCCCGGGCTCCAGGCGCTCCCGCAGGCGCTCGTCGGCAGTGGTGATGGTCACCCCCAGGTCGCACTCGCCCCTGGCCAGCAGGTCGACATCCCGCGCCACCAGCGCGCTCTTGGTCAGCGCGCCCACCGGGAACCCCGCCTCCACCAGTAGCCGCAGGCACTCCCGGGTGACCCCGTGTTCGGCCTCCAGGGGCTGCCAGGCGTCACACACCGAGCTCACGAACACCCGCCCCGGTCGCGCCCGCCGGAGCTGCCGGGCCAGCACCGCCGGGGCGTTGGCCCGCACGTCCACAAACGTTCCCCAGGGCTCCGGGTGGTTGGTGAACCGCTTCATGTACCGAGCATAGCAGTACGCGCAGGCGTGCTGGCAGCCCACGTAGCAGTTGATGGTATAGTCGGCCAGGCCGGACTTGGTCAGCAGCGACTTGCACTCGATCTCGCGAATCTTCACCAGCTCATTCTACCGCGCCGGCCCCGCCCTGGCCATCGCCGGTGCCTGCAAAGAGAAAAAGAGCGGCCCCTCCGCCGCTCCTCCCCCCGCCTGCCTGCCCTCCGCTACTTCTTGCCGTGGGGCTTGCCCTTCTTCTGCGCGTATTCGCTCGGCCCCGCCCGCTCGTCGCCCAGCGCGCCCGATTCGGCGGACCCGGGCGTCCGCCAGGAGCCCAAGCCCACTTCCTCCCGGGCTCCCTGCTTGCCCCCGGCCTGCGCTCGAGCTCCGCCTTGCAGGCCTGGCTGCAGAACCAGTATTGCTGCCCCTGGTGCTCCTTCTTGGCGGCCGCCGGGGACGGCTCCACCTCCATCCCACTCACCGGGCCTCTCGCCCTCCCACCATCTCCCTGCGCCGCTCCTTATCGCGCAGGCCGGGGCCCGGGCAAAGGGCAAATCAGCCCCCGCGTCCGCCTACGGCGTCATCGTTGTCGCATTCCGGGCCATGGGCGAGGAAGGGTAAGAGGCAGGGGGAGCGGGGAAGGCGGCCAGGACCGGCTACTGCCCCTCGCTGGCGCATTGCCGGCACAGGATGCTGCGGGAGGCGATCATGGTCATGCACCGGCTGCAGCCGGTCGCCCCGCACTGCGGGCAGCGGTATTCACGGTGGCGGCCGTGCTCCGGGCACCAGCGCAGCGAGCTCCCTGCCCCGTGCAGCGCCACCCCCGCAATCTCCCCCCGCTGCACCTGCTCCAGCGTCCGCCGCTGCAGGTCGCTCATGCGATACCCGCACAGCCCGTCCAGGGCCGGCGTCGCCCCCTGCTCCGTGGAGCGCACCTGCCAGGGGCCCACACCCGCCTCCTGCACCGGGGCCCAGGCCTCCTGCATCATCAGCCCGTCCCATTGGTGCAGCAGCCCCACCACCAGCGACTTGCCCCGCCGCGGCCGCCCCCCCGGTACCGCCAGCGTGGCCGCCAGCGCATAGACGAATCCCTGCATCTGCCAAGCCTCGGCCACCAGGCGCAGTAGCTCCCAGCATTCCGCCTCCTGGGTCAGCGTGCGCCCGCGCAGCGAGAAGCGGGCCATGTCCACCGCCCCCGCCCCCGCCGCGGCCAGCAGCGCCAGCTCGGACAGGGGGGTTTCCGGGTGCTTGCCCAGCTCGTTGCCCAGCCACTGCTGCATCGCCAGCGTCTGCTCGTGCACCGCGGGGTGAAAGCCCTCCGGGGCCGGCAGCCGCCCCGCCTTGCCCGCCACCAGCGCCGGGCCCAGCTGCGTCCCCATCCAGTCGCACAGCGGCCCGAGCAGGCTCACCCGCCCGATCTCATCCACCGGCAGCCGGCGCCCAAAGCGAGGCGGGCTGATCGCCGGGTAGCCCGCGATCTCGCCGTACATGGGCGGGCCCTGGTAGGGCTGCCATTCCCCCGGCGGCTCCGCCTCCAGCGGCATCTGCCAGCCGTGGGCCTCCAGCCCATCCCACACCACCAGCCGGGCGGTGGGCATGGGCGTGGGCCGCCCCAGCAGCCAGTGGTCGGCCACCCTGGCCTGCAGGAACCCCTGCGCCCCCGTCACCCGCCCCAGCTCGGTCAGAAACGCCCGCAGCGGCTCCCGGTCCTGGGGCAGCCCTTGCGCCAGCTGCACCCAGCAGCACCAGAACCCCTGCTTGGCCGGCCCATACAGCCCGATCTGCTCTGGAAAGATCACCCGCTTGGGCAGCAGCTTCTGGTACTGCTCCCGGAACAGCCCGGCATGCTGCTCCAGCGCCCCGTGCAGGTCCAGGCTGGCCACCCCCCCGGCATGCCAGCCCAGGGTGGTCGCCACCAGGTCCAGCCCCACCTCGTCCGCCACCCCCGGGATCACCCGGTCAAAATGGGCCTGCAGCGAGCGCACCTCGCGCGCGCCCCCGCTCCCCCCCTGCGTCCGGCTCCCTGCCTTCCACGGCAGCTTCATCTGGCTATGCTTTCCCCGCCTTCTGCAGTGCCGCCAGCAGCTCCGGGTGGTCCTTGGCGTATTCCAGCAGCGGCACCCCGGCGTGGAAGCTCTCCGCCGCCTGCCGCAGCGCCGTCACCCCCGCCCGGATCCCCATCGGGTGCCCGATCACCGCCCCGCCTGCCATGGGCAGGATGTCCAGGCCGAAGGCCTCCAGGTTCGCTACCAGGTTGTCCGCCCCCAGCCCGCCCGACAGCGCCGGCACCGTGTCCTTGATCCCGGGGATGGGCTCCCGCAGCAGGCTTACCAGCGCCACTGCCTCCTCCCGGGTCCCCGCCATCAGGTAGCCGTCAATCATGTGCGCCCGCACGAAGTCCCCGCCCAACAGCCGCACCAGCCGGAACGTCACCTGCAGGTCCACCCCAAACCCCGGGAACCGGCTCCACGCCGTCCGCCCGCCCGAGTGCACGTAGATGGGTACGTTCAGGTACGGGTCCTCCGCTAGCATCTGCACGGCGCCGAATCCGGTCGCAAAACAATTCAGCATCAGCCCGCTCGCCCCGTTCGCCACCGCCAGCCGGGCCATGCGCACGATGTTGTCCGGCCGGGTGGATAGATGCGGGCAGTAGATTACCTTGCGCCCCGTCTCCCCCTCCGCCCGGGCCAGCGCCTCCGCCACCAGCCGCACCTTCTCGTCCAGCGGGCAGTACTCGGGGTTGTTCATCTTCTCATCGTCTTTGATGAAATCAATCCCCCCCACCGCCGCCTCGTAGCACTTGTCCGCCACCTCCCGCGCCGTCAGCCCGGCGCAGGGCTTGATGATCGTCGCCGTCACCAGGTCCTGGGGACCCAGCCCCAGCCGCTCCCGCACCCCGCGCATCCCAAACTTCGGCCCCGGCACTTGCTCCAAGAGCTCCGGCGGCAGCGCAAAGTCCACCAGCCGCACCGTGTCGCAGAACATCCGCTCGAACAACGGCCCGCCGGTCATGAACAGCCAGAACGACGCCACGAAGTACGGGTCCACCGGCAGGTTGCTCACCGGGAAGGCGATGGTGGCGTACCCGCAGTTGGGCGCCACCTCCTCCACCACCGTCACCTCCGCCCCGCTCTTGCGGAACAGCTCCGTGGGCTCCCCCGCCCCCACCCACTTCCCGGTGGTCTCCTCGGAGGCGATCGCCGCCGCCGCCTCCTTCAGGCTGCCCCCGTATTCCTTGGTCTCCAGGTAGTACTTGGCCAAAAAGTAGCCCGCAGGAACTTCCAGCACGACCGATCCTCCTCCCAGTGAGCTGGGTTAGCACTTCGCTGCCCCAGCGCGCGTTTCCTGCGCCGCGACCGGCCGGCCGCCCCCCCCGCCGGGTTCCCGCCCGGCCCCGGTTGGGCACAAATCCGGCCCTCTTTGTCGTCCCCCCGGCCCGCACCCACCCCACCCCGCCCGCTATGCTCTGCTCAGCACAGCCAAGGAGGAGCGACATGGTCCAGAACGTGAGCTGCACCGTCAGCAGCTGCGAGTATTGGTCCGAGGGCAACATCTGCCGGGCCTCCGGCATCCTGGTCGCCGCCGGCCAGCCCCAGAGCGATTGGGACCCCCACGGCCGCCACTCCGAGCAGTACCAGCACACCCCCATCAGCAACAAGCCGGATTCCTACTGCTACACCTTCGAGGCCGTGGAGGCCGAAGAGCAAAAAGGGCCGGTGGAAAGGATCGCGGAGAAGCTGGGCGTGTAGCGGCCCTCCTGTAGGGCGGGGTCTCCCGGCCCCGCCTCTCCCCCCTCCCTGGGAGCGCCGGCGTCTCGCCGGCCTCCCCTCCTGTAGAGCGGGGCCGCCCCTGTCCCTCGTAGCCTTGGCGAAGGGGAAGGCCCCGCCGCTTCCCACGCGCCCGGCTAATACTCCAGGATCAACAGCAGCGTCAGCCGGAACACCACTACCTGCAGCGCCAGGCAGGCCGCGGTCACGATTAGCGCCCAGCGGTACCGCCCTCCCGCCAGCCGGGCCAGCGCCAGCCCGGCCCCCACCACCGCGGGTACCATCAGGAACCCCCAGATCCGCCCCACCTCGCCCCGCACCACCCCCGACAGCACCAGCGCCACCATGGTCACCGCCCATCCCCCCAGTAGCCCTCTCGCCTGCTCTGGCCGCCGGACGAGCGCCACCAGCGCCCACGCGGTCACGCCCACCCCCGCAAAGAGGGCGAAGTCCACCGGGTTCCACACCAGCCAGGGCAGGTAGCTGCGGGTCGCCGTCTCCGTGGTAATGGTGCGGTGGGCGGCCATCCCGGCCCGCAGCATCGCCCACAGGTCCAGCCCCAGGGATAGCTGCACCGCCACCAGCACCGCCGCCGTCCCCGCGGCCAGCCCCGCCGCCACTCGCAGCCGCCCCCAGGCGCCCTTGCCCTCCCACAGCGCCCACACCAGGGCCATCGTAGCCAGCGCCCCCGCCCCCAGGCTTACCAGCAGCGCCGCCCCCAGCGCCAGGCCGGCCAGCGCCGCCGCCCAGAAGGACCGCCACCTCACCGCCCAGGCGCACCCCAGGCAGCACAACGCGGAGAGCGCCACCAGCACCTGGTCTATCTCCGGTGAGAACAGCGCCCACGCCGGTACCAGCATCGCCAGCACCCCGGCCGTGGCCCCCGCCCGGTGCCCGCCCAGCCGCCGCCCGCACAGGTATACCAGGGGCGCCGCCAGCGCCCCCACCGCCGGCAATAGCAGCGCCGCCAGCAGCGCCCCCATCGCCTCCGCCCCCGTCAGCGGGGAGTACCCCCGCATCCCCCCAAACGCCCGGTTCAGGGCCGCCGCCAGCTCCGTCCCCTCCGTGCCCAGAGCTGCCCGCAACGCCGCCTGCATCCCGCCCGACCCGGCCACCAGCCGGTTGATCCCCCAAAACAGCAGAATCGGCCCCGGCGGGTGGGTGCTGGCATGCTGGGTGAAGGTGGCCATCAGCGCCGGGTAGTCGGCCAGGTAAGCCTTGGGGTCCGAGATCCGGGTGGCCTCGTTGAAATAGGTGGTGGCGACCGGGCTGGCGATCGTGGTCGCCCCCCTCACCCACCAGTGCGGCTGCAGGGCCGCCAGCGACAGCCACCAGGCCAGCGCCCCTACCCACAGCAGCGCGGCGGTGGCTGCCGCCTGCCCCCGGCCCGCGCGCTGGCGCAGGCTTCGCCAGGCCGCCAGCCCTCCGATGCCCGCCCCCGGCAGCAGGGCCCACAGCCGCCCCAGGCCCAGCCCGCGGTGCAGCCACTGCCACTCCCCGGGCACCCCCCAGCTCCAGCCGGCCAGGCAGGTGGCGCTCACCGCCGCCGTGCCCAGGGCGATCCCCCCCAGCCAGCAGGCGAGCCGCCTATCCATGCAGCGGCTCCACCCGGAAGATGGTCACCTCCCCGTTATCGAACACCCGGGTGAGCACATCCGTGTCCCCGGGCCGGTAAGCCCCCAGGCTGCGCTCGTACGGCCCCACGAATATGTACCCGACCCCCCACTGCCGCAGGAAGGTCAGCCGCTCCTGCTCCCCGGGCACGAGCGACCAGTACCAGACCAGCGCCCGCAGCTTGCCCGCGAAGTCCACCGTCTCGCACCAGTGCCCCACGAATACCCGCACCCCGGCCCGGCGCGGCAGCAGGTTGCCCACAAAGGGGCTGCACAGCACCACCGACTGGTCGCCCGCATTGCGGCCCAGCCAGTCCATCGCCTCCACCTGCGCCGCACTGTAGCGCACGGGGGGCATCAGCACGCTCACGTAGTTGCTGTTGTTGATCACCAGGTTGTCCATCGTCTGCGCCAGGTAGCACAGGTTGGAGGGCACCATCGCCACCACCAGCAGCGTCGCCGCCAGCCCCCCCGCCCGCGCCGGCAGGCCGCGCACCAGCCGGGCGATCCCCATCGCCCCCAGCACTACCAGCGGCAGGTGCACCCCCTCCACCAGCTTGCGCTGGAAGCTCCAGGGTCCCCATACCGCCAGGGCCAGGCTCGCTACCGGCCAGGCCACCAACAGCAGCGCCTCCCCCCGCTCCTTGCCCACCCGCAGCGCCCCCCCCGCCGCCAGCACCAGTAGCAGCCCGTACCCCGCCAGCACGTATCCGGGGGCCGGGGTCAGGGTGGGCGCCACCTCCCGCAGCGATCGGAGAAGCGGGCTGGCCGCCCAGTAGTAGTACTGGTAGCCCAGCCCGGGCAGCGCCGCCGCCATCACTATCGCGCTCCCCACTGCCTGGCGCAGGGGTAGCTTGCGGTCGGCCGCGGTGCGGACCGCCAGGTACAACACCAGCGTCCCCGCCACCGCCAAAAGGTCGTAGGAATGCACGTTGCCCAGTACCAGCGAGCAGCCCGCCGCCACCACCAGGTAACGCCGCCGCCCCGTCCGCCACCACACCACCAGGTTCAGCAGCAGCCCGGCCAGCAACCACATGGAAAAGGTGAACAGCGGGTTCAGCAGCAGCGAGGGGAAGGTAATCGCCTCCGGCATGGTCAGGTGCGGCCCGAAATCCACCGGGTGCACCGGCGCCCCCGGCGCCACTAGGTAGAACAGCCACCCCAGCCCGGAGCTGGTGGCCGCCAGCCATACCGCCAGCCGCCTCGCCCCGCGCTGGGGCGTGAACTGCGCCGCCAGCAGGTACACCGCCACCAGCAGCGCCATCCCTGACACCACTCGCGCCGCGTGGTACACGCAAATCGACGGCGCCAGCACCAGCCGGCATACCAGCCCTAGCCCCAGGAAGAAAGCGTGGAAGAACAGCGCCGGGTGCGGCTCGGGCGTGAACTGGTCCGCAAACCGCCAGTGCCCCTGCTCCGCCTGCTTCATCCACGACAGGTAGACGTTCTGGTCGTCCGGGTTGCCCAGCAGCCCGGAATACCACTCCGTCGGCGGGCAGATTAGCACCCCCAGCAGGTAGGGCACCAGGGTGGCGGCCATCACCGCCCCCGCCACCAGCACCGCCCAGCGCAGCTCCTCCCCGCTCACCCGGTAGTCGGCCAACCGCAGCCGCCGCGAGCGCTCGCGCTGTTCCGCCCAGGTCGCGAGCGACCCGCGGCGGACCGCGGTCTGTTGGTCCGGTGCGCCGTTGGGCACGGCTACCCTCCCTTTAGCCGGTAGAGCGTGATCCGGGGGCGCGCATACAGCCAGTCAGGCGGGCACTGCAGCTTCCCAGGGCCGATCCGCGGCTCCGGCACCGCTGTCTCGTAGCTCCCCACCACCTGGTAGCGGGTGCGCAGGGCGTCGAGGTAAGCCAGCACTTGCGGCCGGCCCAGGCGTACCAGGTCCGCACTCTCCAGGTCGGACACCGCCGCCATCCCCGGCCTCCGCGCCACTAGCTTCTGTGTCTCCCACTCGGTGATCACCAGCCGCCGGTCGGCCCGCGCCTGCCCGGCCGTCATCGCCCCGCCGTTGTAAGGGGTGATGTCCGGGGTGTAGAACCAAGGTGGGTCGGCCAGTGCGATCCGCTGGTCGCTCTCCAGCAGCACCCGGCCCGCCACCGCCCGCGCATCCGGCGCCGCCAGTGGCCAAAGCTGGGCCACCGCATACCAAGCCGTCACTCCCCACGCCGCCAGCGCCACCAGGGCCACCAGCCCGGCCCCCAGGCGTTGCCTGCCCGAGGGCAGGGCCTTGCCCCCCGGCGGCACCGGCGCCGCCCCCGCCCGCTTGGGCCCCAGCAGGCTCTCTCCCGTCGCCACCACCAGGTTGGCCGCCCATACCGCCACCACCGGGGTGAGCGGCATCAGGTAGCGCATGAAGTACTCTTTCCCCAGCCCGGCCGTCACGAAGCAGGCCAGCCCGAATACCACCGGCGGTCCCGCCGGCCGCCCCCGGCTGGCCACCGCCAGCACCATCCCCGCCAGCGCCAGTAGCAGCAGGGGGTAGCCCAGCCCCGCGCCCAGCGACCGCGCCAGGTGGTAGGCCCAGCCGTTGCCCACCCCGATGAAGGCATAGGTCCCGCCCTGCCGCATGTGCCCCAGCTCGAACGAGACGTCGTGCACGAAGTCCCGGCCCAACCCGGGCACCCCGCCCCGGAATTCGATGGCGTAGGGGCAGCCCGCCAGGAAAGCTAGCAGCGCGATCATCAGGGCCACGTACAGCCACTCGTGCGGCGGCTCCCGGTGCCGCCCCTCCCCTACGCCCAGCACGTGCGCCACCACCAGCGCCACCACCGCCAGCCCGGCCCCATACTTGGTCGCCGCCCCTAGCCCCACCGCCATTCCCCCCACCAGGTACCAGGGGAACTCCGCCTGCGTGGTGATCTTGGCCGCCGCCAGCAGCGCCAGCGCCACGAAGAAGGTCGCCGGCACGTCCACGGTGGCGAAGTGGCTGTGCAGCACGTGCATCGGCAGCAGGGCCATCGTCCACCCGGCCGCCAGCCCCAGCCGCCAGCCCCCGATCTGCTTGCCGGTGGCATATACCACCAGCACCGTCAGCACCCCCAGCGTCACCGTCAGCACCCGGCCGATCACGAACAGCCGCGTCCAGGAGCCCTCCAGCACCAGGCTCGCCAGCCCAGAGGGGATGGCCACCAGGTACAGGTACAGCGTGCCGTAGTTGAAAAAGTGCGGATTCCAGTCCCCGCTTTGCAGCATGTTGGCCACCGCCCCCAAGAGCGGCCCCTCGTCCGGGTGGTAGGAGAACAGCCGGTGCGCGGTCGGCAGCCCCCAGTTCAGCCCCGCCAGCCGCACCCCGGCCGCCACCGCCACCATCGCCGTCACCGCCGCCACCAGCGGCCAGCGGCTACCCTTGGCGCCCATCTCGCACCCTCCCTGCTGCCAGCCAGCCCGCGCCCCCCAGCGCCAGCGCCAGCCCCAGGCAGCTTAGGAACAACCCCAGCCGCACCGCTTGCGGCTCATAGCTCATCTGGACCACCACCCGCCCGGCCGGTACCCGGATCCCCCGCAGCGCCAGGTCCACCGGGCGCACCGGCGCCACCTGCCCGTTCACCCGGGCCCTCCAGCCGGGGAACCACCCCTCCGCCACCACCAGCCAGCCCGCCGCCGGCACCTGGCATTCCAGCCGCATCCGCCCGGGGCTCGTCCGGCTCCAGCGGGTGGCCAGGGGCACCGCCGGCCGGCCGGCGCGGTCGGCCGCACCCTCCAGCACTGGCACCAGCGGCTCCCGGCGCAGTGCCGCTACTGCCCTCCCCAGGCTGCTCGCCGTCGCCGGCTGAGGCGTCCACCAGGCTCGGCTGCGCCCGGCTTGGCTGGCTAGCACCGTCAAGCTGGGCATGCGCGCCACCACCGCCCAGCCCTCTGGCGCAGCCACCGCCTCCGGCACCACCACCCAGCCCACGTCCAACCGCTGCGCCAGCGCCCGGTCGAACCGCCCCGCCAGCAGCATATTCCCGTTCGCCTGCGGGCTGGGGTCCCCGCCCTGCGCCGCGGTGAGCAGCGCCTTGTAGCGGGCCGGGTAGATGGAGTCATATCCCAGCACGTCCTCCGCCCCGTACACCATGGCCCAGTTGGGTGGCAGCGCCGCCTGCGGGAAGCTGTCCAGCGGCCAGCGCACGTACAAGCCCAGCGTGCGCCCGGCGCCGGGCTGCGCCAGCGCGGACGTGATCCGGGTAGGCGGGTACACGATCTCTGGGGAGGCCGTCGGGTTGTACCCGTGGGCGAACAGCAGCAGGTCCGCCGCCACCAGCGCCGCCAGCCCGGGCGCCAGCAGCCGCAGCCGCCAGCGCGCCAGGCGCACTACCGAGAGGAACGCCGTCGCCCCCACCACCAGCACCACCCAGTTGCCGGCCGCCCACTGCATCACCGTTGGCAGCCCCAGCCCAGCCAGGCTCGGGGTCAGCTTCCATACCGCCAAGCTCCCCACCCCGGCCACCGCCAGCAGCCCCAGGGCCAGCAGCGCCGGCCCGCGCCTTGCCCCTCCCTGGGCCAGCCGCTCGCGCAGCCCGTCATGCCCGAACGCCGCCAGCCCCCCCAGCGCCAGCGCCCACAGATAGAGCATGCGTGCTGGCCCCCCCGACCCCTTGAATCCCGGCACCGCGTAGTAGAACAGCTTGTTCACCGGGGTGCCCAGGGCCGCCAGCAGGGCAAAGCCCGCCAGCGCCGCCAGGAACCAGAAGTGCTGCCGCCGCCCGCACCACGCCGCCGCTCCCCCGAGCAGCAGCGGCACCACCCCTACGTAGCTCACGAATTCGGCGTAGTTCCCCCGGCCCCAGTAGTTGCCCAGGGACGGGCGACCGAAGAAATCCGGCAGCACCGCCCCCATCGCCTGCTGCCAGGCCAGCGCGTACCTCACGTAGGCGCCGTACCCGCCGGGGGTGCGATGGCTGTGCTGCAGATACTCGATGGTGGGCAGCACCTGCCCGGCCGCCAGCAGCCCGGCTACCGCCAGCGCCCCCAGGCCGCCCGCCCCGGCCACCAGCAGCCGCCGCCGGCCCCCCTCGCGCACAAAGCACGCACCCTGGTACAGGTAGTACAGCCCGGCCCCCAGGAACACGTAGAACGCCATCTGCGGGTGCCCGGCCAGCACCGCCGCCGCCAGCGTCAGCCCCAGCCCCACCGCCCACCGCCCCTGAGCACGGTGGAAATAGCGCGCCGTGCACCACCACGCCAGCGGCAGCCAGGCCCCGCTCGCTAGCACCGTGGTCATCTCCAGCCAGGTGACGAAGAACCCGCACAGCATGAACGCCAGCCCGCCCAGCAGCGCCCCCGACCGGCTCCGCCCCAGCTCTCGCAGGAAGAGGTAGGTCCCGCTGCCGGCCAGCACTAGGTGCAGCAACGCCAGCCATCCGAACGCCCGGGACGCCGGCATCACCAGGAAGAGCAGGTTGGGGGGGTAGAGCAGCGCGGATTGCGCGTTCGCCAGGAAGGGTGCCCCGCAGAATTGGTGCGGATTCCACAGCGGCAGGTGCCCGGCGCCGAGCGCGCGGGAGCCGTAGGCCCGCCACGGGTAGTACTGCGCCAGGGCATCCCAGCTCAGCGCGTTCCAGTGCCCCGAACCCGGCCCCACCTCGGTCTGCCAGGGCTCGAAATGGAGCAGGAACTCTCCCGGAAGCAGCGCCTGCCCTGCCAGCAGCACCGGCCACAATAGCAGCAGGGCCGCCGCCGGCAGTACCAGCAGCAGCCACCTCTGCCAGCGGGCACCGGGCGACTGCCCATCTCGCCTCGTCGCTGGCTCACCCATCAGGCGCTAGCTGTTAGCTCCTTGCCCCCCCCGGGCCTTCGGCACTCCCAGACGTCGCTCCCCACCGGGGTGGCACTGGCACCAGCAGTAGGAGAGCGTCGCCGCCGGGAGGCCCGTTTCCACACTCGGGCCAGCCCCCGCCCGGGATCAGCGCACCAGCCCGATCCGGCCCGGGGGTAAGTATACCAGCAATGCCTTGCCCCGTAATGCCGTTATCTTGATCGGCCCCCAATCCCGGCTGTCCTCGCTGTCCTCGCGGTTGTCCCCCAACACGAAGACGTGCCCCGGCGGCACGTATTCGGGCAAGCCCATCCCCACCCCCGGCGGCGTCCCCGACCGCCCCATGGGTACCCCGTTCACCAGCACCTGGTCCCCCTGGTACTGGATCACGTCCCCGGGCAGCCCCCCCACCCGCTTCACCAGGATCTCCCGGGGGTCCAGCGGCGACACCAGGGTCACCACCGAATTGCGCTCCGGCTCCCGGCCGTTGCCCACCCCCAGCTTGTACACCAGCACGTAGTCGCCCGGTTGCAGGGCCGGCTCCATGCTCGGCCCGCTCACGATGTCCGACTCCACTACGTACAGCCGCAGCAGCGTCACCAAGAGGGCGGCCACCACCAGCGCCAGGTACTGCTGCCACCCCCAGTGGTAAGGGGGGCGGGGGTGGGGCGGTGCCGGTTGGGGTGCAGGATCGCTCACCTTCCCCCCTCCTGTGGGCCGGCGGCCACCTTGCGCAGCGCCGCCATGAACATTCCGTCAGTCCCATGCCGGTGGGGCAGCAGGTGGAGGGACTCGCCGGATATCGCGAACACGTCGGCCGGAAGGAAAGGCAGCGCCTCGCGGCAGTCTTGGGCCCGGTAGCCGGGATGGCTCTCCAGGAAGGAGGCCACCACGCCCTCGTTCTCCTCCGGCTCCAGGCTGCAGGTAGTGTATATCAAGTGACCACCCTTGTGAAGTAACCCCGCCGCCGCCGACAGCAGCGCCCCCTGCAGCGCCACCAGCCGCCCCAGCTCCCCCTCGCACCTGTGCCAGCGCAGATCCGGGCGCCGCCGCAGCGTCCCCGTCCCCGAGCAGGGCGCATCCACCAGCGCCAGGTCCAGCCTCCCGCTCGCCGGGAGCCCGGTGGCGTCCGCCACCTCGGCCTGGATAGTCAGCCCCAGCCGGCGCGCTTCCTGCTGCAAGGCCTGGATCCGGCGGGCCGACCGGTCATAGGCCAGCACCGTGCCCCGCCCCTCCATCAGCTCCGCCAGGTGGGTGGCCTTGCCGCCCGTGCCCGCACACAGGTCTGCCACCTGCCATCCCGGCATCGGTGAGGCCAGGTACCCCGCCAGCATGGACCCCTGCCCCTGGATGGTGAACGCCCCCTGCCGCCAGGCCGCCGTACCCCGCAGCCGCCCGCCCCCCTCCACCACCGCCAGGCAGTCCGGCGCCAGCAGGCAGGGCGCGGTCACTATCCCCTCCTGCGCCAGGGCTACCGCCAGCCGGTCCCGGCTGGTCACCAGCCGGTTCGCCCGCAGGTTCGGCTGCGGCGGCTCGTTGTCCGCCCGGCACAAGGCCTCCGTCTCCTGGTAGCCATAGCGCGCCAGCCACCGCGCCACCAGCCACGGGGGGTGGCTGTAGTAGGCTGTCAGGTATCCCGCGGGGTCCTGCCCCGGGTCGGGA
>Ga0315284_10009225_pt1 | contig 14069 bp, 11 predicted proteins | sample YL17G09_16_MG_FD_203696 | JGI IMG/M metagenome (GOLD analysis project Ga0315284, IMG submission 203696) | Sediment microbial communities from Yellowstone Lake, YNP, Wyoming, USA - YL17G09_16 | ecosystem: Environmental > Aquatic > Freshwater > Lake > Sediment | place: USA: Wyoming | collected... | reverse complement strand
ATTTGGCTGGGATTAGTGGGTTTTATTGATGATTACATTAAAGTGTTCAAGAAAAACAAAGAAGGTCTGCGCGGGAAATTTAAAATTATTGCCCAGGTAATTGCCGGAATTGTTGTCGGACTCACCCTGCACTTTAACAATGGGATCGTGGCCAGGGAAAAAGTACTGGACCGGCGTGGTGTGCCCATTACACGGGTGGAGAAAGGTGATAAAAACGAAAAGTCGGTTATTAATTATGTAACACGCGAAGTAAAGTCAACCAAGGTTAACGTCCCCTTTTTCAAGAACAATGAATTTGACTATGCCATGCTGGTTTGGTTCCTGGGTAACAAGGCAAAGCAATGGGCATGGATAGTTGTCATATTGGCAGTTATCTTTATTATCACCTTTGTATCAAACGGAACAAATCTCACTGATGGGCTTGACGGACTTGCGGCTGGCACGTCGGCGATCATCGGCGTCACCCTTGGCCTTCTGGCCTATGTTTCGGGTAATTCCGTCATTTCCGATTACCTCAATATTATGTTTTTGCCAAATACCGGCGAACTCGTTGTTTACATTTCAGCGTTCATTGGGGCTCTCGTCGGGTTTTTATGGTATAACTCTTACCCGGCGCAGGTTTTTATGGGAGATACTGGCAGCTTGTCAATAGGTGGTATCATTGCAGTTTTTGCCATACTAATCCGAAAAGAGCTGCTCATACCAATTCTCTGTGGAGTTTTTGTTGCAGAGAGCTTGTCCGTCGTCATCCAGGTAAGCTGGTTCAAATTTTCAAGGCTGCGATTTGGTGAAGGCAGGAGAGTATTACGCATGTCACCATTGCATCATCATTTTCAGAAGCTCAATTATCCCGAACCTAAGATCGTGACCCGGTTCTGGATCATAGGAATTCTTTTAGCCATCATAACAATTGTTACCCTTAAAATCCGATAAACATGGATCGACGCATTGTAGTACTTGGTGCCGGGGAAAGTGGAGCCGGAGCGGCCGTTCTGGCAAAGAAACAGGGTTTTGACATTTTTGTCTCTGATTCCGGTAAAATTAAAGATACATACAAAGAAATCCTTAATAATTATGAAATCGACTGGGAAGAAGGCAAGCATTCGGAAAGGCATATCCTGAATGCCCATGAGGTTATTAAAAGCCCGGGAATATCCGAAAAATCAGAAATTGTATTAGCTATTCGTAAAAAAGGAATCAAGATCATATCCGAAATTGAGTTTGCCGGGAGATATACCCAGGCGAAGAAAATCTGTATTACTGGTAGTAATGGGAAAACCACTACCACCACGCTGATTCACCACATGATGCGCAAGGCAGGCCTAAATGCAGGCATAGCGGGTAATGTGGGTAAAAGCTTTGCCATGCAGGTGGCTACCGAGAACTATGAATATTACGTGATTGAGCTAAGCAGCTTCCAGCTCGACGGAATGTTTGAATTTAAGGCTGATATAGCCATACTGCTGAATATTACGCCGGATCATCTCGACCGGTATGATTATGACCTGCAGAACTACGTGAATTCCAAGTTCAGGATCAGTCAGAACCTGGGAGAAGACGATTTCTTTGTGTATTGCTCCGATGATGAAATTACCATCCGCGAACTCGAGAGAATTGTTACAAAAGCTAAACAACTGGGGTTCACCCTTAAAGAAACCCGTCAACAGGGAGCTTATATCGAAGGTGATACCATGAAAATCGAAGTGGATGACGACTTATTTGAAATGTCGCTGGCAGAACTTGTGCTGAAAGGAAAGCACAATACCTACAATTCAATGGCTGCAGGTATTGCCGGGAGTGTTCTCAAATTAAGGAAACCCATCATCCGTGAAAGCCTCATGGATTTTGCCGGCGTTGAACACCGGCTCGAAAGGTTTATAAAGGTTCATGGTATCAATTTCATTAACGATTCAAAAGCTACCAACATAAATTCTACCTGGTATGCTTTGGAAAGCATGACCACGCCGGTAGTATGGATTGCCGGTGGAACCGACAAAGGAAATGATTATTCCGAATTGACGGACCTGGTAAAACAGAAAGTTAAAGCCCTGGTTTGCCTGGGCGTTGACAATTCCAAATTGCATAAGGCTTTTGATGAGGTGATCCCCACCATAGTAGACTCAGGCTCCATGAAAGAAGCCGTACAGGCGGCTTACAGGCTCGGAAAAAAGGACGACACGGTACTTTTGTCACCCTGCTGCGCCAGTTTTGACCTTTTTGAAAACTATGAAGACAGGGGAAGACAGTTTAAAAAGTACGTGAGGGAACTATGAAAGATGAAAGATGAAAGAAAAGAAGTTTGAGGTTTGAGGTTAAACATCAAACCTCAAACAAATCAACAAATCGAAAAATCAACAAATCGAAAAATACTAAATGGCTGGCACATTAAAAAAATACTTCAAAGGTGATCCGGTGATCTGGGCGGTGATTTTTCTGTTGTCAGTATTTTCACTCCTGGCCGTTTACAGCTCTACCGGCTCCTTGGCATACAGGTTCCAGGGTGGCAATACAAGTTATTACATTCTGAAACATGCCACTATATTAGCCATGGGTATTGTAATCATTTATGTCACCCACCTGATACCCTATAAATACTTTTCGCGGATTTCACAGTTACTGTTGATAATTGCGATACCCCTGCTTTTGGTAACACTGATATATGGTGTAACACTTAATCAAGCCAACAGGTTCCTGCATGTTCCCGGTCTCAGTCTGACTTTCCAAACATCAGATATTGCCAAACTGGCCATTGTGATGTACACTGCCCGCATTCTTTCAAGGAAACAAGATAAGATAAAAGATTTCAAAGGCGCCTTCAAACCCCTGATGGCTCCCCTGTTGCTGGTTTGCTTATTGGTATTACCAGCTAATCTGTCAACTGCCATGCTCATTTTTGCCACTGCCTTTATTCTTATGTTCATCGGACGTGTAAACCTCAAATACCTGTTGGGCATGCTCGGTATCATAGTGTTGCTGCTGGGTGCATTTATAGCCGTTGCAATGTCAGCCGATTGGGAGGGCCGTATTGGAACCTGGAAGAACCGAATAATAAGCTACACAGGTTCAGGAGATGAGGACAATTACCAGGTGAGCCAGGCCAAGATTGCCATTGTCAGTGGTGGTTTGGTAAACCTGAGGCCAGGTAAAAGCATACAACGGAATTTCCTGCCTCATCCTTATTCCGATTTCATTTATGCCATTATTATTGAGGAATATGGACTTGCAGGAGGTGCTATTGTCCTGACTCTATATCTGTATCTGCTTTTCAGGGCGGCTGTGCTGGTTCGGAAGAGTTCCAGAACCTTTCCTGCCTTCCTGGCCATTGGATTAGCAGTGATGATAACCTTCCAGGCTATTATCAATATGGCAGTAGTGGTCAACTTGCTGCCGGTAACAGGTCAACCTTTGCCCATGATCAGTATGGGAGGCTCTTCCCTGCTGTTTACCTGTGTAGCGCTGGGAATTATTCAGAGTGTAAGCCGGGGGATTAAAAACCAGCAGGAAATGGCTGAAAAGCTTGTTGAAGAACAACATGAACAACATGAACCGGAAGTACATAATTAGTGGTGGCGGAACAGGGGGGCATATCTTTCCCGCGCTGTCCATAGCCAACGAGATTAAAAAGAGGGATCCCGGGGCCAGCATCCTATTTGTGGGCGCGCTCGGCAGAATGGAAATGGAAAGGATTCCGGCATCAGGCTATCCCATTATGGGACTTCCCGTAGAAGGTCTTCAGCGAAAATTAGGATTAAGGAACTTCATAGTACTGTATAAACTGATTGTCAGCCTTTTCAAAGCAGCAAAAATTCTAAAATCCTTTAAACCCGATGTGGCTGTTGGCGTGGGTGGGTATGCAAGTGGTCCATTACTCAGAATGGCAGCTCTGAAAAAAATACCTTCCCTCATCCAGGAGCAAAATTCCTACGCCGGCGTCACCAACAGGATACTGGCCCGCAGAGCAGCCAAAATTTGTGTAGCTTATCCTGGCATGGAGAAATACTTTCCAGCCAAAAAAATTGTTCTAACCGGTAATCCTGTCAGAGAGGAGCTTTTCAATCAAAATATCAAAAGAACCCAGGCTTGTGAGTTCTTTACCATTCATCCGGATAAACCGGTTCTGCTGATACTGGGAGGCAGCCTCGGAGCAAGAACTATAAACAACAGTATATTAGGCCATATAGGAGCTTTTGAAAGGGAAGATATACAATTGGTTTGGCAGACGGGCCGGCTATATTATGACCGGATCAAGGCGGAACTTGATCCAAAGGGATCTAAAAACATAAAGTACTTCGATTTTATTAATCGAATGGATTTGGCCTATAGTGCTGCCGATGTGATTATTTCACGAGCAGGCGCAGCTACTATCTCCGAGCTCTGCCTGTTGGGCAAACCGGCAATTCTGGTACCCTCGCCCAATGTAGCTGAGGATCACCAGACTAAAAACGCCATGGCACTGGTTAATAGCAATGCTGCTGTAATGATCCGGGACAAAGATGCCCCGGAAAAACTGGTTCATCAGGCAATTGAATTAATACATGACCAGGCACTAAGAAATACACTCGGCAGCAATTGCGCGAAAATCGCGCTGCCAAACGCTGCCTCTAGAATAGTGGATGAGATACTTAACCTTGTGAGCATAAGTGAACTTGCCAGATAACATAAAACGTGTATACTTCCTGGGAATAGGGGGTATAGGCATGAGTGCATTGGCCCGGTATTTCCGGGCAACCGGTAAGTCTGTCGCCGGCTATGACCGCACACCCACGGAACTTACCCGACAGCTTGCTTCTGAAGGCATTGTTATCCACTATGAAGATTCACCTGATTTGATCCCGGTTCCCTTCAGGTCAGTTACGAATACCCTGGTTGTATTTACACCGGCCATTGCGGCTGATCATGCAGAACTTGGCTATTTTAAGGACCATCACTTTGACATTTATAAGCGATCGCAAATCCTCGGATTAATAACCAGGCAAAAGAAAACTGTTGCTGTAGCCGGAACCCATGGAAAGACCACTGTATCTACCATGATCGCTTATATTTTAGCCACAGGTGGGCCAGGTTGCAATGCCTTTCTGGGCGGCATTTCAAAAAATTTCAATGGCAACCTTGTTCTCAATGCCAAGAGTGATTGGATAGTGACCGAGGCAGATGAGTTCGACCGGTCATTTCTTCAACTATTTCCCTTTGCAGGCGTCGTGACAGCCATGGATCCGGATCACCTTGATATATATGGCACTGCAGGGAACATGGTTGAGGCTTTCAACCAGTTCATCGGCCAAATCGACCGGAAGGGGTTGCTCCTGATGAAAAAAGGTTTGCCTGTTGACCGTTCCAAATTACCTTCCCAAGTGTATACCTATTCTCTGAAAGACTCCTCTGACTTCCGCGCTGATAAAATTCAGCTTCAAAACCGGAAGTACCATTTTAACCTCATCGGGCCGGGAATATTACTCAAGGACCTTTCCATTGAACATCCGGGCCTGTTGAATGTGGAAAACGCTGTTGCCGCCAGTGCATTGGCGGTGCTTCTCGGGCTCGACCACCAACAAATCCGATCAGCACTGGAGAAATTTTCAGGCATCCGGCGAAGATTCGATTATCATATAAAGACAGAAAAAGTCGTCTATATCGATGATTACGCACATCATCCGCAAGAAATCGAAGCCACCCTGCTATCGTTGCGGGAACTCTATCCCGACAAAAAGATCACCGGCATCTTCCAGCCGCATTTGTATACACGAACACGCGATTTTACCGATGGCTTTGTAAAAAGTCTAAGCCTGCTCGACCAGCTGATCTTACTGGATATTTATCCGGCCAGAGAAGTACCGATTCCGGGCGTCACCTCTGAAATGATCTTCCGAGGAGTCAGTATCCGGGAAAAGATAATGTGCCGCAAGGAAGATCTGCTCGATGTTTTGCGAAAATCCGAAATTGAAGTGCTGATTACCCTGGGTGCTGGAGATATTGACACATTTGTAGAACCCATTACAAAGCTCTTGAAGGAGGTGGATAAAGGATGAAACAGGTAAAAGATATATTATTCCTGACCTTATTGGTTGTTTATATGGTGGTTATATCGGGCTTCATCGGCGGCAAAGAGCGGATACAGAAGATCGGCTCATTGAAGATCCGTATTGTTGACAGCACAGAAAACCATTTCATTCGGGCGGCCGAAATTCGCAACCTGCTCGAACAGAAAAAGTACGGTCTCTTTGGCAGGGAATCCCGTGAGATTGACCTGGCAGGAATTGAACAATCATTGAAAACACAACAGATCATCAGCAAAGCTGAAGTTTTTATTACCGAACCGGGAGTTCTTCATGTCGAAATAAGTCAAAAGACTCCTTTTGTCAGGGTTTTTAACCGGTATGGTCAGGGATATTATCTTGACAGGCAGGGAAACGTAATCCCCCTATCCCGGAGCTTCAGTCCTTTTGTGATAATAGCCAACGGGTATATCGCCGAGCCTTTTGGCATAGGTAAAATACTGAATATCAATGAGTTTAAACATGGCTCGTTGCCTCGTTCACTGCATACCATCTATGATGTTTACAGGTTGGCGGAGTATATCACCCGGGACGAATTCTGGAATTCACAAATTGAGCAGATCTATGTAAACAACAAATATGAATTTGAACTGGTCCCCAGGGTGGGATCACACATCATCGAACTGGGACGGGTTGAAAACCTGGATGAGAAATTTGAAAACCTGAAATTATTGTATCAGCAGGGATTCAATAACCTCGGCTGGAACCAATATGGAAAAATTAGTTTAAAATATAAAAATCAGGTAGTTTGTACTAAAATTCAATAACATGAGGCAAAGGAACAATATTCTTGCGGCAATTGATATCGGCACCACGAAAATCGTGACCATTGTCGGCCGGATGAACGACATGGGTAAACTTGAAATTATCGGCATGAGCAAAACCCCCTCAAAAGGAGTAAAAAGGGGTGTGGTGCTGAATATTGAGGAAGCGGTCAGCGCTATCCGATATACGGTGGATGAAGTCCAGAAGCAGGTTGGATTTATAATCCGGGAAGCCTATGTTGGCATCGCCGGCCAGCATATCAGCAGCTTGCAGAACAGGGGGTATATCTTGCGTGATTCCTATGAAGAGGAAATTACTAGAAGTGATACCGACCGGTTGCTGGCTGAAATGTACAAGATTTCCATCCAGCCGGGTGAGGAGATTATTCACGTATTACCGCAAAACTATGTGGTAGACAATGAAACAGGTGTAAAAAATCCGATCGGCATGTTCGGGAAGCGGCTCGAAGGCAATTATCATATTGTAATTGGCCAGACCTCTTCGGCGCGCACCATCGAGCGTTGTGTTAACCGTGTGGGCATAAATGTAAAGCAAATGATCCTGGAACCCCTTGCCTCGTCTGCTGCTGTACTCACCGAAGACGAAATAGAGGCGGGAGTTGCCCTGGTGGATATCGGTGGCGGCACTACCGATATTGCCGTTTATTACGATGATATCATCAAGCACACTGCCGTGATTCCCTTTGGTGGGAATGTCATTACCAAAGATGTGATGGAAGGTTGCTCTATTTTAACCAAGCATGCCGAATTGCTGAAGATTCAGTACGGATCTGCCCTGGGTGATCTGGCTGAAGAGACCAAGGTAGTAGCAGTGCCCGGTATCAGCGGCCGTGAGCCGAAAGAAGTGTCAATAAAAAGTCTTGCCTATATCATACAGTCGCGTATGGAAGAGATCATTGATGCCATTGTTTATCAGATTGAAGGTTCAGACTGCCTGGAAAAACTGACCGCCGGTATTGTGATTACCGGTGGCGGATCGCTATTGCGGCATTTACCCCAGCTGTTCAAGTATCGTACTGGTCTTGATGTCCGTATCGGTAAACCCGACGTTCAAATTGCAGGCAATGATCTTAAAGAGGTCAACCACCCCATGTATTCAACAAGTGTGGGTCTGCTGTATAAAGGATTTGAAAATTATGTACCTGAACCTGTAAAGGAAATACCTGAGAAAGAACCCGTACCTGAGTTTATTGACGAAGGGGATAATAAACAACCAAAGCAAAACAAGAAAATTGGCAGCATCTTTGAATCCTTCATCAATTCTATTGAGAATATTTTCGATGACGAAACAGACAAGAATAAGTTTAACCAATAATCCAAAGCCATGGATGAACTGATGCATTTTGAAATACCTGTAAACAAATCCTCCATTATCAAGGTTCTGGGTGTGGGAGGTGGTGGCAGTAATGCCGTAAACCACATGTTTAGGCAGGGAATTAAAGACGTTGATTTCATCGTCTGTAACTCCGATGCCCAGGCATTGGCAAACAGTCCTGTTCCTGTAAAAATACAACTGGGAGCTTCGTTGACTGAAGGGCGCGGAGCGGGCAACAAACCTGAGGTCGGCAGACAGGCCGCCATTGAAAGCCTCGACAACCTTACGGAAATTTTATCCGTGAACACCAAAATGCTGTTTATCACAGCCGGAATGGGCGGCGGTACCGGTACCGGGGCTGCACCTGTTATTGCCCGTGCGGCCAAAGAACTTGGCATTTTAACCGTGGCTATAGTGACCATTCCGTTTAAAAATGAAGGCCCGCGCCGGGTAAACCAGGCGCTTGAAGGAATCGCAGAGCTCGAAAAGCAGGTCGACTCCCTGTTGGTCATTAACAATGAAAAAATAAGGCAGATATACGGTGATCTGCGTCTTTCCGAAGCTTTCTCCAAGGCCGATGATGTATTGGCGGTCGCCGCCAAAGGTATTGCCGAAATAATAACTGTTCATGGCTTTATCAACGTGGATATCGCCGATGTACAAACAGTTATGACCAACAGTGGCGTGGCCATACTGGGTACCGGCATGGCGGAGGGCGAAGGCCGGGCCATTGAGGCTATCAAACAAGCTCTAAACTCGCCGCTACTGAATGATACTGACATAAAGGGCGCTAAAAACATACTCCTGAATGTTCTTTCAGGCGATGATGAAGTAACCATGGATGAAATTGGACAGATCATCGACTATGTTAAGAGCTGTTCCGGTATTCATGCTGATCTGATATGGGGTAACGGAACCGATCCAAAACTGGAAACAAAAATCAGTGTGACCATTATTGCTACAGGATTTAGTGGAAGCAGCATTCCTGAGTTGTATCTCCGCAAACGGGAGATCGATACATTACCACTGCAAGAATATCTCGCTCCCGAGGCCGAAGAAGATAGTATCTTCGTTGTAAAGGATGCGTCCCCCAATAAAACCGGGATGATATCCCCTTCGCAGCGCACTATTGAATTTGATCTCAAAACTGTTGACGATGATCTTTTCAGGGATATCAGCAGGGTCAGAAAACCGATCGACACCCGTAAAGCCGGTGAACGGGTAAATGCTATCAAACGCACACAGGAGGATTTAAAGGAACTGAAGCAAAGCGTTCGGCAAAGTGACCGGGAAATTGATGAGCTTGAAAACACGCCTGCCTATAGAAGAAAGCAACTTCAGATTGATACCCAAAAGTTTTCGGATGAAACAAAGATTTCGGAGTATTCATTATCCGATGATGAGAACTCACAGGTGAAGCTTAGCAAGGAAAATCAGTATTTGAACGGAGCTGTCGATTGAAGTGACGAGGGACAAGTAGAGTTTAATCGTGGAATCGTTTAATCGTTTAATCGAAAAGTCAGTTTAACATCTCATCGGTTAAACAGTTCAACGATTCAACGATTAAACAACTGATAACAACTAATAATCTATAGTTAAACATTAAACAATATGAGCCTATTTGAAAAAATCAGCGACGATCTGAAAGCAGCCATGCTGGCCAGGCAAAGGGACCGTCTTGAATCTTTGCGTGCCATTAAATCGGCCTTGTTATTGGCTAAAACCGAATCAGGAGCCCACGAACTCAGTGAGGACCAGGAAATGAAAATCCTCCAGAGGCTGGTGAAGCAGCGCCGGGAGTCGGCTGAGATATTTAAGACGCAGAACCGGCCCGAATTGTATGAAAATGAAGTAAAAGAAGCTGCCATCATCGAGGAATACCTGCCAAAACAAATGACTGAAGCCGAACTTATTCCCGCTTTGAAAGCAATTATTCAGCATGTAGGGGCCACCTCCCCCAAAGACATGGGTAAAGTCATGGGCGCCGCATCCAAAGAGTTTGCCGGCAAAGCCGACGGTAAAATGATCGCTGAAAAGGTAAAGGAATTACTAAGCACATTATAATGAAGCAACTGAGAAGAATCGCAGGTTTAGTTGTATTCGGTCTGTTGATAGGCGCAGGTTCGATTGCATCCGATCATCCGAATAAGCAGACTTCCCTGCAAACCTTGTGCGAGGAGGCGTTAGAAGGATTTCACGGCCAGGTTGGCATTTATGCATATTGTCCCGGAAAAAATCTTGAAGCCGGGGTGAATGCCGATACGCTCTTCCCTACTGCCAGCATGATCAAGGTTCCGATACTATGTACCTTATGGGAACAAGTAGCAGCAGGAAAGATTAATCCCGACAGTCTGATTAACTTCTATGCTGATTCATTGCATTACCCCTGGAAAGGAGAGGATGCGCTCAGTCGTTTTGCCCCGGGTGAGGATATATCTGTAAGGCAACTGATGACCCACATGATCACCTTCAGTGATAACCATGCCAGTCTTTATTTGCAGGCATTAGCCGGTACAGGAACAACCGTTAACGAATGGTTGCAGGATCATGGTTTCACAAATACCCGCGTGAATTCACGCACGGCAGGAAGAGATTCCGCTTATTCGCAATATGGATGGGGACAAACCACACCGCGCGAAATGGCCGGATTATTGTTAATGATCCGTACAGGTAAAATTGCCTCTCCCGCTATCAGCGAAGCAATATACAGGCACCTGACCCGTATTTACTGGAACGGAGAAGCCCTGTCTCAAATACCTCCCACTGTGCAGTCAGCATCCAAAGATGGTGCAGTAGATGAATCACGCTCCGAAGTGGTGCTGGTAAATGCACCGCATGGCGATTATGTTTTTTGCATAATAACCAAAAACCAGCAGGATACGAGTTGGGTGAAGAGTAATGAAGGCTATGTTTTAATCAGGAAGATCTCTGCAATGCTCTGGAAATACTTTGAGCCGGAAATGCCGTATAATCCCCCTGCAGATCTTGAAAGGTATTTACCGTAACCGATGACTAGCTAATTAGTTGTGGCTACTGCGGGCAACGGTGACTGGCAACCAGTGGGTTTTGAGAATTGTGAATAGGGTATGATTATTTTCAAAGGTCTTATAATATTGAGTACAACCTTATTTAATCACCCTTAATTCAAAAAAATGAATGCATTAATAAAACGACGTGAATTCCTTACAAAAGGCTCCCGTGCAGGTGTGGCCTGCTGTGCTATGTTCCTTGGAGCGCACCGGTTTGCTCAGGGGAACAGCATGCAGTTCAAAGCCGATGAGCCCATTGATCCGAAAGCCCTTAATTATTGCGGGTATAAATGTCCTGCAGATTGTACATTCTTACAGGCTTCCCTTAAAAACGATTCCGAATTGAAAAAGAAAGCCTATCAGCAATGGAAAATAAAGGAGAAATACAATATTGATTTTGATCCGGAAAAAATCTATTGTTTTGGCTGCAAGAACCAGGAAAAGCCCGAGGGTGTCGTCCTGAATAACTGTACGGTCCGGCAATGTGCAATTTCCAAAGGGCTCGATTGTTGTGTTGAATGCAAAGAACTGACTGACTGCAAAAAAGAATTGTGGAGTCAGTTCCCCGATTTCAAACAACAGGTCATCCAGATGCAAAAGCAGTATTTTGCTGAAAAAGCCGGATGAAGTAAAAAATGCTGATTCTGATGTTAATTCTTTGTTAGGAATCTTTCATCAGAATTAGCATTATACTTGTCCTTTGTCCCTTCTTCCTAGAGTTCCCTGATCCAAATATTCCTGTAACTCACCGGATTGCCATGATCCTGCAATGAAAGGGGTTCCTTCATGCTATGGGGAATGTATTCAGGCAGTCCAATATAGGGTGTTGTTCCGCGAATTTCAACATTGTTCTGGATCAACACACCATTATGCAATACCGTAATGCCTGCAGGGACTGCGATACGGCCATTTTCGCTGAAGCGTGGTGCCCTATAAATAATATCGTACACCTGCCATTCACCAGGCTTTTTACAGGCATTCACCAGGGGTATGCTTTGCTTGTATATCGAGCCCGTTTGTCCGTTGGAATAGGTCTTGTTGTTGTAGCAATCCAACACCTGCACTTCATAGCGGTCCTGCAGGAAGATGCCACTGTTGCCCCGTCCCTGGCCGTCACCTTTAACTTCGGCCGGTGAGCGCCATTCAATATGCAGCTGGCAGTCGCCAAATCCGCGTTTAGTTTTGATGATTCCGGTTCCCGGCTTTACAGTCACGCAACCGTCAGCCACCGTCCAGCCCGCAGCTTCGCCTTTGGCATTCGTCCATTCGTTCAGGCTGGCCCCGTCGAACAGGATAATGGCATCAGACGGGGCAGCAGTGCCTTCACCGGGTGTGACAACCGGAGGAATCGGACTCCAAAGCTCCGTGCTTTCAGGGGTTTTCTGAGCCTGTGCAAATATATTGCCTGATATTACAGCCAGCAACAAGGATAACTTGATACCTTTCATAATCATAAAATTTAAGTTTTAACAGATTTTATTTTAAAAGGATCAAAGATAATGCCCCTGAATCAATCATGGATGAAATACACGACTTATTTAGCTGCTCACAATTTTTTTTTAGCAACCGGATATTCATAGGGTTAAATTATTATCTTTACCCGCCGTTTACGAATAAAAGCATTATATATTTGTAAATGAAGTAATTGAATCGTTCTTTATTTATTAACCAAAAAGCATTTTGACCTATGTTGAATAATTTATTCTGGCTGGTTCCTTTAGGATCAATTCTCGCCCTGGGATTTGCTTATTTTTTCTATAAGCAAATGCTGAAGGAAGATGAAGGCACCGATACGATGAAGAAGATTGCCCAGTATGTTCGTGAGGGGGCTATGGCTTATCTGAAACAACAGTACAAAGTTGTTGGTATTGTGTTCGTTATCTTAACACTGATTTTTGCATTGCTTGCCTATGTATTAAAAATTCAAAATCCCTGGGTACCCTTTGCCTTTTTAACAGGCGGTTTCTTCAGCGGTCTATCGGGTTTCTTCGGTATGAAGACGGCCACATATGCTTCTGCCCGTACTGCCAACGCCGCCCAGAAATCGTTGAATCACGGCCTTAGGATTGCTTTCCGTTCGGGCGCTGTAATGGGCCTTGTTGTTGTTGGTCTCGGATTGCTTGATATATCCATCTGGTTCTATGCTTTGAACTATATCGTCGGCGCTTTGGATAACACAACCAACCTGGCAATTGCCAGTGATCCTTCGATGAAACTCATCATCATCACTACTACCACCCTTACGTTCGGTATGGGAGCTTCGACACAGGCTTTGTTTGCACGCGTGGGCGGAGGTATCTATACTAAGGCTGCCGATGTGGGCGCTGACCTGGTAGGAAAGGTTGAAGCCGGAATACCCGAGGACGATCCCCGTAATCCTGCCACCATTGCCGACAACGTAGGTGATAATGTAGGTGACGTTGCTGGTATGGGCGCTGACCTTTATGAATCATATTGCGGTGCAATTCTATCCACCGCAGCTCTTGGAGCTACAGGCTTCACGGCAACCGGACTAATTACTGCCGGTTATGCAAACTACGATGCCACCACAACGCAGTTCAATGCTGTTATTGCTCCTATGCTCATCGCAGCCGTAGGTATTGTACTGTCAATCCTCGGTATATTCCTTGTGCGCACGAAAGAAGGTGCATCACAAAAGCAACTTCTTAATGCCCTTGGTCGCGGAGTGAATGTGAGCTCATTCTTTATCGCTGTTTTCGCATTTCTGATTCTCTGGATACTGAATATTCCCAATTTCATAGGTGTATGGGGCGCCATGCTCGTAGGTCTTGTTGCTGGTATCGGTATTGGCAAAACGACCGAATATTATACTTCAGCGGGTTACAAACCCACCCAGCACATTGCTTTGGCTTCAAAAACAGGCCCG
>Ga0315284_10009224_pt1 | contig 14070 bp, 11 predicted proteins | sample YL17G09_16_MG_FD_203696 | JGI IMG/M metagenome (GOLD analysis project Ga0315284, IMG submission 203696) | Sediment microbial communities from Yellowstone Lake, YNP, Wyoming, USA - YL17G09_16 | ecosystem: Environmental > Aquatic > Freshwater > Lake > Sediment | place: USA: Wyoming | collected... | reverse complement strand
ATACGTCGGGGTCGAATAGATGTGTGGTGGAACCTGGCCACCGTTTTAAAGGCGAAGCTGAACCAGGACCAGCGGCCAGTTTTCTCTTGACGGAGCCGCCAACCTTATAGATGCGCTACCTGGCTTCCGTTAGCGCCCCCACGGCCCGAGCATGAAACTATGAAACCGGACAGATCAGGTGCTACAAAAACCGGACACTTTCACTTGCTAACAACAGAGCCCGCCTCAGAGCACCTTGATAACCATCATAACCTTATCGTCCACGTGCTTGCCGTGGCGCGAGAAGTTATCAACGTCCTTGCTCACGGCTTCCACGATCTCCGCGGCCTTGCGGTGGGCCGCCTGCTGGACGCAATTGACCAGACGTTCGTCGCCATACTCTTCTTGCTCGGCATCCATCGATTCGGTGATGCCATCCGTACACGTGATCAGGATGTCGTGCGGCTCGAGTTGCGCGTGACCACATTCGTACTTGGCGTTCTCAAAGAGGCCGATGAGCAACCCGCCCTCCGTGAGGGGAATGTTTTCCTGATTGGGACGCACGATGACGGGTGGAACATGCCCGCAGTTGACGTAGTCAATGGTCTTGCTGCGGACGTCAATCAGGCCCATAAACAGGCTGAGCGATTTGCGCGAGCGGGTTTGGCTTTGCATGTTGCGGTTCAGGGCCTCAGCCAGAGTATTGAGCGACTCGTGGTGCAGCACCAGAGCGCGCAGGGTCGCCTGCAAGTTTGACATCACCAGTGCGGAGCTGACCCCTTTGCCTTCGACGTCGGCAATCACCGCCAGCAAGGAATACGGGCCCGTGGTAAAGAAATCATAGTAGTCGCCGCTTACCTCGTAACACGGCTTATTGAGGACCGCGATGTCGAACCCTTCGATCTGGGGTGGGGTCTCCGGCAGCAGGCTGCGCTGGATTTCCCGGGCCAGGGCCAGCTCCTTCTCCAGGCGCTCCTTTTCGATTAATTCCCGGTGGAGCTGAGCGTTTTCGAGCGCCATGGCCACGGGGCCGGAAAGCGTCAGGAGAAAGTCAGTGTCATCGGCCGTGAACGGGCCCTGCTTACGATTGAGCAACTGCAAAACCGCAATCGTCTTGGCGGCCTTGTTCTGGATGGGGACACAGAGGATGTTGCGAGTAGTGAAACCAGTGTCCTTGTCGACCTCGGGATTGAAACGGGGGTCGGCATAGGCGTCGGGAATGTTGACGATTTCGCCCGTCTGCGCCACATGGCCGGCAATGCCTATTCCCAGAGGCAGGCGGATTTCCTCCTTTTCCAGGCCGTGGGCGATGAGTGACCAGATTTCGGAGGCTTTTTCATCCACCAGGAAGAGGGTTCCCCGCTCGGCTTCGACCTGGGATTCGGCCATCTCCAGGATGCGGGCCAATAGCAGCGAAAGGTCGAGCGTCGAGCCCAGCGCCCGGCTGGCTTCGCAGACAAAGTTCAATTTGCTCAGGGTGCGGTCATTGGCGGTAGCCAAGGCGGCGCTGTGCAAGGCCATGGCCGCCAGACGCGCCTGCACGCCGAAGAGCACCTGAAGGGTCTTAGTGGGGACTTGAGCGCAGGCGACAACCAGCACACCCAGAACCTGGGAGTCACGGCGCAAGGGGTAAGCGGCCACGAAATCCAACCCCTGCTGCCCGGCCCACGTGGCCAGTTCGGCCTCCTCACCATCTTTTCTCGTCAATAGCTGAGGATGGCCTTGTTGCAGGGCTGCGACGAGCAGAGAGGGGGGGGCTGTCGTCACCTTCGCCAGGCTGGCGGGAAAACTGGGCTGGCCGGCCACGGGCCCCAACTCCAGCGTAGAGGTGGCGGAATTCACAACCCAGATGCCGGATACGGCCACTCCGTATCGATCGACGAGCCGTAAAGCAATGGCACGGAGGGCAGTAGAGCCTTCTGGAAAGGTGAATAGTTCGCTTACCAGGTCTTCGATTTCTTGCTTGAGTGAAGCAAAATTCAGGTTCTGTCTTAGTGACTTTGGAGCCTTGCCGTGCCGAGTCGATTTTGACACCGCTGTGCCCTCGGGTAAAAGGATTGGAGTTCGAGTTCAAGGCGAGTATATATGGGCAGCCCGCAACGCGCAAACCGTTTCCCCGTGGACTCACGGTGAGGCAGACAGGTTTCCCCCAACCCCGGATCTAAATTTATTTGTAAAGGAAGGAGGAAGTGGGTTGCGTAACCTGCCGCTACGGTACCCACTTCCCCGGGTAGTCGTGAATTTCGGATTACTTATACTGATGCCAGCTGCTCGAGGAGGGTTGCACTATTCTTTGACAAAAAGTAGGTGCCTCGGGGAACCCCATCCGACGGACCACTTCCGTGTCTCTGGTGGTTTAAGGACTAGTAGGGAAATGTCCTGAATCTAACAGGTTGCTGAAAAACCGGATTAGCGCGTTGTAGCGGCGGGTTTATCCCGCCAAAAGCCCAATGTTTTCAGTGTGTGGTGGCGGCGTAAAGCCGCCGCTACATAGTTTTTCAGCAACCTGCTAAGCGAAAAAAGGTTGGTCGGCGCCTGCAAATCCCGGTCCAGGGTCAAAGACCTTGAAGATGTGCGATATAATAAAGTGCTTGTGCAAGAAAGACTTGGCGCCGGCCCGACGGCAAGGAGAAAAGATCGCTGTGAGTTATGTCATTACACCCTTCGAGGTGAGTTCCAAGGCGATGGGCGAGTCTGCCCGCTGTCGGTTTGTCCATCTCTACCCCGCCATAGCGACACGGCATAGCGATACCATCGATTGTGTCTTCCGGGTGAATGGGCGAAAGGCGACGGTTGCGATTTCCTGTGCGGGACTGAAGCGCCGGGCGGACCATGACCACACACCCCTGCGCGACCAGCAACTAGCGGAGATTGCCGCCCTTCATTTGCGCAGGATGTTGGAAGGGGGCTATGATCCCACGGAAGCGGAGTTGTTTGTGGGCGAGGAAGCGTTGCGGTTGCTCGCAAAAGAGCTGGGCTATCTATGACGCTTAGTATCCGTGGCGTCTTATTTGGTGACGTGGCCCTTTGCCCGGCTGGCGTACAGGCGGAGATGTTGTTTTGTGTGGGCCTGAAGGGCGCCGCAGGGTCAACGCCAAAGTTTCGTGAAAAATCCCTGGGGTGAGTAATCCAATAAGAGTTGTATCCACTTTGGCAAGGAAGAGGAAGTTCACATGTGCGGCATTGTTGCGTATGTGGGGCCACGACCGGCGCGCGAAGTCCTGATCGAGGGCCTAAAACGGTTGGAATACCGGGGCTACGATTCGAGCGGGGTTGCCCTCCTGAACACCAAGCCCTACTGGGCGAAGGTGGTTGGCAAAGTGGCGGCCCTCGAGCAGCGGGTTTGGCAAGACAACCCGTCCGGAAACATTGGCATTGCGCACACCCGCTGGGCCACGCACGGTAAACCCAGTGAGGTGAACGCTCACCCCCATTTCGATGCCGCCCACGAAATCTTTTTGGTCCACAATGGCATCATCGAAAACTACCAGACCCTGAAGAGCCGCCTGCTCGCCGCGGGCTACAAATTCATTTCAGAAACCGACACCGAAGTGCTCGTCCACTTGATTGCCGAGGCTTACAAGGGTGACTTGCAGGCGGCCGTTCACAAAGCGCTGCTTCAGGTTCGCGGCACCTTCGGCATCGCCGTCCTGCACAAGGGGCACCCTGACCAGATCATTGTGGCGCGGCGCGGCAGCCCCCTTGTCCTTGGTGTTGGCGCGAATGAATCCTTGGCGGCCTCGGACGTTTCCGCTCTCGCCCAGTACACCGACCGGGTCGTCTATCTTGAGGACAACGAAGTGGCGCGGCTCGAAGCGGGCCGCTTCTGGATCACGACCCTGGATAATAAGGCGGTCAATCGTGAGGTCACAGCTTTGGAACTCGGCCCTGAGGCCATCGATCGGGGCGAGTTTCCCCATTACATGCTCAAGGAAATCTACGAGCAACCCGAAGCGGTTGAGAACGCGCTGCGCGGTCGCTTGAACCATGCGGAAGGCGTCGCCAAGCTGGGCGGCCTGGAATCGGTAATGGACCGCTTGATGGGGGCACGCCATCTCATCATCATAAGCTGCGGCACCAGCTACTATGCCGGTCTGTTTGGCCGCTATGTGTTCGAGACGCTGACTGACTTGACTGTGGAAACCGAACTGGCCTCGGAGTTCCGCTATCGAAAACTGAACCTGCGTCAGAACACCGTGGTGCTGGCCATCAGCCAGTCAGGCGAGACGGCCGACACCCTGGCCGCGCTGCGCGAGGCGAAGCGCAAGGGGGCTCTGGTCCTGGGGCTTGTCAACGTGGTGGGCAGTTCGATCGCCCGTGAGACGCAAGCCGGGGTGTACTCGCACGCGGGCGTTGAAATAGGCGTGGCCTCCACCAAGTCCTTCACTTCGCAACTGACGATTTTGACCTTGATGGCCTTGTTGCTCGGCAGGAGCCGCGACCTCTCCTACGAAGAAGGGCTGGCCCTTCTGCACGGGTTGGAAAAGGTGCCGGACCAGATCCGGGGAATCCTGGACAACGCCGGCGTCATTCGCGAACTCGCCGCCCGCTATGCGCAGGCCGAGCACTTTCTCTACATCGGCCGAAAGTACCAGTTCCCCATCGCCTACGAGGGGGCGTTGAAACTGAAGGAAATCGCTTACATCCATGCTGAGGGTTACGCTGCCGGAGAAATGAAGCATGGTCCCATCGCCTTGATTGAACCATCGTTTCCGACGATGGCCCTCGTCCCGGAAGACAGCGCCTACGAGAAAGTGATGTCGAATATCCAGGAAATCCGGGCCCGGGAAGGTCGCATCATTGCGGTGACAACCACGGGGAACACTCAGTTACGGTCACTGGTGGATGACGTCATCGAGGTGCCGAAGAACCTGGAGATCCTCATGCCGCTCCTGACTGTTGTGCCCTTGCAGCTTTTTGCTTACCACTGCGCGGTGCTGCGCGGGTGCGACGTAGACAAGCCGCGCAATCTGGCCAAGAGTGTCACGGTCGAGTAACATCGGGATAGGACAGGCACTTCCGGACGTGATCAACGGGTCGCCTTTCCCTCGCTGTTTCCGTTATTCATCTCAAAGAGAGGTAATCTTCATGAAGGCCTTGGTTACTGGGGGAGCGGGTTTTATCGGTTCCCATGTTGTAGACGGCTACCTGGCCGCCGGCCTGGAGGTCGTGGTGGTGGACGACCTCTCGCGGAGTTCGGGCGCGAACCTGCCGCCGGGTGTGCCTTTCTACAAATTGGACATTCGCGACCGGTCGGCCTTGGAGGAGCTTTTCGAGCGCGAGAAGCCTGACCTGATCAATCACCACGCCGCCCAGATCGATGTGCGGCGTTCCGTGCGTGAACCCGTCTTCGATGCCGAGTGCAACATTCTCGGCTCCCTCAATCTGTTGGAATTGGCGGTCAAATGCAAGGTGCGCCGCTTCATTTACGCCTCCACGGGCGGCGCCATTTATGGGGAACCGAAGGTTCTCCCTGCGGACGAAGCGACGCCGGTTGAGCCGCTTGCGCCTTACGGAATCTCCAAACATAGTTTCGAGCATTACCTGCGGAATGCCAGGATGCTCTACGGCCTGCCGTTCGTCGTGCTGCGGTACGGGAACGTTTACGGCCCCCGCCAGAGCTCGGAAGGTGAAGCCGGCGTGGTGGCCATTTTCTGTGAGCAGATGCTCCAGAGTATTACCCCGACGATTTTTGGCGACGGGAAAAAGACCCGAGACTACGTCGAGGTCTCCGATGTGGCGCGCGCCAATCTGCAGGCCCTGAAGCATGGTGAAGACGAAATCTTCAACGTGGCGACGGGCGTTGCCACCACGGATTACGAAGTCTTCGCCGCCGTGCGTGATGCCCTGGGACTCCCGCCGTCTGAGCCGCAGTACGCGCCCAAACGGCCGGGCGAGGTTGATCACATCTACCTGGATGTGCGCAAAGCCGGCAGCGGACTCGACTGGCAGCCGCAAGTGACTTTCCGCGCGGGCGTCGCCAAGACGGCGGAATGGTTCCGCCAGCATTTGGGTGTGCACTCCCGTTACAACGAACCACCCGTGCTCTGATTTTATTTCCCGCCGAGACGCGGGTCATCCAGCGCATTTGGTGGGGCGGCGTTGGACTGCTCGCGCGAGGGGGAGTTCTCCTCTACTAGGGCCCGCGGGAGCGCCGAGCGCAAGCCACTATTATTTCGCTCTCGGCCCAAGCAATTGCTGCAAGTTTACCGTAATCCTCTCCACATGTGAGCCTCGCCAGTAGATGTGCGCGCAACCCGTGCAGCGGAAGAATTCCTGGTAGAGCTGCAGGATCTTGGGCTCAAGCAGGCTTTCAACCTCTTGCTTCTCCACCTTCTCAATGAGGGCATTACAGAGCGTGCAGCGCGTCCAGAGACCGGCGTGAGTATCCAGGTGGAAGTGCTCGACAACCTCTCGGAGCTGCTCGGGCGGGTTCTCGCTCCTTACGCTGTACACGTTGGGCAGGGAAGGGAATCGCTTCGTTGCGGCACCGCGGGTGAGGACGATGTGGTCCCCCGGGCGGGCGATCTCCTGCAACTGGCTGGGCGTGAAGGTGGGCGAATAAAGCGTGTCATAGCCCAGCAGGCGCAGCATCCGGGCCAGCCGTCCCAGCATTCGATCCGCAACGAAGCGTGGTTCCATCGCGGTAGCCCCTCATGAGCCGCCGAGTTCCCTCGGCACCAAGCCGAATCGCGTCGGTGACGTTCGATGGACACTATTCTAGCGTAGTGCGTCTCAATTCGTGGTGCCTTTGATTCGCGTGGTTTCTGCTGTAGCGCCGGGCTTCAGCCCGGCATGTGCCGCCCTAAAGGGCGGCGCTACAAGTACCAATATTGCTGACGCACTACACTAGCACTTGGCCCTGCGAGTATCGATCTTGGACCGGAAGGGAGGGTCATCAGACCCGCCGTAGCGAGGCCCCTCACCCGTCCCGGCCAGCCGGGACACCCTCTCCCCAGGGGAGAGGGTGCATCTTCAAAACTCGGACTTTGGTCAGCCTTTCCCCAAAGAAGAAAGGAAGAAGTGGTATGCTCAAAACTTCTGCTTTTCCCCCCCTCCTGCTGGGGCGGGAGAAGAGCGGGGGCGTGAGAGAAGCAACGGAATTCCGCCGGGATTGCCGCGGGGCCCGTTCGGTTCGGAAAACTGAAAATAGACAGACCCGTCCGGATCAGGGCTTATCAGGAAGGATCGTGGGGTTGTTATTATAGGTCCCGGACGGGTCGGTGGGCTTGCCGGTGGCAGGATTTGACTCCTCTGTCCGCCACCTAAACTCGTTGTCGGAATCGTAGCCAGTAAGGCATATCTTTCGGTGGGGGGATCTACCCAGTTCCATTCAGGGATCGCCACCCTACCCGATTCCGTTACTTGGTCCTCCCAGCATGCCTCGCATGGGCGAGATTTACTTCATGCCGCGCACGATCTTCAACCCTCAAGTTCAGGTCTGAGCCACTCTTATACACCAACACCCTGCCTGTTCTAGGGCATCACGAAGTCGCTGCGTATGAAGATATTCTTCTGTACAGATTTGTCAAGAGCTTTGCCCGCGAACCTCCGTTTTTTTACATATGTGTTAAGATACTTGCGCCCAAGTAAACACCAGGAGATGGACTTTGAGCATCGGAACCCGCCTTTTGCAGCTTCGGAACCAAAAGGGTTTGAGCCAACGCCAGTTGAGCCAGCGCTGCGGGCTCGCCAGTTCGTACCTTTCCCGCATTGAGAACCGTCGGCTGGAACCCCGTCCAAAAACGCTGCGTCGGATCGCCACAGCCCTCGGTGTCCCTATCAGTGAACTTTTTGAAGAGCGGCCGGGCGGAGAGAAGCAAACCTGTGCCATCACCGCCTCGGGACGCTGCATCATGGAGTTGCTGCGCAGTGGCCGCGGCCGGGCCTCCCGGGCGCGCGCCGAGGGCTACACCCCGCGCCAGTTACAGTTGCTCCGCATGGCGAACTACGTGATCCAGTCCGGCGATGGCCGCCTGCTTGGCGCGCTGGACGTTCTGTTGTCTGGGCTACTAGCGGCTGTCGAAGGGCGCGCTGAAAAGGCAACACCTCCAGTGGGGCAATAAGCTACATTTGGGATCCATAAGTCTTCCTATCCAAGCACCTGATTGAGGCTTAGCATCTGGACTCGCGTATCCTGCCGGGGGAGTCGTCTCGTCGCCGTCTGGGGGAAGGGTGCCCGAGGGACTGCGGTCCGATCCCGGACTTTAGCGCTAATAGACGATATCGAGGGACAGATTGTAGAAACGATGCTGGTTGCCGGCGAAGTTGCCGAAGTACGGTGACGCGACATTGTTAAACACGTCGCGGAAATTGGCATGATTCGTAAGGTTGAAGATCTGGAGCGCACCACGAAACTTGTGTCTCTTAAGCCACGGAAGGAAGGAGATACCAAAGTCCTTTGTCAGCTTTACATCCAGGGAGAAGAAGGTCGGAAAGCGGCGGGTGTTCGGATTGCCCACGTAATTCTGAAGCACATCGATGGAGGAGTACGGGAAGCCCTGGTGGGCATCCACAACCGGGCTGATGGTGACCTGCCAGGGGATCCGGAAGCGTCCCCAGGAAACGACGCGATGCGGCACATTAGACGGCAGATTCGCGTAGAAGTTCGGCTGGATAACAGGTTGCTCGAACGGCACGTACATTGAGGTAAGGGTATTCAAATCGCCACGGGCCTTGCTGTAAACGTAGGAGAAATTCATATCCGCGTTCTCACTGGGGTGGACGCGCACGGTGGCTTCAAGTTCGTGGTAGCGGGATTGTCCCGTGTTGGTAAGCAGCAGCACTGCGTCCGAGGGCGAGTTGACGAGCGGGTTGATCACAAATATGTCGTACGTGCGACTGGAGAGATAACTCAGGCGCGCCACCACGTGGGGACGCAACTCGCGCGCCACTTCGAAGTTCCAGGTGACGTTGTAGGGCGTGCTGGCGAGGTGATTCGGAGACGGAACGATAATGTGGCGCTGCTCGTCAATCCTTTCGTAGGCGTTGCGATACGTGATGGGAAGGCCGAGCGGAGTCCCGGACGGATCAAAGAGGCTGACGGTGCGGACGGGATTCTGCGGAAAGTCTCCCGCCAGCAGCGGCACGCGGTCATAAAAGATGCCCACGCCCCCGCGGATGATGGTCTTGCCGCTCTTGTCCGGGGAGAAGAGAAGGCCGAAGCGCGGCGCCACGGCCTTGGCTTCGCCCACGGTCTGGCCGGAGTAGCGAATCCCGACATCCACGGCCAGTCGATCACTAAACGCCCAGTGGTCCTGAACGTAAGCGGCCGCTTCAGCGTCGTGCGCTTCCAGCGAGGCCAGCCCAGAAAAGTCGATGCGTGAGGCCACCGACTGATCTTGCCGGAGCAAAAGGACCGAGCTTGATTGGCTGGATCCACCGTACGTTCGATAAACGAAGTTGGTGCCCACTTTCAGGTCGTGCTGGCCACGCCAGTTCTTGCGGGGCAACTGGTAACTTATCAGCAACTCCTCCTGGTGGCTGCGGCGGTCCCACGCGTTAAAGAAGTTGCCGCCCCTGCCCTCGGGGGAAATGGTCATAAGCTCCGCCCCTTGGCCGCGGGCGTTGCTGTCGAACTCCGTATATTTGGCGAGCGTGGTCAGCAGGCCGCCGGAGGAAAACATGTAGCGATCCGTCAGGCCGATGGAATAACCGCGCTGGCCGTAATCGGAGGAGGCGGACTGGGGGAGGAGGGAGTTAATATCGGCGAACTGACGGCGCAGAGGGAACACGTTCACATTGGCCGTGAGCAGGTGACTGGGCGAGACGACGTACTGAAAATTGGTGAACGACGTGAAGCCCTCGGATTTGGTTTCGTTCCGAGGCCAGGGCAGACCGCGCACGGGTTGCTTCACCAGCGTATAGGTGAACGATTCAGAGAAACTCAGCTTGTTTTTCAGAATCGGCCCGGTGAAGCTGAGGCGGGGCACATCGTCGGCAATACCCACGATGTGGCCATTCTTCACCCGGATGGTGGGAACGAAGTCATTCAGTTCAAAGCCCCACTTTTGGGAGGGTGGCTTCGACTGCACCATGGTCAGGCCCCCAGAAAAGCGGCCATATTCCGCTGGGTAAGCGGTTTTGAGCACCTCGAGCGAAGCGACCGCATCCAGCGGAACATCGATGGAAAAGCTGCCCGTAACCGGATCGACCGTTTCGGCGTAGTCCACTAACAACATGCCCTGATTCTCTACCGTGCCCTTGATGTTGATCTTCCCATCCGGCGTGCGTACCACGCCGGGAACCAGGGGCAGCGCCGCGAGAAATTTCTGTTCAGTCAAGGGCAGAGTCTGAAGCTGCTGCGCGCTCAGGGTGGCCACCGGAGCGCTGCTCTGGGTAGAGACGGTCTCACCTTGAGCGTGGACCTCCACCTTTTCCCTGACGATCACCCTCGGAGGCAGAACTACCTGCACGAAAGGCACCCCTGTCTCGGTCACGGCCAGAGCCTTTTGTAGCACCGGCTCGTGCTCGACCGCCGCGCACGTGAGGTCGTAGGCCCCCGGCAGCAGGCCGCGAAAGGAGAACTGACCCTGCTCACCCGTCTCGACGGAAAGGCCGCGTTCGGGGAGGGAGCGCCCGGCGAGAGTGCAGCGGGCGCCGGCGATAGGCTTATCTTGGGGATCTAATACCTCGCCCTTCAGGTCTTGCGTTTGTGGGTTTGCCCAGAGACTCGAAAGAGGGAGTAAGGCCATCACCGCCACCAACCACATGGCTGAAAGCCTGCCCCCCCGAGTTCTCCACGATGATTTGTGCCGGGTAATCAAAGCCAACTGTTCCCCCCCCATATCAAATTTTACCGTCCCTGACCGAGATAGGCCAGTACTTTTGATGCGTCCCAGCAGCTTCAAGGTGTTTAGGAAACGTGTGACGCCGAGAAGTGCGGAGCGATAAGGGACTTCAAAAATGCTGAAAAAGCCTGCGTTGACAGCTGTAGAGTGGCTCTCTGAGTTGCAAGCTGTTCGAATCCAAGCGGCTGGGCTTTTCCCGCGAGAAAATCGGGTTTGTTCGGCTTTGCTCGTTTTCCCAATCCCTTTTTTTTCAACAACATAATGGCTTTGTTCGTAACCATGTTCATTTCTCTTTCAATAACTTGTTCGTTTTCAAACTCCTTTGTTTTACACAACATAATGGCTTTGTTCGTAACAATTTTCATTTGTTCTCAATAAATTGCGTGACTTATTTGGCTTCGTTTGGCTTTGTTTGTTTTCCCGCTCCTTTGTTTTCAACAACATATTGGCTTCGTTCGTCAAAAATAGACACTCTTTTTTTTCGCGACTCCCGCCACTGCCCCGGCGTAACCGCCCCGCCGTGGCACGGGCATCCCCGGCCCGTTCCCGGCACGAGGTCCGGACCGTCGGACGGTAACGGACCGAGCCGGGGCGGGCCCGCGGGCTGACGCGCGGGGCGCCCCTCGCCAATTTGGACAAGTCTGGTCATAGATCACCATTCAGAAAAGCTCCGCCCTTAGCTTATCAGGTGGAAATGCGATCGTGGCGATGGCTGAGAATCGTGAGCCAGAATTTTTTGACTTGATAATGTGGCGGAATCCCGTCTTGCGGGACGGCGACGGCAAGCGCGTCTATAAGGTCATCGGACCTGATTTGCAGGTCCGCGGTTCGTTCTACGCTTGTTCCGATAGCCCTCTCCGAAGGGAGAGGGTGGTCGCCGTGGCGACCGGTTGAGGGGTCTTCCCGAATTTCGAGTTTCGAATTGACCTGGCCGCAGCGTGCGCGTAATCTTAGCGCCACCGGCGAACCCGAACTAGCCCGGATTTCTCACCACGCGGGGACGCTTTTTGGGGGGCTGCCGGAAGGGCGGGGCTTTAGCCCCGCCGAAATCGCGGCTCCCGCCCTCTGTTCGTCCCGCGCCCCGCGCAGCTTGCAGCCGCAAGCTGCGCGGGGCGCGGGACACGGGAATAATCAGAAAGACCTTGTAACGGCGGGGCTAAAGCCCCGCCCTTCCAAACCCGTAATGAGAAATCCCGGCTAAAGCCCCGCCCTTCCAAACCCGTGGAGAGAAGATCGGGCTAGGAATCTCTGCCCGGAGATAACAGCCATGAAGCGTACGTGCTTGCTCGTGATTCTCGTCGCTGCCAGCAAGCCAGCGCAGAGTTTGCGTTTTTCAAACTCTGCGGCTCTTGTCCCACGGTCATAGACGTGTCCGCTCGTCGGCAGGTGGGTAGCCACGGCACCGTTCTCGTGCCGTGGGCTTTTTCTCCAGCCCTTCGTCATCAAACACTCAATTTCCACGGCGCGCGATACTCGCGGTTCAGCAACTTCTTGGCTTCCGCGCTACCCTCCCGCAGTTGCTCGCTGGCCACATCCCACACCAATCGTTCCTGGCTGCGATAGGCGATATTCGCCAGATGACACGTGGTGCTGGAGCGGTGACCGATCTCGATATCGGCAATCGGTCGCTGGCGCGACTTGATGCAGGCCAGGAAATTCGCCACATGGTCCACGTGCGCGTCGTTGGCCATATCCATTTGCATGGCGGGGGCGCGGTCGACTTCCTTCTTGCCGAGCATTCGTTTTTCGGGATAAACCCTCAAGCCGGCATAATCGAGGAACAACGTCGCTTCCGTCCCATGAAACGTGATGCCCGAACCCTTCCCGGATAACTCGTGGGCATTGGCCCGGCGAGTTTCAAAGACACAAACCCAACCAGGGTATTCGTAGGTCACCTGCAGGGTTTCCGGGGTCTCGCGATTGTCTTTGAGGCAGTATTTCCCGCCCAGCGCCACAATGTTTGTCGGGCCCTCCACGTTCATGGCCCACTGGACGATGTCCAACCGATGAACCCCTATGTCGGTCATCTCTCCGCCGGCGTAATCCCAGAAGTAGCGGAAAGTGGACCAGCGGTCACCTACACCAAAGCGATTCCAGTTATACGGAACCTTGGGCGCCGGTCCCAACCACAGGTCCCAATCCAAGTCCGCCGGAGGGGCGGAATCCGGCGGATTGCCAATGCCCTCGGGGTGCTCGTTGCCGTAGGTCCACGCGCGCACAAAGTGCACCTGACCGAGGAAGCCATCCCGCACAAGCTTCACGGCTTCTTGCGTGTGAATCCAGGAACGCACGAGCATCCCGACCTGCACCACGCGGTTGTATTTCCGCGCGGTTTTCACCATGTACTTGCCTTCTTCCACGAAGGTCGAAACGGGCTTCTCCACGTAAACATCTTTGCCTGCCTGGCAAGCCATGATGCTCATGAGCGCGTGCCAGTGGTCGGGCGTGGCGACGAGGACCGCGTCAATGTCCTGCCGGTCGAGGATCCGACGGAAGTCTTTGTACGTTTGCGCCTTCCCGCCGGCGGCCTTGAGGCCCTTATTAAGATTGGGCTGGTAAACATCGCATACGGCCACGATCTCAACTTGGGGGTGCTTCAGGAAAGCCTCCATGTTGGCAATCCCCATTTGGCCGCTACCAATGACCCCAACGCGTACTTTTTCGTTGGCGCCCAGCACGTTGCGCGCACTCAGGGCGGATAGGGATAGACCGGCGCCGACCGCGGTCACGGTAGCCCGCTTCATGAAATCACGACGATTAATCTCTTCGCTCACACAAGCCTCCGTTCGCATTCGGGCGGACAGAATCTCGCCTCAAACCGAATCTACAAACTGCAAATTAAACAGCTCCGCTTTCTTCAGGAAGAAATGTAGCTTAAGGAAGCCGCGAACCGGTACCACTTCCTTTTCCTTCCAACGCTCACGATGAGCCAACACGTCGCCGCTGCCAGAAACGCCCTGAGTCGGAATTCCTTGGCCCACGACCAGGGACGACTCGGGTAGGCCCGCCGCGGACCTGCGGGCCGAGCCAACTCCACCCCTCACAGTTTCTTGATGTAGATGTTCTTAAACTCGAGGGGACTGTTGTGGTGTTGCAGCTCGATAGGGCCGGTGGCCGGCAGCAGCTTGCCAGGTTCCCAATAGTTCTCCATGGTTACCTGGTCCACGACCGGCTCGCCGTTGAGCCACAGGCTCACCTTGTCGCCCTTGATGATGATGCGGAAGGTGTTCCATTCGCCCACCGCCTTATCCGCGCGCTTGTCCGGGTTGCTCGGATTCTTCTGGTTGTTGTACAGCCCTCC
>Ga0315284_10009223_pt1 | contig 14070 bp, 14 predicted proteins | sample YL17G09_16_MG_FD_203696 | JGI IMG/M metagenome (GOLD analysis project Ga0315284, IMG submission 203696) | Sediment microbial communities from Yellowstone Lake, YNP, Wyoming, USA - YL17G09_16 | ecosystem: Environmental > Aquatic > Freshwater > Lake > Sediment | place: USA: Wyoming | collected... | reverse complement strand
CAATCGCGAGGTTGATCGCCCAGAAACTGGACTCGAGTGCGGTCAGCTTGTAGAGCTGGTTTAAGATGACTGCCGACATCGTGCCCTTGCGGAGCTCAAAGACGACCCGGATACCATCCTTGTCAGATTCGTCGCGGATGTCGGAAAGGCCATCGATCCTTTTATCCTTGACCATGTCGGCGATTGCGGTGATCCACTGCGCCTTGTTGACCTGGTACGGCAGCTCGGAAACGATGATGCGGTCGCCGCGGTTGCCCCCTTCGCTCTCTTCAATGGTGGCAACCCCCCGGACGATCACGCGACCCTGCCCGGTGGTGTAGATGTTCCTGACCCCTTCAGTACCCATCATGACACCGCCTGTTGGGAAGTCAGGACCGGGCATGACCTTCATGAGGTCTTCAACCGGTATTTCCGGGTTGTCGAGGTACAGGTTGACCGCTGCGCAGACCTCCCGCAGGTTGTGCGGAGGCATCTTGGTCGCCATACCGACAGCAATACCATCGGTACCGTTGACCAGCAGGTTGGGAATCTTTGACGGGAGGACGGTGGGCTCTTTTAACGACTCATCGTAGTTCGGGATGAATCTGACGGTATCCTTATCGAGATCCTGTAAGAGAGCTTCTGCGTACGGGAAGAGCCTGACCTCGGTGTACCTGCTCGCTGCTGCAGCGTCACCGTCAACCGATCCAAAGTTCCCCTGCCCCTGTACCAGCATGTTGCGGTACGAGAACGGCTGTGCCATCTTGACGATAGTATCGTAGATAGATGCATCGCCATGCGGGTGGAACTTACCCATCACTTCACCGACCACTCTCGCACTCTTCTTGGTGGGTTTGTCGCTGGTGTTGCCCATCTCCCACATCGCAAAGAGCGAGCGGCGGTGAACGGGTTTGAGACCATCGCGGACATCGGGGATTGCACGCCCGATGATGACACTCATTGCGTAATTGATGTACGACGTCTTCATCTCGAGTGCGATACTGATCGGCTCCACGCGATGCGTGAGCGGGCCGCTTGCGGGGGGTACTTCAGATGTCAAGGTTGGTCACCTCCTTTGCATGGCGGGTGATGAAGTTTTTCCTGATCTCCACGTCTTTTCCCATCAGCGTCCTGAACATCTCGTCTGCCTCTAAGGCATCTTCTATCGTGACCTGTCTGAAGACCCGGAACTCCGGGTCCATGGTGGTATCCCAGAGCTGCTGGGCGTTCATCTCGCCAAGACCCTTGTAGCGCTGGATGGAGACACCTTTTTCGCCCATGGCAGCCGAGACCGTCTGCATCTCATCTTCCGTGTACACGTACTTCTCTTCCTTTCCTTTCGAGATGCGGAACAGGGGTGGCTGGGCGATGTAGATATACCCGGCTTCGATCAGTTTGAACATGTAGCGGTAGAAGAAGGTTAACAGGAGGGTGCGGATATGGGCACCGTCCACATCTGCATCGGTCATGATCACGATGTGGTGGTAGCGGGCCCGTTCCTGATCGAATTTCTCACCGATGCCGGTGCCGATTGCAGAGATGAGCGTCTGGATTTCAGCGTTCTTTAAGATCTGGTGTTCACCGGCTTTCTCAACATTGAGGATCTTTCCCCTGAGGGGAAGGATGGCCTGGAACTTGCGGTCCCGTCCCTGCTTGGCTGAACCTCCTGCTGAGTCTCCTTCCACAATATAGACCTCGCTCTTTGCCGGGTCGCGTTCTGAGCAGTCGGCGAGTTTGCCGGGGAGTCCGGAGCTCTCGAGCGAGCTCTTGCGCCGGGCAAGGTCACGGGCATTGCGTGCGGCTTCGCGGGCCTTTGCTGCCGAGAGGGCTTTTTCTATGATGATCTTGAGCACATGGGGATTCTCATCGAAATATTCGCTCATTGCTGCATAGACCAGCGAATCGACCGTCCCCTTAACACTGCTGTTTCCCAGGCGCATCTTGGTCTGCCCCTCGAACTGGGGGTTTGCCATCTTGATAGAGACAACCGAGGTGAGACCTTCCCTCACATCTTCGCCCCGGAGGGTGATGGTTGAATTCTCCTTGATCAGGCCGTTTCTCTTTGCCACCGTATTGATAGTCCGGGTGATTGCGCTTCTGAACCCTTCGAGATGCGTACCGCCGTCGCGGGTATTGACCGAGTTGACGTACGAGTAGATCTTCTCGTCATATGCGGTCGTATACTGCATCGCTACTTCGAGTTCAAGCTTGTTCTCTGTATCCTTTTTCGTGATATCAATAGGGGTCGGGTGGAGGCATTCCACCCCGTCGTTTAAGTATTTGACAAATTCGATGAGTCCGCCTGCATAACAAAAGGTAGCAGTATCACTGGAGCGCTCATCCGTGATGGTGATCGTAAGGCCCGCATTGAGAAATGCCAGTTCTCTCATCCGGTGTGCGAGCACGTCATAATCGAACGTGGTGGTCTCAAAGATGGTGGCATCGGGAACAAAGTGGACCCGGGTGCCGGTCATCTTCGGGCCGAACTGCGCAAGGAAGGCTAAGCGGCTCTCGCGCTCCGACTCTATTGGATCGATAACCGGTGCTGAAGAGAGATCCTTCTGACTGGTTGAAGGTGTGCTGACCGGCACTGCTGTACGGGTGAAGGAGGCAGGTGCCCCGTACCACTTCCGGTACCGGGCGAGCAGCTCGTTGAGCGACTCTTCCCGCGTGGAGAGCGGGGAGGTCATCAGACCCTTGGAAAAACGCATCTCGTAGATATTGCCATCGCGGTATACATGGGCGGAGAGCCAGTTGGAGAGTGCGTTGACAACCGAGACGCCGACGCCATGAAGACCTCCGGAAACCTGGTAGCTCTCCTTGTCGAATTTGCCACCGGCATGGAGAACGGTCAGCACCACTTCAAGGGCGCTCTTACCGTTCTTCTCCATCCGGTCGACCGGAATACCCCGTCCGTTGTCTTCCACCTGGAGTGAGCCGTCTTTATTGATTATTACTGAAATCAGGCTGCAATAACCGGCAAGCGCTTCATCAATAGAGTTGTCTACGACCTCATAGACGAGATGGTGCAGCCCGCGGGTGTCTGTGCTGCCAATATACATGGCCGGACGCTCACGGACAGGAGTGAGTCCTTCAAGAACGGTAATATGGGATGCATCGTACGTTTCAGTCAAGGAAAACCTCCGTTAAAAAAAATAAAAAATACGGTAAAGAAATCACAATAATTATTGGTCGTTTGATGACTTAAAGGATAGGCGTAAAATACGGTTACAGGTATAAAAAGGATTCTCCCGTTACCGGAACTCCCCAATCGATGCGTCGGCAATGCCAAACTCACGGTCAATCGCAATGACGAGCCGGTTCAGCGTGATGATCACGTCCCGGGCGTCTTCTTTGTCCATAGTACCTGGCTGGTGCCAGATGACTTTCTTTTTCAACAGCGTGGTGATCTCTTCAACTTCAGTACCTTTGAACTTCTCCGGCAGCACCAGCCCACCTACATGATCCCCGGCCCCGAACCAGGCCTGTTCCGGGGGCAGTGCAAAATGCCGGATGATGAGCATGATGCTCGTGATAAACCCATGACCAAACGGATGCTCCATGATCACACCATGGGGACTGGTGCTAAAAAAGGTACTGTTTAAAAAAGGCGGACTGCGGTCAGCCAGAAAATGACGGGTATCGCGATAACGAATATTATTGACACAGAAAGGAAAGCCAGATCACCTTTGCCCAAAGGTTTTTTCTTGACATACAGGAAACTGTGTCGACCGTATCCACGGCAGAGCATGCTCGTGTATACCCGTTCACCCTGCTCATAGGACCGGATGAAGATGGTTCCAACAGTATAACCGATCTGTTTCATACGGTAACGGTAGGGAAGGGAAGAGTCAAACGGATCGAAACACCTTGTTGCCAGTGATTCGTTGATCTTGCGGTAAATGTAGCCGAAGACGAACAGGTACCGTATCATCATGCCAAATATGAGGGTAAATTCCGGCGGGAGTCCCATTCGCCCGGCTCCTTCGAGCATATCATGAAGTTTAGTTGTTGACGAGAGCAGGATGATTGCTGAAACGCATACAACAAACTTAACCAAAAGGATGACGGCAAACTCTACAGACTCAGCATAAATATGGATACCAAAAGGCAGGTTTGCAATTACATGGAAGACCTGATAATACCGGTTGGTGAAAAAGATCTGGAAGAAGATGATGAAAAGTCCAAACGGCAGAACCATTAAAAGCCGCTTTGCATAGACCAGCCATGGCAGGCCGGTCAGTGTCCAGAGAGCAGCAAGGAATGCTAAAAATAGTATACCGATTGTTAAAACTGATGGCGAGTAGGGGATCGCGACCATCGCAATGATCACCGCGAACATGCCAATGATCTTTACCCGTGCATCGAGCTGGTGGACGAAACTGTCCCTGTATGCAGACTTCTCGATGTAAAAAAGTTCCTCGATCATGGTTTATGTCTATCCTGCGGGACGCACTTGTAGGTGTTTATCAGCGCCTGTTCAACATCTTCATACGTGTATGCCATGGGAACCGGTACACCGTTCTTGTTCAGGGAAGCGATCAGTTTTGGCAGCACCGGTACATCAAGCCGGACCGAGCGGAGCATATCCGGCTGCAAAAAGATCTCTTCAACACTTCCCTCCGCAACAAACTGCCCCCTGTTCATCACGTATACGTAGTCGGCGACTTCGGCAACCATGGAAACATCGTGCGTAGAGAAGATCACGGTCATGCCGAATTTCTTTGACAGGGAGTTGATGAACTCGACCAGATCGTGGACACCTTTGGGATCGAGCCCCGCAGTAGGTTCGTCGAGCACGAGCACTTCCGGTTCCATCGCAATTATGCCAGCAATAGCGACCCTTTTCTTCTCTCCCCCACTCAGGTGATGGGGAACCCGGTGGGCGAGGTCTTCTATGCCAACGAGTTTAAGTGCTTCATGCACCCGGTGATGGATGGTTTCCTCGTCCAGCCCAAGATTGGTAGGACCGAATGCAACATCCTGCTCAACGGTCGGGGAAAAGATCTGGTCATCAGCATTCTGGAAGACAATACCGACAAACTTGCGCACTTCACGGATATTTTCTTTGGTGATGGGTTCACCACGAATCAGGACTGAACCTGATGTCGGTTTGAAAATGCCGTTGAAACATTTAAAAAGTGTGCTCTTGCCAGCGCCGTTCGATCCGATCACAGCTATTCGGGCGTTGCGGGGAGCTACGAAATTGAGGGAATGCAGCGCGGTAACATTGCCTGGATAGGTGTAAATAAGATCGCGGGTCTCGATAAGGTGCATGGGAAATTCCGTTTAGTGGTAGGTTTTTTTTACAAAAAAACCCTCTCAATTCTTCCGGGTGATAAACCGGCTGATGCCAAAGCCGAGAATGAAGAGTACAATTACACCGAACAGGATCGCGAGCACCTCCCCGGGTTTGTCGAGTCCCGGCAGACTATAATCAGGAAGGGGAGCCTGCCACGCAAACGTGTTGCCGGTCTTCTCTGCCACTGCGGCTTCAGCAGAACCAACCATATTCTCATCGATATGTACCGTGCTCACGTCTTTTGCCCCGTACGCAGCAAGGAACGTACTGTCCAGCCCATCCGGGTAGGTTGAAGCATAATAAGGAGCGAATATTGCAATTGCAAGAGCGATGGTGATGCCGGCGACGATGAGCATATCCTTTGCTTTTCGACCACCAACAGGAATTTTAGAAGAGACAATATCCGGGCGTGCATGAATGATGAGTGCGAGGGCAAATGCGGTAACTCCTCCTTCGATAATGCCGATAACTGAGTGGTAGACACCCATAGTGACAAGACCGAACGTCAGGGGAAGGGTTCCTGCAACCGCAAGCTCGACTGCACACACAACAGCAGGGATAAACAGTGATACCCAGCCGGCGATGAATGCTGCCCAGAACCGGTTGTGAAACACATTATTGACTGAGTGATAGGTATAGAATCCCAAAAATCCCGCGAGCGCACCCATGTTGATGATATTGGCTCCCATGGCAGTGATACCTCCGTCACCAAAAAAGATTCCCTGCAGAATCAGAACGAGTGTGAGGATAAAGATCGCGGCAAACGGAGAGCCAAGTACGATAGCCGCAAGTGCAGCTCCAACCACATGCCCGCTTACCCCACCGGGAATAATGAATATTGGAAGCGCCATGTTAAGCGTCTGGATTGCGAAGATACCGGCAGCGAGTACCGCCACAAGGGGCACTTTCTCCTCGCTCATCTCTCGTCTCGCCCAGCGGAGCGAGAGCGCAATGAAGATTAGAGCGATAACCCAGTATACTGCAGCCTGCGAGATCGGGATAAAACCATCGGGAATATGCATGGGGTCACCAGGAATTGTTATTACTTTTCTAAATTATTGTAACACTCAGTGGTTAAAAAGTGTTGCTATTTGATATTTTATCGAACATATTTTATTATTTATCTGAATTTTTCTGTGAAAAAGATTGTAAATTTCTTTATTCTAAACATCATGCGTCTCCATTATTCAAAAGAATTCGTGATTAATTAATCGGAACCCGATCATTTCTAATCCGTGGAGTCTCACTATTTCGTACTTTTCTGAACTTTTTTCAAAACCTTAAAAAACAATCCGCAATGATATACACATCACTGAGGCTTGTATGACTATGGACTCTGATCTCTCCCGCATCGGAATATCTCTTCCCAGCAACCTGCTTGACAAATTTGATGATATTATCAACCAGCGCGGGTACTCATCCCGCTCCGAAGGCATTCGCGATGCGATCCGCACCTATATCACCTATTACAAATGGATGTCCGATGTCAAGGGTGAACGTGAAGGAGTCATCACCATGGTGTATGATCATGACCAGCGGGGCCTGCTGGTCACCCTCACTGATATTCAGCATGAATTTCATGCCATTATCAAGGCATCACTGCACTCGCATGTAACCCACGATCGTTGTCTTGAGGTGATTTTAGTGCATGGTGATGGAGCAGAGATCAAAACGTTTGCCGAGCGGCTCATGTCCCAGAAAGGTGTTGAGTCGGTGAAGCTTACGACTATCCACGTTGAAAAGTAACTGGCGGCTCTGAAGAAGAGGGGTATTCTTCAAAGGGTATAGTATTTTTTTTGCATAAATCCGGTATTCTCGCTTCATTTTTTAAAAAAGACAAAAAAAGGTTAAAAACTACATTGGTTTTTGGACGTATTCCTGACAACACGTCCATCGTAAAATATATATGCATTGCACCGTCGCCTTGCCAGACTTTATTATTTCATCAGAATAGGTTATAGATTAAGGAAGATCCGGTAAGGTATCACCCAAAACAATACCTTTCATCAGATCTTCCTTTTCCTCAACAGGAACCCGAGGTTAATCCTAAATATCTTCAAATAATATCTTATATGTTCAAAAGTCGCTTAAAAACAATGATATTTAAAAAGGTAAGTATATATACATGCATGAAAAATTATTATCAACGGTAAACAGTGGATATATATTCACCATCTGTCAATATCGATGCATCTCCGGAGATTACTATGTATAAAGTATTGTATGTCGATGATGAACCGGTTCTCCTTGAAATCGTAAAGATTTTTCTGGAAAAAACCAAGGAATTCTCCATCGACGTCACAACTTCTGTAATGGACGTCTTAAAATCAGAGAAATTAAAATCATACGATGCCATTATTTCCGATTACCAGATGCCGGGGATGGACGGTATTTCCTTCCTCAAATATGTCCACACGGAATTTGGTGATATTCCCTTCATTATTTTCACCGGGAAGGGAAAGGAAGAGGTTGTCATCGCGGCTCTCAACAACGGTGCTGATTTTTATATCACGAAAGGCAGCGATCCACGATTCCAGTTCGATGAACTTGCAAATAATATAAAAAAGGCAGTTAAACGAAGGCAGTTACGTGAAGGATATAAAAACTCCGCGGAGCGGTTATCAGATCTTGTCAACTTCCTTCCTGATGCAACCTTTGCCATCGATCTTGAAGGAAAGGTAATCGCCTGGAACAAAGCGATGGAGGAAATGACCGGAGTAAAAAATACTACGATCATCGGTGAAGGAGATCATATCTATGCCCTGCCATTTTATGGAAAAAAGCGGGATTTGCTCCTCGATCTTGTTCTTCATGAGAATAAAGAAATCGAACAGAAATATCCATTCGTCATTCATCAGGACAACAAACTCATAGCTGAAAGTGAATTCCCCCTGTTGTATGGCGGTAAAGGTGCCTGTCTCTGGTTCATTGCGTCCCCACTCTATGATGCAAACGGCACTATTACCGGTGCGATACAGGTTATCCGGGACATCACGGAAAACAAAAGGGCAGAACAGTCCCTGAAAGAAAGCGAAGAACAATACCGGTCCCTGTTCGAATCTTCTCAGGATGCAATGTTTCTTCTTGAAAACACCAGGTTTAAAAAGTGCAACAGCCAGGCAGTTGCACTGTTCGGCGGCACAAAAAAGAAAGAGATCGTGGGGCGGTCACTCATAGATTTTTCCCCGGTGATGCAACCCGACCGGGTGAGTTCGGATCAAAAAGGACAGGAAAAAATTTCAGCGGCACTTGGTGACACTACACAGATTTTCGACTGGTTGTTTACCCGTCTGGACGGGACTCCTGTTTATTCTGAAGTGACGCTCAACCGGGTGACAATCGGGGGAAAGACACTCCTGCAGGCAATCGTGCGGGATGTGAGCGAACGCAAACAGGCAGAAGACGCGCTGCGGAAGAGTGAGCGAACCTACCGGACAGTTGTCGAGGATCAAACTGAGTTGATCTCCCGTTTCCGTCCTGATGGGACGCAGATATTCGTAAACGAGGCATACTGCCAGTATTTTAAAAAATCGCGTGAGGAAATCCTTGGGAAAAAATTTTTCCCCAGGATCCCGGCAGAAGATCACCGCAAAGTCAGAGAACACTTTGCATCACTCACCAAGGAGAATCCTTCTGCCATTGATTCCCACCGGGTGATTATGCCCGACGGTTCTATCCATTGGCAGCGGTGGTCTGACCGGGCAATATTCGACAAGAAAGGCTCTATTGTCGAATATCAATCCGTGGGACAGGATATTACAGAACAAAAGCGGGCGGAAGATGCACTTGCCCTCGCCTGCCAGAAAATGAACCTTCTCTCAAGTATCACCCGGCATGATATCCTTAACCAGCTTACGGTCCTTTCCGGATATCTTGCATTATCTGAAGAGCTTGCTTCTGATGAAAAACTTCTTGGTTTTATCAAAAAAGAAGCCACTGCAACAGAACGGATTAACCAGCAGATTACATTTACGAAACACTACCAGGATATCGGGGTCCAGGCACCTCAATGGCAGAATGTGCATGATACTATTGCCACTGCAGCAACGATGCTCGACCTGAGTTCGGTTGATATTCAGATACCCTTCAGTAATATCGAGATCTATGCCGATCCCCTATTAGGCAAGGTGTTTTACAATCTCTTAGAAAATGCAGTAAGGCATGGCCACAATACCAGTGTAGTACAGTTTTCTTTCCACGACAATGGGGATACGCTGACTATTGTATCTGAGGATAATGGGGGCGGGATTGACAAGGAAACAAAGAAACATCTTTTTAAACGGGGATATGGAAAAAACACGGGATTCGGGTTATTCCTGATTCGGGAGATCCTCTCTATAACCGGAATAACCATTGATGAGAACGGAGAACCCGGTCGAAGTGCACGATTTGAGATCACGGTGCCGAATGGTGCGTACAGGATCGTGACGAATCAGAAAATTACCGACAAAAAAACAACTGAAATTCAGGGTTAAAGCGGTACCCCCGTACCCTGCCCTCTGCAGTCTTTTACAATCTCCGCTATTCAGTCTGCTTCATCCTGCTACCTAAGCCCCGTTAAAACAAAAAATCGCATTATGAAAAATGCCATTTCCCGGGTCTCTCACCCTTTTTTTGATGATAAGTACTATGATAAAATCTAAGATTTGTTCTTTACGAAAAAAGCGGGGGGATGACTGACAGTCATTGTATTAACATGAATCCAATGCTTGATTAAGAGAGGGACTCTCCCCGGGTCTCAGCCAGGTCCGCGAGGTAATAACCGGTTCCTTTATATCTCACAAAGAGATTACTGATTATGTCACCGAGACGTGCACAACAGCCGGAGAAATCCGGTACAACCCCTCGCCTCAAAGCCGGACCCAGCAAGAACAGGGAACGTCATCTTGAAGATGCCCGACATCATCCTTCCGATCATCCCCTTCCTCATCCCCCGCATAAAACCATTAAAAAGCCTGTTCTCCCGCCCAAGCATACGCCTCATTCCCATCCCCATGGAGATGAATTACCTCCTCATACAAACCCTCCAGGGCCTATCAAGCCCTCAAAGAAGATGACCAAGACAGGGTCCAGACCCTGATTTTTTTAATTTTTTTCTACCATCCCTGTTTCTCTCTTATGGCACTATAATTTCAATAAGAGAATTTTCAGGGTCTTTTCTCTCTCATTCTGGTATTTGAGATCCGTGAATATGACACAATGCTACTAGATAAGGCGCGTTTCTGATGATAGCGAATGAACAATTTATTTTTATTAACTATCATTTGAACAATGACAGTAGTCCTGACCGGAGAAGCGGGGCTGCGCACCTGAGTATTGCAGGTTTACGAAGAAGTTTTTTGACCAGAACACCTGGCCGGTCCATATCCCCGTACTCGACAATCGTACGGACAATGTCGGGATCATCAAGTGCCCGGATTAATGCGTCCATCTCATGGGCAGATATGTTCTGGCGCATCTGGAAAATCCGGAACCCGAGATCCAGTTCCCGTCCAATATCTGCCCTCCATCGTTGTTCATATTCAGCAAGAGCTGCATCGGTAAACGTATCAGTTTCACAACAGGTAGCCGCGATTGTGGCTGCATGCCGGGCGGAACGGATGCCGGTGTATACCCCTCCACCCGAAGTGGGTTTTGCAAACCCGGCAGCATCACCAACAAACAGCGTGCGGTGACCATAGGTTTTAGGCATGAGACCCAGCGGGAGGGTCCCGGTGACAAGATGTGTAGCACTCTTACCATATTTTTTTACAAACGCAGCGAACCGTTCCGGCACCTGCGACTGCCCGCACAGTCCAATACGCACACGTCCTTTTCCTGTCGGAATCATCCATCCGAAAAAGTCTGGTGATGCATCGGGATAAATTTCCACAAACCGGGGATCGCATTCGTGGAACAAATCTACCTGGATACCGGCGAGATACGTCTTTGCACGGGGCATGTTGTAAAAGCGTGCGATCGTACTCCGGGGACCATCTGCTGCAATGAGGAGCCTGAACGGAATTTCTGCATGACCGTTCACACCCCGGGTCATAAGAGTTGTTCCCCGTATACCATACGCTGCTGTTTTTAGGAGGAATTCTGCACCTGAGTTTGCCGCAGATTCTGCCATCTCCCGGTCAAGCGATCCCCGGTCTGCAACAACAGCCTTGGGTGTCTTTGCATCGATAAGGATCCCGCTGCCCAGACCGGATACAACTCTGGCACCGGAGACCCGGTTGAGCACCGGACGCTCCGATACCCGGCATTCCTCAAAGGCAGCATTCGACAGAAGTCCGGCACACTGGAGGGGGTAACCAATAGTACCGTGCTCCTCAACGCAGAGCGTTGAAAGCCCCTGACGTGCACATTCAGATGCTGCAGCACAGCCGGCTGGACCAGCACCGATCACAATGACATCGTACGACATGGAAACAAACACATTTCTTTTATAATGCAGGACAGGGAGTTATTTTTCCTTTCCGGCTCATGATCATGATGCGTAGTATTCACCGTCGTTCATGCTGCACCCTGGTGTGGCTCCTCTCTCTGAAAATAGCCCATAAGGATGGAGAACAGGCCAAACACAAAGGCGAAGTTGCCAATAATGATAATGATGAGATTTTTTGACAGCTCAGGGAAGTACCAGAAAATAGCGGCAAGCAGAACTATGCCGGAAATGAACATACCAGGGATAAGGACATATTTTGTCCTGGGATGGGTGAGTGCAAGCGTGATAGCGGTAAAGCCGTTATAACATGCAATTCCTGCAATAATAAGCAGAAAAATGATTGCGAAGAATTGCTGTGCTAAAAATGAGAGAACTGCCATGACGAGCAACCCTGCAGAAAGACCAAACCAGAACAGCGATTCATCGCTTGTGGAAGTAATGGCAAGGAAAAGAAAAACTGCAATAACCAGTCCGGTCACTACCAGGAATATCACATAAAAAGTTACCAGCATCATTTCCGGATCGGGAAACAGCAGAGCCATAAGCCCAAAAATAACACCGATAATGCCCCAGACAATGCATGATAATCTTGTATCCATGATAGTATCACCGGCAGGAATCGATCTTCACCAGTATTCTTATACCCTGTTAGTGCCACAACTACAAAATTTATCCTATTATTTCTCCTGTTCTTCTCCCACAAAACTTAACCTGAGTAGTCGATTCTTTAAAAAGATCAGAATTTAATAGTGCCTTTTTTTTGGATCGTTGGATCTGTAAAATAGGTGTGCTAGATTCTGTACCAACAAACGAAATTATTCCAGATCTTCATCGACGTTATGGTGTACTACAGTCATTATCTGAATAGTATACAAACCTTTATTTAATATAGGAGAGTTGTGTGTGTATGGATAACATAACCCTGAAAATCAAGAAACGTGCTTTTCCGAGCCATGGAAGGGTACGAATCCATGAATCGAGACTTACGGATCTTCAGATTGTCAATGGTGATCACATTGATCTCATCAATGAAACTGCGAAAAAAACAGTTACTGTAACGGTGATTTCTGACACTATGGTGGGAAAAGACGAAGTCCGGGTCAGTGAAGAGGACTTAAAATCTCTCGGACTTAAAGAAGGTGACAATGTATCGATCAAAAAGTCCCTCGGACTCAAGGAAAAGGCATCAAAAACTGCCGGTGACGTATCAGCCGGGGCAAAGAAAGTCGGTGGTGATGTAGCTACCGGGGCAAAGAAAGCCGGGGCTGCAGTAGGAAAAGCCGCTGGTAGTGCAGCAGACACCGTGAAAAAAAAGGTGAAGGGGAAAGACGATCTTTAAACCCTGTGGATTTCCTTATGAATGTGATTCGACTTACTAAATCGGAGAGGTGATTCATATTATTCCAACATCACAATCAACAACAATTATTGCGACATCACCTCCAATAATTAATGACACGTCGTTCCTGGTAATTCTTGGAATATTTATCATTATCTTTATCTGGCTCATTGTCCGTGAATTTCGCCTTATGAAATCCTCGAAATACAGCGTACAGCTGGAACAGGACAAGCTTAAAATCATCCAGATGGATGCAGCGACGAAGGCATATCCTTTTACACGACTCTCACCTGAACAGACAACAGAGATCAGGGACGTGGAAGACGAAAACATAACTCTTGAGACCAATATTTTTGCCCGGGAAAAACTTGTCGAGAAGCGACTGGACAGGCTCGAGAATTATGTCAAAGTCAGAAAACTGGACACTATGATAGGTAAGATTCAGACAGAAGAGAAAAAGGTGAAATAAGCATGAACACCGTTGTTAACCAGACCGAAACATCCCCGGGTTACTGGGAGAAGGTCTCCAATTTTTCTGCGTCGATTGGGTCAAAAGTCCCTACGTTCGATAAATCCATGGATGCATATTTCGACCAGAACTTTGCGTCCATCATAGAGGAATGGGATCTCTTAACCGATAGTGATCTCCACAAGCTCGAATACCGGCTCTCCCAGATTACCAATGAGATCAGCACCCTTTTTGCAGAAAAAATGGTGATCGAAAAGCGTGTCGGAAATCTTGACGTCCTGGTCTCTTCCCTGGAGGGGTCCAAATGATCGGCATGAAAAATTACATGAATGCCTATGTTGACCGGCGGATGAAATCTGTTGTCGATGAATGGGACCTTTCCCGAAAGGATGATGTAGCAGATTTCACGGCACGGCTCGATGCGATCGAACAGGAAATTCCCCGCCTCAAAGAGTCCAAAAAGGCGAGCGTGGAAAAACTGACGGAACTTGAAATCCGTGCACGAAAACTTAAGGAGAAGATCTGACCATGGACTGGCTTGAATTCTTAGT
>Ga0315284_10009222_pt1 | contig 14071 bp, 11 predicted proteins | sample YL17G09_16_MG_FD_203696 | JGI IMG/M metagenome (GOLD analysis project Ga0315284, IMG submission 203696) | Sediment microbial communities from Yellowstone Lake, YNP, Wyoming, USA - YL17G09_16 | ecosystem: Environmental > Aquatic > Freshwater > Lake > Sediment | place: USA: Wyoming | collected... | reverse complement strand
TGGCGAACAGCCGCTGCTGGCGGAACGGGCCGCCGGGGTGCCCTGCGCAGCGAAGTAAAGGAGGAGGCTTCGGCCGCAGGCCGGAGCCGGGGGACATGAGCGGAGCAGGGCACCCCGGTGGCCTGATCCCGCGCCGATGCAGGCACGCATGGGCAAACCCAGAGGCGAACGGCCGCAATGGGCCGCAAGCAGACCGCCCGCGCAGGTCGTCAAGGCGACGATCGAAGTGAGCGTGGGGGCTCATGTCAATCCTTCTCCTGCAACTCGGGCTTCCAGGTGCGCAGCGCCCAGATGATCAGCGCGATCAGGAACAGCCCCGACGGCGCCAGCAGCATCAGCCCGTTCGGTTCGTACCAGCCGCCGTCCTTGGTGAGCGGCAGCACGACATGGCCGAACAGGGTGCCGGCGCCGGTGAGCTCGCGCACGAAGCCCACGCTCAGCAGGATCAGCGCGTAGCCCAGGCCGTTGCCGATGCCATCGAGAAGCGAGATCCACGGCGGGTTCTGCATTGCGAAGCCCTCGGCGCGGCCCATCACGATGCAGTTGGTGATGATCAGGCCGACGAAGACCGACAGCTCCAGCGACAGTTCGTACAGCGTGGCCTTCAGCACCTGGTCGACGACGATCACCAGCGACGCGATGATCGCCAGCTGCACGATGATGCGGATGCTGCCCGGGGTGTGGTTGCGCACCAGGCTGACAGCCAGGTTGGCCAGCGCGGTGACCAGCGTGACGCCGATGCCCATCACCAGCGCCTTGTCCATCCGCGTCGTCACCGCCAGCGCCGAGCAGATGCCGAGAACCTGCACGGCGATCGGGTTGATGCTGACGATCGGGTCGAGCAGCACCGCTTTCTCGTGCCTGCCGAAGACTGCGGAAGGGGCGCTCATGACGGGGCTCCGCTGCGAAGGGATTTCAGGTACGGGGCATAGCCGCCGGCGGAAAGCCAGAAGCGCACCACGCGCGTGACGCCGTTGCTGGTGATGGTGGCGCCCGACAGGCCGTCGACATGGTGCGGATCCTGCTCCGGCGGCCCGGCGCGGCCCTTGATCACCGACAGCTGCGGTGCCCAGTTGGCGTCGTAGGCCTTGCGCCCGACCCACAGGGCCTGCCAGGTCGGGTTCGAGATCTCGCCACCCAGCCCGGGGGTTTCCTTCTGCTCGTAGAACGTGAGGCCGCGCACGGTGTTGCCGTCGCGGTCCATCGCCAGAAAGCCGTACAGCGTGCCCCACATGCCCATGCCCTCGATCGGCAACACCAGCTGCTCGACCGCGCCATCGGCGGCAGTCACCTGGTAGACCGTGCCGATGTTGGGCAGCCGCGCGACCTTCGCGTCGTTGGCCGGCGCCGGGCGTGACAAGGCCGGGTCATTGCGGGCCTTGCGCTGGTCGTAGCCCTTGGCGTCGAACTTGTCCTCGGGCAGCAGCTGGCCGGTCTTCAGGTCGACGCCGCGCATGCGGATGCGGCGCTCGAAGATCGTCACGACTTCGGCGCTCGACAGGGACTGGCCCGGCTTGACCAGGCCGGCCGCGAGCAGCACGTTCTTCTGCTTGTAGAGCAGGGCGTTGGTGTCCTGCCGCTCGCGCAGACCGACGGCCGCCGTGGCCACCAGCAGCGCGCAGACGACGCTGACCGCGACCGCGAACAGCACGGTGTAGCGGGTCGAATCAAGTCTGGGCACGGCGCTTGCCCCTGCGGCGCAGGTTGGCCTGCACCAGCGTGTAATCGATGAACGGCGCGACCACGTTCATGAACAGGATCACCAGCATCACCGCCTCCGGGTAGGCCGGGTTGACGACGCGGATCAGCACCACCAGCGCACCGATCATCAGGCCGTAGATCCAGCGCCCGGTGTTGGAGAACGGCGACGTCACCGGGTCAGTGGCCATGAACACGGTGGCGAAGGCCCAGCCGCCGGCGACCATGTGCCACCAGAACGGCACCGCGTAGTACGGGTTGGTGGCCGAGCCGATGGCGTTGAACAGCGAGGCCATCGCAATGGTGCCGAGCGCGACGCCGGCCATCGTGCGCCACGAGCCGATGCCGGTCGCGACCAGGATCACCGCACCGATGGCGCAGGCCAGCGCCGAGGTCTCGCCCATCGAGCCCGGCTCCAGGCCGATGAAGGCGTTCCACCACGACAGGTCCTGCGTCGCGAACGCTGTCGTCATCTGGCGCATCTGCGCCAGCACGGTGGCACCTGAGAAGCCATCGTGCGCAGCGGCGGCCGGCAGCGCAGTCCAGGCCTGGTCGCCCGACATGCCGGCCGGGTAGGCGAAGAACAGGAAGGCGCGGGCGGCCAGTGCCGGGTTGATGAAATTCATGCCGGTGCCGCCGAACACCTCCTTGCCCAACACGACGCCGAAGCTGATGGCCAGCGCGGCCTGCCACAGGGGAGTATCCGGTGGCAGGATCAGCGGGAACAGCAGGCCGGTGACGAAGAAGCCTTCGTTGACCTCGAGCTTGCGCACCACCGAGAAGGTCACCTCCCAGGCGATCCCGACAGCCATCGTCACCGCGTACAGCGGCAGGAAATACAGTGCACCGTGCGTCAGGTTGGCCAGCCCGCTGGCCGGCGAGTAGCCGATGCCGAGGCCCTGGATGACGTCGTGGCGCCACCCGGCCAGCAACGCCGTCTTGGCCGGGTCGAGCGCCAGGTTGGCCTGCAGGCCGGTGTTGAACATCGCCATGAACACACACGGCAGACAGGCGATGACAACCAGGATCATCATGCGCTTCAGGTCGAGCGCGTCGCGCACATGGGCGCCGCCCTGCGTCACGCTGCCCGGGGCGTAGAAGAACGTATCGGCGGCCTCGTAGAGCGGGAAGAAGCGCGCGAGCTTGCCGCCGGGGTGAAACGGCTTGCCGACGCGGTCGAGCAGTTGGCGCAGCATTCAGACGGCCTCTTTCTCGATCCGGGCCAGCGCCTCGCGCAGCAAGGGGCCGTATTCGGCCTTGCCGGGGCAGACGAAGGTGCACAGCGCCAGGTCTTCCTCGTCGAGCTCCAGCGCCCCCAGCACTTCGGCGCGCTCGTCGTCGCGCATCAGCAGGGCGCGCAGCAGGAAGGTCGGCATCAGGTCGAGCGGCATCACGCGCTCGAACGAACCGATCGGCACCATCGCGCGGCGGCCGCCGTTGGTCGTGGTCGTCAGCGCGAGCTTGGCGCCCCGCCGCCAGGCGCCGAGCACGACGCCCCAGACCGAGAACTTGTCGGAGCCCGGCGCGATCCAGCCGAACAATTCGCGTTCGCCGGCTTCGGCCAGCACCGACAACTGCAGGTGGTAACGGCCGAGGTAACCCTGCACGTCGCCGGTGGCGGTGCGGCCGTCGAGCACCGAGCCCGAAACGATGCGCTGCACGCCGGGCACCAGCTCGTCCCGCGTCAGCGCGTCGGTCGACGTGCCCAGGCGCGTGCGCAGCAGGCGCGGTTGCCGCACGCAGGGACCGGCGAGAGCCACCACGCGCTCGACGTCGAGCTGGCCGGTGGTGAAGAGCCGGCCGATCGCGGCGACGTCCTGGTAGCCGACATGCCAGACGCTGCGCTCGAGATCGACCGGGCTGAGGAAATGGATATGCGTGCCGGCGTTGCCGGCCGGGTGCGGCCCGTCGAAGGCCTCGACCTTGACGCCCGGCAGCGCCGGCACCGTCACGCGGGAACCCGGCGCAACGCAGACGAAGGTGGTGCCCCCGGTGAGCTTGGCCAGGCAGGCGACGCCGGCCCGGAAATCCTCCATGCGCTCGGCGAGCACGACGTCGACCCACGGTGCGTGCGGCCGGGTGTCGATCGCCGTGATGAACAGAGCCCGTGGAGAGGTGGCGGGATCCGGCACCCGGGAGAACGGGCGCGCACGCAGGGCGGTCCACAGCCCCGACTCGATCAGCAGCGCACGCACCTCGTCGGCCGAGAGCCGCTCTGGCGCGGCACCGGTGTAGCTCGAGAACGACTGCTGCGCGTCGGCGGCGCCGTCGCCTTCGACGTCGATGACCAGCGACTGGAAAACACGTTTGTCGCCGCGATGGATCGCGCTGACGACGCCGGCCGCCGGCGCGGTGTGGCGCACGCCCGGGGTGGCCTTGTCCTCGAACAGCCACTGGCCACGCTTGACGCGATCGCCCGCTTGGACCTGGAACGTGGGCTTGAGGCCGACATGATCGGCACCGAGCACGGCCACGCGCGAGCTTGGCTGCGCCGGCTCGATCACCTGCCGAGGGTCGCCTGCCAGAGGCAGGTCCAGGCCGCGTTTCAGGCGATGGCCGACCATGTCTTTGCCGTCATCGATCGACCCTCGCCGTGCGTCGTCGCAGGCGTGCCGATAGGTTCGCGGCCAAGCCGCGCCGAGCGCTCGGCGGCAATTGTTGACTCAGACCCCACTGTGCATCTCCCGAATCGGCACGACGCCCCGACGTGACAGAGCACGCGGCCCACCGACTCTATGCACGCTGGACGTCGTCGGCTTGACATGGATCAGGCTCACGCGATGGTCTCGAACCTTGATGCAGGTCAATCGGGAATCGCAGCGCACTGGCACTGTGGGGCATCGCCTCCGGGCAGGCTGAAAACCGTGTGACGTGACCGTCTCCCCGTTCCCATCCGCACTGGCCACGGATCTGCCGGATCTGTTGGCGCGGCACGGCGCCCGACCGCAGGCGCTGGTGCAGATCCTGCGCGAGCTGCAAGCGCTGCGCGGCTGGTTGTCGCGGGACAGCCTGCATGAGGTGGCTGCCGCCTTGGGGATGACGCTGGCGCAGGTGGAAGGGGTGGCGGGCTTCTACCGCTTCTTCCACACCCGGCCCGTGGGTGCCTACCGCGTTCTGTTCAGTGACAACGTCACCGATCGGATGCTCGGCAGCGAGGCCCTGATGGCCGACCTGTGCCGCCGCCTCGGTGTCGCGCCCGGCCGGCTCGGCGAGGATGGTCTGGTGAGCGTCGGCCGAACCTCGTGCACCGGCCTGTGCGACCAGGGGCCTGCGCTGCTGATCAACCACCACCAGGTCGTGACCCGGCTCGACGCCACACGTGTGGCCCAACTCGCCGGCCTGATCCGCGCCCGCGTGCCGGTGCCGCAATGGCCGGCGCCGTGGTTCGAGGTCCAGGACAACATCCGCCGCGCCGACATCCTGCTCGGCGAGTCCGCCGCCCCTGGTGCGGCGCTGGCGGCCTCGCTGGCGCGCGGGCCCGAGGAGACGCTGGCCGAAGTCAAGCGCTCCAACCTGCGCGGCCGCGGCGGCGCCGGCTTCGCGACCGGGCTCAAGTGGGAGCTTTGCCGGCAGGCCCCCGGAGCAGAACACGTGGTGGTGTGCAACGCCGACGAAGGCGAGCCCGGCACCTTCAAGGACCGCGTGCTGCTCGCCCGCCGCGCGGACGCCGTGTTCGAGGGCATGACGATCGCGGCCCACGTCATCGGCGCGCGCCGTGGCCTGGCCTACCTGCGCGGCGAGTACCGTTTCCTGCTCGAGCCGTTGTTGGCGGTGCTGCAGCGGCGGCGCGACACGCGGCTGCTGGGCCCGGCAATCCTCGGGCACGAGGGCTTTGATTTCGACATCGACATCCATATCGGTGCCGGCGCCTATGTGTGCGGCGAAGAGTCGTCACTGATCGAATCGCTCGAAGGCAAGCGCGGTACACCGCGGATCCGCCCGCCGTTCCCCGTCGAGCACGGCTACCTCGGCCACCCGACCATCGTCAACAATGTCGAGACCTTCTGCGCGGCCGGACATATCGCGCTGCAGGGCGGCGCCTGGTGGGCCGGCATCGGCACGCCCAAGTCCACCGGCACCAAGATCCATTCGGTCTCGGGCGACTGCGAGCGCCCCGGCCTCTACGAGTACCCGTTCGGCACGCGCATCGGCCGCATTCTCGAAGACTGCGGCGCGCAGGACACCCAGGCGGTACAGGTGGGCGGTCCCTCGGGCGTCTGTCTGTCGGCCTTCGAATTCGGACGGCGGATTGCCTTCGAAGACGTGCCGACCGCCGGGGCCTTCATGGTCTTCGACCGCAGCCGCGACATGTTCGAGGTGGCGCGCGGCTTTGCGCATTTCTTCGCCCACGAGAGCTGCGGCTTCTGCACGCCGTGCCGGGTCGGCACCGCGCTGGTGGTCAAGCGCATGGACAAGCTGGCGGCAGGCCACGGTTCGCGCCACGACATCGACGTGCTGTTCGAGCTCGACAAGCTGATGCACACGGCCACCCATTGCGGCCTCGGCGGCACGGCCTGCAATCCGCTGCGCGACACCATTCTCAAGTTCCGCCCGGCCTACGAGCAGCACCTGAAGTCGTTGTATTTCGAGCCCGGCTTCGACCTCGACGCCGAACTGTCGATCGCCCGCCGCATGACCGGCCGCCATGATGCCGGCGCCTACCTGGAGAACCCACCGTGACGGACGACACCGGCGCCGCCGGCCAGCGGTTTTCGCTCGACGGCGAGGACGTGCCGTTCAACCCGGGCGAGACCATCCTGCAGGCGGCCACGCGCGCGGGTCGCTACATCCCGCATCTGTGCTGGCACCCGGACTTCACCGCTCATGGCTCGTGTCGCATCTGCAGCGTCAAGGTCAATGGACGGGCGGGTGCGGCCTGCACCGTGCGCGCCGCGGCCGGGCAGGACGTCGAGAGCCATACCGAGGAACTCAACGCCCACCGCAAGACGCTGCTGCAGATGTTGTTTGTCGAAGGCAACCATTTCTGCCCGAGTTGCGAGAAGAGTGGCAACTGCCTGCTTCAGGCCACGGCCTACCAGATGGGCATGCAAGGCCCACACTTCGAGGAGTTCTACCCGGACCGGCCGGTCGACGCCAGCCACCCCGACATCCTGCTCGACTTCAACCGCTGCATCCTGTGCGAGCTGTGTGTGCGCGCCAGCCGCGACGTCGATGGCAAGAACGTCTTCGCCATCGGTGGCCACGGCATCGCGACGCACCTGCTGGTCAACAGCCAGAGCGGCCGCTTGGCGGACACGACCATGGCGCTGACCGACCGCGCGGCCCATGTCTGCCCGGTGGGGGTGATCCTGCCCAAGCGGCGCGGTTTCGTGATCCCGATCGGGCAGCGGCGCTTCGATGCCCACCCGGTGTCGGAGCAGGTCGAGGGGCATGCACCGTGAGCCCGCTTCCGGTGATGCCCCATGCGCCGCGCAAGTTCAAGGTCGCTACCGTGTCGCTGGCCGGCTGCTTCGGCTGCCACATGTCTTTCCTCGACATCGACGAGCGGCTGTTCGAGCTGATCGAGCACATCGAGCTCGACCGCTCGCCGCTGACCGACATCAAGGAAGTCGGCCATTGCGACATCGGCCTGATCGAGGGCGGCCTGTGCAATGCCGAGAACGTGATGGTGCTGCGCGAGTTCCGCGCGCGCTGCAAGACGCTGGTGGCGGTGGGCGCCTGTGCCATCAACGGCGGCCTGCCGGCGCAGCGCAACCACCTCGACCTGGGTGTGCTGCTGACCGATGTCTACCGCAGCCGCCCCGGCTTGAGCGCGGGCAGCGGCATCCCCAACGACCCGGAGCTGCCGCTGCCTCTGAACAAGGTGCACCCGATCCACGAGGTCGTGCACGTGGACTACTTCCTGCCCGGCTGCCCGCCCTCGGCGGACGCGTTCTGGCGTTTTCTGACCGACCTGATGGCCGGGCGCACACCGCACCTCGGCCATGAACTGATCCACTACGATTGACCATGTCGCCATCGCTCGAAACTGCTGCCCATCCGCAAGGACTGCGACGCGTCGCGATCGACCCGGTGTCGCGCGTCGAGGGTCACGGCAAGGTGACGATCCTGCTCGATGCGGCCAACCGCGTGCAGCAGGTGCGCTTGCACATCGTCGAGTTCCGCGGTTTCGAGAAATTCATCGAGGGCCGACCGTACTGGGAAGTGCCGGTGATGGTGCAGCGGCTGTGCGGCATCTGCCCGGTGTCGCACCACCTGGCGGCGTCGAAGGCGCTGGACCGGGTGGTCGGGGCGTCGCCCGTGACGCCCTCGGCCGACAAGATCCGCCGGCTGATGCACTACGGCCAGGTGATGCAGTCGCACGCCTTGCACTTCTTCCACCTGTCGTCGCCCGACCTGATGTTCGGCTTCGATTCCGAAGTCAACCGTCGCAACATCGTCGGCGTGGCGCTGGCGCATCCCGACATTGCCAGGAAAGGCGTGCTGCTGCGCAAGTTCGGCCAGGAGGTGATCCGCGCCACGGCGGGCAAGCGGGTCCACGGCACCGGCTCGGTGCCGGGCGGTGTCAACAAGCATGTCAGCGCGGACGACCGCGCGCTGCTGCAGCGTGACGTGGCGCAGATGACCGCGTGGGCACGGGACGCGATCGGCATTGCAAAGCAGCTCCATGCGGCGAATCCGGCGCTCTACGACAACTTCGGCCGCTTCCGTTCCAACATGCTGTCGCTGGTGCGCGCGGACGGCGCGCTCGATCTGTACGACGGCGTACTCCGGGCGCGCGACGCGGGCGGCAAGATCCTTTTCGACGGCGCCAGCGACCAGGGCTACCTCGACCTGATCGAAGAGGAAGTCAAGCCCTGGACGTACATGAAGTTCCCGTTCCTCAAGAGCCTGGGACGCGAGCAGGGCTGGTACCGCGTCGGCCCGCTGGCGCGCCTGCAGAACTGCGACTTCATTCCCAGCCCGCTGGCCGAAGCGCAGCGCCAGGAGTTCATCGACTGGGGCAAGGGCGAACCGATTCACGCGCCGCTGGCCTACCACTGGGCGCGCATGATCGAAGTGCTGCACTGCGTCGAGGTGATCGAGGAGCTGTTGGCCGACCCCGACATCCTGGCCGGTGAGCTGATGGCCGAGGGGTCGCGTCGGCGCAGCGGCGTCGGCGTGATCGAGGCGCCGCGCGGCACGCTGATCCACCACTACGAGGTCGGCGATGACGACCTGGTGACGATGTGCAACCTGATCGTCTCGACCACCCACAACAACCAGGCCATGAACGAGGCGGTTCGCTCGGTGGCCCGCGAGTATCTCGATGGCCACGAACTGACCGAAGGGCTGCTGAACCACATCGAAGTGGCGATTCGCGCCTACGACCCCTGCCTGTCGTGCGCCACCCATGCGCTGGGGCAGATGCCGCTGGACGTCGCGCTGGTCGGACCCGACGGCGAGCTGATCGACCGGGTCGTCAAGTCTGCGCAGGGGGGATTCCGCCACGAAGGGGGTTCGCCAACGGGTCTGCCGGCATGACGGCTCCGTTGCTCGTGTTCGGCTGGGGCAACCCCAGCCGTGGTGACGACGCCTTGGGGCCGCTGTTCGTCGAGCGCCTGCGCGCCGCACTGCCGCCGACCGGCGGCGTCGACTACCTGGATGACTACCAGTTGCAGGTCGAACATGCCCTCGACCTGATCGGCCGGCAGCGCGTGCTGTTCGTCGATGCCAGCCTGAACGGCAGCGCACCCTTCGAGGTGACACCACTTCGCCCCGTGCAGGATGCCAGCTTCAGCACCCACGCCATGTCGCCGCAGGCACTGTTGCAGGTGTATTGCGATTTGCAGGGCGACGAGCCGCCGCCGTGCACGCTGCTGGCAATCCGCGGTGAGCGATTCGAGCTCGGTGAGGCGCTCAGCCCCAGCGGGCAGGTCCATCTGGCCGCGGCGCTCGCCTGGGCGCCGACCTGGCTTGGCCCAGCGGCCACGCTGAGTCTTGATCTATGTTAAGCGCAGGCCATGCGTTTGCGCACAACATCGCGCCCAACAAGCAGGCGCCTGGCAGCGTGAAAGTCTCGCAGGATGGCCAGTTGGCCACCCAGGCTTGATCGATGTTCTGACGGACCCGAAGGGCTGATATGAAACCGCGACGCTTTGTTCAATCTCAGCCCCGCGAAGGGCACTGACATGTACCCCATCATCCGCCGCGAGGCGTTCTCGGACACGACCTTCCTGTGGGAGGTCTTGGCGCCCGACGTGGCGCGCTCGGCCGAACCCGGGCACTTCGTCATGCTGCGCCTGCACGAGGGGGGCGAGCGCATCCCGCTGACCGTGGCCGACTACGACCGCGACCGCGGCACGATCACGATGGTGATCCAGGCCCTGGGCAAGACCACGCAGGAAATGCGCGACCACTACAAGGCCGGCGACAGCATCGTTGACTTCGTCGGCCCGCTCGGCCTGCCGCAGCACGTCAGCCGGGCCGGCCATGTGGTGCTGGTCGGCGGCGGCCTCGGCGTGGCCCCCGTGTACCCGCAACTGCGTGCGTTCAAGGAGGCGGGCAACCGCACCACCGGCATCATCGGCTTTCGCAACCAGGACCTGGTGTTCTGGGAAGACAACTTCGGCCGCTACTGCGACAACCTGATCGTCTGCACCGATGACGGCAGCTACGGCACGCCGGGGTTCGTCACGGCCGCGTTGCAGAAGGTGCTGGAGACCGACCGCCCCGACCTGGTCATCGCGATCGGGCCGCTGCCGATGATGAACGCCTGCGTCGAAACCACGCGGCCGTTCGATGTGAAGACGATGGTGTCGCTGAACGCGATCATGGTCGACGGCACCGGGATGTGCGGCTCGTGCCGCGTCACCGTTGGCAGCGAAATCAAGTTCGCCTGCGTCGACGGGCCCGACTTCGACGGCCACCAGGTCGACTTCAAGGAGCTGCTGCTGCGCCAGAAGCGCTTCAAGGGCGAGGAGGCCGCCGCCAACACCGACTACGCGCATGTCTGCAACGTCGAGAAGGTGCTGTTCGAGCAGGGCAAGACCAACTACAAGAAGTACAAGGACCTGGCCCCGCTGGCGACCAAGATGCCCGAGCGCGACCCGCTCGAGCGTTCGCGCAACTTCAAGGAAGTCAACCTCGGCTACTCGATGGCCGACGCGCTGGCCGAGTCCGAGCGCTGCATCATGTGCAGCAAGGCGGCCTGCATCGCAGGCTGCCCGGTGTCGATCGACATCCCGCGCTTCATCCGCCACCTGCTGGTGCGCGACATCGACGGCGCGCAGGCCGTGATCAACGAGTCGAACCTGTTCCCGTCGGTCTGCGGCCGCGTCTGCCCGCAGGAATCGCAATGCGAGGCGCAATGCGTCGTCGGCCGCAAGCTCGAGTCGGTGGCCATCGGCCGGCTGGAGCGCTTCGTCGGCGACAACGCCCGGCCGCACAAGGCCGAGCCGCCGCGCTTCGAGCGCAGCCTGGGCAAGGTGGCGGTGGTCGGCTCCGGCCCCTCCGGGCTGGCGGTGGCGGCCGACCTGGCCCGTTTCGGCTGCGACGTCACCGTCTACGAGGCGCTGCACGTGGTGGGCGGTGTGCTGCAGTACGGCATCCCGTCGTTCCGCCTGCCGCGCGAGATCATCAGCCGCGAGATCGACACGCTCAAGGCGATGGGCGTCAAGTTCGAGACTAACAAGGTCATCGGCAAGACCTTCTCGGTGTTGCAGTTGATGGGCGAGATGGGCTTCGACGCGGTGTTCGTCGGTGTCGGCGCCGGTGCGCCGGCCTTCCTCGGCATTCCGGGCGAGTTCGCCGGCCAGGTCTATTCGGCCAACGAGTTCCTGACGCGAGTGAACCTGATGGGCGGCGACAAGTTCCCGTACCAGGACACGCCGGTCACGCTGGGCAAGAGCGTGGTGGTGATCGGCGCCGGCAACACCGCGATGGACTGCCTGCGCGTGGCCAAGCGTCTGGGTATCCCGACCGTGCGCTGCGTCTACCGCCGCTCCGAGGCCGAGGCGCCGGCGCGCATCGAGGAGTTGCGCCACGCCAAGGAGGAAGGCATCGATTTCTTCTTCCTGCACGGGCCGGTCGAGATCCTGACCGACGCCGACGGCAACGTGCGCGGCATGAAGGTGCAGAAGATGGTGCTCGGCGAGCCCGACGACAAGGGGCGCCGCAAGCCGGTACCCCTCGACGAGTTCGTCGAGCTCGAATGCGACACCGTGATCTACGCGCTGGGCACCAAGGCCAACCCGATCGTCACCAAATCGACGCCGGGTCTGGCGCTGAACAAGTGGGGCTACATCGTCGCCGACGCCGCCACCCAGGCCACCAGCGTACCAGGCGTGTTCGCCGGCGGCGACATCGTCACCGGTGCCGCCACCGTGATCCTGGCGATGGGCGCGGGCCGCCGCGCCGCACGCGCCATCGGCGCCTACCTGGCCGGTGGCAAGACCACCTGGCCGATCACCCAGGCCGACGCCGATGCGTTCGTGCCGCCGACGCCGATCGGCGCCGCCGCCGTTGCACCCTCTGCCGAGGTTTCATCATGAGCATCTGTCCCCGTTGCAAACGCCCCCTGGAAGACGACGAGGCCTACATCTGTTGCGCCGGCGTCGAACTGCGCTGGCGCTGCGCCGACTGCCACAAGGTCAGCGAAGGCTTCGCGTTCCCCTACGGCATGTGCCCGCACTGCAAGGGCAAGCTCGAGTTGCTCGATCGCGGCGCGATCGCAGACGACCTGGCGTTGGAGGCCGTGCGCAAGGCGTTCGAGATCGAGCTCGGCGGCCATGCGTTCTACGAGCGTGCGTCGCGCGACGCCAAGGATCCCGTGCTGCGCGAGCTGTTCGCTCGCTTTGCCGGGATGGAAAAGGAGCACATGGACACGCTGTCCAAGCGCTACCACGCCGAGCTGCCGACGGCGGCCGAAGACTTCCAGCTCGATCGCGCAGCGATCTTCGCCGGCGTCGACCGCAAGCCCGAGGATCCGGCCAACCTGTTCCGTATCGCCATCGCCTTCGAGCAGCGGGCAGTCGACTTCTTCTCCCGCGAGGGCGAGCGCGCGCCAGCCGGCTCGGTCGAGCGCGAGCTGTACCGGGAGCTGGCCGCCGAGGAGCGCGAGCACGTCGAGCTGCTGACCACCGAGTACCGCCGCTGGGACGCCGGCAAGGCCGGCATCCTGTAGCCCGGGCCGTGCGACGGCACGCCCGCGCATTGCCCCTCACCGCGAAGAGACCGCCATGACCGAACGCTCGTATGTGCTGGATGGCAACGAAGCCGCCGCACGCATCGCCCACCTCGTCAGCGAAGTGATCGCCATTTATCCGATCACGCCGTCATCGACGATGGGTGAGCTTGCCGACGAATGGTCGGCCAAGGGCCGCAAGAACATCTGGGGCATGGTGCCCGAAGTGATCGAGATGCAGAGCGAAGCCGGTGCCGCCGGGGCGGTACACGGCTCGCTGCAAGCCGGCGCGATGACCACCACGTTCACGGCGTCGCAGGGCCTGCTGCTGAAGCTGCCCAACATGTTCAAGATCGCCGGCGAGTTGACGCCGGCGGTGTTCCACATCGCCGCGCGCACGCTGGCCACGCACGCACTGTCGATCTTCGGCGACCACAGCGACGTGATGGCCGCGCGCACCACCGGCTTCGCGCTGCTGGCATCGTCCAGCGTGCAGGAAGCGCAGGACATGGCGATGATCGCGCACATGGCCACGCTGAAGGCGCGGGTGCCGTTCCTGCACTTCTTCGACGGCTTTCGCACCAGCCACGAGGTCAACAAGATCCAGCTGCTGTTGGAGGACGAGGTGCGTTCGCTGATCGACGACGACCTGGTGGTGGCCCACCGCAGCCGCGCGCTCAACCCCGACCGCCCGGTGGTTCGCGGCACGGCGCAGAACCCGGATGTCTTCTTCCAGGCGCGCGAGGCCTGCAACCCGTACTACGACGCGGCGCCAGGCATCGTGCAGCAGGCGATGGACCGCTTCGCGACGCTGACCGGCCGCCGCTACAGCCTTTTCTGGTACAGCGGCGCCCCCGACGCCGAACGCGTGCTGGTGCAGATGGGTTCCGGCGTCGGCGCCTCGCGCGAGGCGGTGGACAAGCTCGTTGCCGCCGGCGAGAAGGTCGGCCTGCTCACCGTTCGCCTGTACCGCCCGTTCGACGTGCAGGCCTTCGTCGCTGCGCTACCCAAGACGGTGCGCTCGATGGCCGTGCTCGACCGCACCAAGGAGCCCGGCGCCATCGGCGAGCCGCTGTACCAGGACGTGGTCACCGCACTGGTCGAGGCCTGGCCCGAAGGCGTGCCGGCGCCGCGCGTCATCGGCGGCCGCTACGGCCTGTCGTCCAAGGAGTACACGCCGGCGATGGCCAAGGCGGCGCTCGATGAACTGAAAGCGCCCAAGCCGAAGCGTCATTTCACCGTCGGCAT
>Ga0315284_10009221_pt1 | contig 14071 bp, 5 predicted proteins | sample YL17G09_16_MG_FD_203696 | JGI IMG/M metagenome (GOLD analysis project Ga0315284, IMG submission 203696) | Sediment microbial communities from Yellowstone Lake, YNP, Wyoming, USA - YL17G09_16 | ecosystem: Environmental > Aquatic > Freshwater > Lake > Sediment | place: USA: Wyoming | collected... | reverse complement strand
AAAGTAACCGGGGATATTGATATATCCGTGGCAATGTGGATAAAGTTCAATTCAGATGATTTGAATGTCACAGCCCAACTTGTTGATTGTAATTATGCTACGAACTATGTATATAAGGGATTTCAGCTGTATGTGAACTGTGAAAGCGGAGTTAAAAGAATACGGTTTGGCTGTCATCAGAATGATGATGTTTTTGGGTATGTGTCAGCCAGTACGGACATTGGTGACAACCTGTGGCATTTTATAGCAGGCGTCAGGGATGCCAGCGGGGCCGGGAAATTCAAACTCTATATTGATGATGATGTTGCCGTTGAAGGGAATTCAACAACTACAGGCGCGATAATTGATTCAGTCGGCAATTCGCATTACAGTATAGGTTCGCATTATGCAATGAATCAGGGGTTCTTTAAAGGCTATATTGATGAAGTAATGATTTTTGAAAAGGCGCTTTCAGCTGACGAAGTAAGCGAGTTGTACACGCAATAGTTTTCATAAACCATATACGAGAACGCCCCTGGAGCGTATTTGAAAACGCTCCAGGGGCGTTCTCGTATTAAGCGAAGGTGTACTTTTCCTTTGGTATTCTATCTTTCAGATTATTAAAACCTTATATTTCTATAATGCTTTTAGTGAAATATTATCAAATTACGCTCCAGGGGCGTAATTTCAAAACGCCCCTGGAGCGGATAATTCTTGTGGGGAATTAATTAATTGGATATGCTTTGCCTGAAGTGTCTGTGTAAGTTCCTGTCCCATTTGCATTCAGGTTAATGTAAGCAATGACTTTCCCATTCTTATAAACTAATACAGTTGAAGAGCCATCGCTGTTGTAGGTAGTGAAGGTAGAAAAACCATCGCTTCTTGATGTTTCAATAGTCCCGCCTATTGGATAGTTCTCACCTATTGTCAGGTCAAAATTCTTGATGTCAAGCACGAGGGCGGTTTGGTGGTAAGTACCGGTTGAAAAGGTAATAGTTCCGTAGCCCTTCTGGTGAGCAGGATTACTATTGGTCGGGACAAATTCAGCGCCTTTATCAACGGAATAAAACATGTAAAGCGTCCTGTCAGACTGCTGAACGTTTGTGATGACAGCCAGCCCTCCGTAGTTCTGGATTTTTTCTCTCAGAAAAGTGTTAATGCTGTTATTTGAAGAGACATTGTAATTAGCAAAATCAGAACGGTTTACTGAAAGCCAGTCTCCGGTGTTGACGGGCTGTCCGTCCTTGAAACTCCTCCATGGTCCAGGCAGCCATCTTCCGGTGAAGGTGGTTTTCTTAATATCATATTTATCCGAGGTTATATCCGCACTTTTATAAACATAAACGGGCTGCTCAACATTATCATAATCAATTGCCCATTTTATATCAAGGTATATGATGTTGTTGTTATCTATTGCATTTGAAGCATTTTTAAGAAAAAATATTTTTGAAACCCCTTTTGTAGAAAGATTGTCAATTACTCTGGTATAGTGGCCTCCGCTCGGGTCGTGTTCGCCAAGGGCAATAATATTATCCCTTACAGCTTGAGAGGCAATGCTGGAAATTGAAAATGAGCCCATGCCAAGGCTTCCAAGCGGGCCTATTATATAATATATGTCTGAGGAAACCTCATTAGTGACCTGAATTCCCTGCATACTGCTGGCAAATTCACTTTCAGCGGTGACAGGTATCGTGAGTCCCGCTACCGCGCCTTTAACATTGTTGCCCATTATATCTTCAAGCGTGCAGGAAGTAGTTAAGGCTGAAAGACAGATAGTGATAAATAATATAATTAACTTTTTTTTCATTATAGTCGCCTCCATGTAGGTTGAAATCTGTATTTTTTCCCCCAATGTCCCCGTGAAAACGGGGACAAAGCATGGGGGACTATCGCCGATGAATTACTGATTTTATTTTACAGTTAAAATGAATAACTTATCCCGATAACGGGAGTAAAATCGTAACTTACTTCCTGATATTTTGTGGGGTTTGTCCCCGGGCCTCTTAAGTTTTCAGTATTGAAATTAAGGCCGTTTATCCCGAACAGGTTTGTTCCGCCTGTGCCAATGCCCAATCCAAGTTTCATTTCAAGTTTTCCAAGATTAAAAATCATTCCGGGGAACAGGTCAATTGTGTTTCCGTCAGTTCCCGGCATTTCTGTGTTGTTTACCTTATTAAGGGCAAAATTGGTTGAGCGGATTTCAAATAACAGTTTGAATTTATCTCCACCGAATCTGAATCCGATGCCTCCGGTAATTACATCTCCCGGGTCATAATCAGTTGATTCTCCGGTTAACTGGTTATTAACTGAATAAGCCCCGGTAAGTATTGTCCCTACGCTCAGGTAAGATGATTTTGATTCAAGGACAAAATACCCTTTGAAATCACGCCCGCCGCCGAGGTCTTTTTCAGTATTCTGGTAAGGATGAAAGTATTTTAAGCCGAAGGTAAAGGCTTTACCGAGGCAATATTTCAAATCAGCATTAAATTGTCCAAAACCTGCCAGGTGGGAGGTTTCCGAGCCGTTCAGCCGTTGTTGCCAGTACATATACTGCATGGAAGCGGAGACTTCAAGTGAACTTGAGACTGTATATGCAATTGCCATATTTTCTATCGCACGGCCGTATTCATATATTGTTGTATCACCTTCATAAGTCCATTTATCATAGCCGGCATATATATCAACGATGTCAAGGCGCAGGGTTTTTGGCCGGGCGTTAAATAAACCGCTTTCAAGGACAAGCATTCTTGCCTGAACGTTATCATAAAACAAGAAAAAAACTGCAAAAAATAATATAAACCCTGTTCTTAGCTTCATAAACCTATTTTACCACAATAAATATTTATTTGCAATAACTTTGTTAAAGTAATGAATACAAGATAGTCTTTATTTGCTTGACTTGACAGTCAACAAATAATATAATAATAGTAATATAGTATTTAATTATTATGACATTATAACAGGGTAAAGTTTCATAAATAAAATTGATTGAGGGCGATTAACTCAGCGGGAGAGTGCTTCCCTTACACGGAAGAAGCCGCAGGTTCAAACCCTGCATCGCCCATATCAATTGATATATGACAAACCGGAAAAATCAACATGAAAAACACCACACTGGAATAAATAAATGGAAAAAGACGACAATAAAAACGAAATTAGTAAAAAACTGCTGACTATCAAGGACGCAAAGGAAGACGAAATAATGCGTATCAAGATGTACCTTGGCGGCCAGTTGAATGAAATTGCCAGGAGATACAAGGGAGAACGTGTTGACTGGGAAAAGAAAATGATGAAGCTGGAAGAAGAAAAGAAGATAATGAATGCCAGGCTTGTCATCAAAGAAGCAGAGCTTAGCAGGAAGTACAAACAGCAGTTTGAAGCATTAAGAAAAAAAGAGGAAGAATTATCGCTGCTTGAAGACCGGCTGAAGAATGCAGATATAGAACATGAGAATACAATTCAGCGACTGCTCAATGAAAAGGACAGGAAACATGATATTTCAAAGTCCGGGTATGAAGAAAGCTTGCGGGGGCTTGAAGAGGATAAAACCCGGTTGAAGCAGGAGTTGGAAGACCTCATTAACAGGAGGGCATTGGACGAGGATAAATGGAAACAGAAACTGAGCCAGGACAACGCGGAACATTCCCGGTTTATTGAGGGCATTGAAAAGGAGAATGAAGAATTAAGAAAAAATATTCATAACCTGATACTGGAAATGGATTCAATAAAAGATAAATACAGGGAAGAATTCAAATCATTAAAAATAAAACATGAAGATGAAATTATACCTTTAGAAAAGAATATAAGAGAAAAAGAAGAAGCCAATAAAGAACTGCATATAAATACGGTGCAGAAAGAAACTCACCTTATAGGCGAGCTTGAAAGAAAGACAAAGGAATATGATGAAATCCAGCTTAAACTGGAAGAGCTAAGGTTCAATTACAATACAGATGTTAGAAAGGCACAAAATGAAAAAGAGGAATTAAAACAGGATTTTTCCAGCAGAATAGCAGCCCTGCAGATAAATGTTCTCGGGGAGAATGAAAAAGTAGACGAACTACAGAACAGGCTGAAAGAACATGAGCAATCCTGGCTTGCAAGGTTTAAGCTGAAAGAAGAAGACATTGACAGGCTGAAGTATACAATTGTCCAGGAAAAATCAAAGCATGAAAACATAATAAGCGCAAAAGACCAGGAAATAAGCGTTATTAACGACAAGCTGTTGGTTGAGGCAATAAATTTCCAGAGACAGCTGAAAGAAAAATCTGACGAACTTAACGGCGTCAACGCAAAACTGCTGAAAGAGAAAGAGCTGCACAAAGCTTCTATTGAGAATTTTGAAAAGGAAAAAGCAGTTATCAGATACAGGCTTGAGGAAGAAAAAAGCCTGATGATGGATAAGCTTAAGTCAAAGGAATCTGAAAATAAAGATGCCAGGATAGAAGCGGCAAAAATTAAATCAGACTCTGAGAAAGAGACAGGCATGCTTGAAAGACAGTTAAACGACCTGAAGGAAAAGCAAGGCGTTGAAGTCCTTGAATTGAATAGGATTATAGATATAAAAGAAGTTGAAAGCAGCCAGCTGAAGTTTGAAATTATTGAGAAAGAGGCTTTATGGAAAAATAATTATCAGTCAAAAACGGAAGAATTAGCCGCATTAGGCAAGGAAATTAAAAAACAGCAGGAAGCATGGACAGAGGGCATAAAGGTTCTGGAGAACGAGAATACATTCCTGAAAATAAAGTTTGAACAGGAACGGATCAAACTGCAGGGACAGCTTGAAGAAAAAGACGAAAAGCTTGTAAAAGCGGATAAAAAAGCTCTTGCTGATTTACAGAATATTCAACTACAGCTCAAAGACAGGGAAGAAGAAGTCAACAGGCTTAAGCTGAATTTATCAAAGAAAGATGAACAGTTAAAGAGTATTTCGGAATACTCAAAGAAGGAATTGGAAACGGCATTAAGAGAGTTGGAAGAGGAAAAAAGGCTTAAGCTGGAACAACTGAATATCAAAGAGAATGAAAAACAGGAGTTAGGGAGCGAAAAAGACAATATAAATGCGGAATTATCAAGGAAGTTGACAGCCCTTGAAAAAGAGCTTGAGTACCTGGGGAAAGAAAAAATAAAGGATATACAGTTATGGGAGCAGGTGCTTGCCCGCAAAGAAAAAGAAAACGCAAAATTTAAGGCAGAGGCTGTTGAAAAGGAAAGCCAGCTAAAGGAACAATATCAGAAGAAGGCGGAAGAAACTGCAGTATTAGCGCAGGAACTGACGCAGCAGAAAAGGCTATGGGGTACACGGCTGCAGGCAAAGGAAACGGAACTGGGCCAGGGTAAAGCTGAATTTAACGAATGGAAACTGAAACTTGAAAAGGAAATTGCCGAAAAAGAAAGTGAACTGAAATACTTGAGGGAAAAATCGGCAAAGGAACTGCATGAATTAAATGAACAGATAAAGGAAAAGAACGAAGAGACAAACGCAAACAAGGTAGAATTGAGCAAGCTCAAGAATAATTTAAAAGCTCTCGTGCAGGAAAAAGAAAACGAGGTATCCGGGCTGAAGGACAGCCATGAAAAAGGAATCCTTGTCCTTAAGGGCCATGTTGAACTGATGGATATTGAAGCAAGAAAAGCAAAGACAATATCGTCACGGGAAAAATCCGAGGCTCTCCGGACAATCTCCCTGCTGCAGATAGAAGCAGAAGGTTTGAAGGCAAAGTATAGCAAGGACCAGCAGTCCTGGCAACAGGCAGCCGCAAGAAAGGAAAAAGAGCTCCAGAATTTTATTGCCGAAACTGAAGAAAAAGAAAATCAGCTGATAGAAACCTGCCGCAGAAAAACCGATGAAGCTCAGGTGCAGAAGCTGGAATTAAACCAGCTCGAAAAATTATGGGCATCAAAACTGCAGGCAAAAGATGCTGAACTGAACCAGATAAGGAATGAGTTGAACGAGTGGCGCGCAAAACTTGAGAGAGACCTTGCTGAGAAAGAAAATGAGCTGAAATTCAACCGGGAGAAATCAGCAAGGGAAATGTACGAACTAAATTCAAGGTTTAATTCAAAGAACGAGGAAGCAGGTAGTCTTGTTGCCGAGCTTACAGCGTTGAAGTCGGATTACAGGGCACTTTCAAAGGACAGCGAAAAGGAAACGGCAGAACTTAAAGAAAAATTCGGCCATGAAATAATATCGCTGAAAGACCAGTTTGAGGCGATGGATGCGGAAAACAAGAAATTAAAGGCGCAGTTATCAAAGGATAAAACAGAATCAGCCAGGAAGGCCGCGATTCTGAGAAGCGAGATAGATGGCCATAAGAAAAAGTACGAAAAGGATGCCCAGTCCTGGCAGCAGGTGTTTGACGGTGCTGAAAAGGAAATGCTGAAGGCAAAGGCAGCTGCGGGAGAAAAAGAAAACCTGCTGATGGAAAATTTCCAGAAAAAGCTGGAAGAGTCTTCCAGGCTGCAGCAGCTGCTTGAGCAGGAGAGGAACCTGTGGTCGGCTAAACTGCAGGGGAAGGACAAGGAAAACAGCAAGCTTAAAACTGAACTGAGTGAATGGCGCTCAAAACTTGAGAAAGACCTGCTGGACAAAGATAATGAGATTAACCATCTTTGGGACAGGACAGCCATGGAAATAAATGAACTCAGTGTCCAGCTCAGGAATAAGAGTGAAGAGGCAGTCAGGCTGGAGGTTGAGCTTGCAGAACTGAAAGCCGGTGTAAAAACAATTGAAAATGAACAGAAAAACCAGCTGTCCTCGCAGAAAGAAAAATACGGGAAAGATTTAGCATTAATGTGCAGTCAGCTGGAGTCAGTGAAGGCAGAGAATGAAAGAATATCATTACAACAGGCTGAAGAGAAGATAAAAGCGGACAAGGGTTCAGCCGTTCTTAAGGCGGAAACATCAGGCTTGCTCAGGAAAAACTGGATTGAAAAAGAAGAATTGGGAAAAATACTTTCAGATAAGGAAAAGCAGCTTGAGAAGAAGGAAATGGAAATAGTCCGATTAAAATCGGAACTTATGGAGAGAGAAAACAATTCCCGGGCGCTGAACCAAAATATTAAAAAAGAGACTGCCGACTTTGAAAAGAAATTGGAAGAGCAGGAAGGCATATGGTATCAGAAGCTTGCAGTGAAGGAGCAGGAAATAAACCAGTTAAGAGTAAACATAGGCGAAGCGCAGGCAAAGCTTGATACCATACAGAAGGAGAAGGAACTAAAACTTGAAAGCCTGAGGTCAAGGTATGAAAAAGATGTTTATGCAGGCCAAAGCAGGTTAAAGGAAAAAGATACTGAAGTTGAGGAATTGAAAAAAACTGTTTTCAGCCAGCAAGAGCGTTACAAAGCCCTGCTGGAAGAGTTTAGAAATGACAATAACCTGTTAAAGAAAAGAGTAAGCGATGAAAGAGGGGAATTTAAGAAACAACTTTCAGAGGTAAGCCAGCAGAATATGGAGCTTAAAACGCAGTTTCTTGGGATTAACAGGAAGAATGACGAAGAGACAGCCGTGCTAATGGAACAGTTAAAAATTACGAATGAAAAATATTCACGCCAGAAAGAAGAGTCAAAACTTGGTATGATGGACAAGGAAAAAGCCTATGAAAAACTAAGGGCTGAGCTGGCTGCAAAGAATCAACAGCTGGAAAATGAACTCAATGAAATAAGGGCTGAACTATCGGGAGTGCAGAAGGATGCGGAAGGCAGGGACATTTTAATAACTCAAGAACTCAGGGAGAAGGAGCAAAGGCTCAACAGGCTTACTGAAGAATTGAACAGGGAAAAGAGCAATGCTGAAAAAATGCAGTGTGAAAAGGAAAAAGAACTCAATAAAACAAAGAGCGCAATTGAGAGGGAGTTGAGCATAGCCAGGCAGAAAATACGGCTGCAGGCCGAGGAATATGAAAAACTAAAAACGGAATTTGCAAGCCAGCAGCCGCGTTTTAACGATATGCTTGAAAAAAACAGGAAATGGGCGGTAGTTTTAAAGGAAAAACTGGAAAAAGAAAATACCATGCTCAAGGAGAAAATGGCGGAATCTCAGGATGCGCTGAAAATGATGGAGCAGGAAATTGAGAAAAAGAATGCGGAGTTAAACATACTGGGGTCCAAAGTTGAGCGGGAAACAAGGGAACTGGAAGCTTTATACGAGAGGGAAAAAGCCGAATTGGGAAGAAAGGCATATGAACTGAAAGAAGAGGCAGGCAGAGCCCGTCAGGAAATGTCAAGCAGAGAGAATGAATTGGTAAAAGTGATTGAAGAGAAAGATGGCGAGGTTATAAAGTTTAAAAGAGATATTGGAGAAAGCGCCCGTAAACTTAATTCTGAAAGGGAGGAGTTTAAGGCGTTCCTGAACGAGAGGCTTGAATCAGAAAAAAAGAAATACAGGATGCTGATAAAAGAAAAACAGAAGCAACTGCAAAGCATGATAAAAACCACAGGCCATGAGAGCAGCAGGAAAAAAATAGAAACAAAGAAATCTGCAAAGCCTAAAAATAACAGCAGGAAAAGAAAATAACAAGAGGCTTGCAGGAGCAGCCTCTTTTTTCATAGAATTTCGGGAGGGCATGGAATATGTCAAAAACAATAAAGGACCTGGAACAGGAAATGATTGCCTTAAAAGAAATATTTGATAAAGAAAAAGAACAGCTGCAGGAGAAAACTCGCGATAAGCAGGCTGAGAACAGCAACATCCGCAGGGAACTTGAAAACAGTGAAAGGGAAGTTAAAGAACTGGAATCAAAACTGCTTGATAAGATGAGCCTTGCAGAAGCGGAATGGCTGTTAAAAGAGGCCGACCTGTTAAGGGATTTTGACAAAACAAAACATGCTTATGAGCTGAAAATTACCAAGCTTGACGATGATGTAAAGAGCCTGCAGGTTATTTTAAATGAAGAAAAAAACGATTTCAAAAGAAAGTTGGAGGCAAAAGAAAATGAGGCCAATGCGCTTAAACAGAAGCTTATTGACTATGAACTGAATCAAAAGAAAGAAATTGCAATAAAAGAAGACGAGCTTAAACTATCAGGCAACAGAATAGAGGAATTGAGGTCGGAAGTAGACAGGCTTAAGGCAGAATATGCTCTGCTGAATGCTGATGTTGAATGGGACAAGAGGGAAAAAGAAAAGGAAAATGAAGATTTTCTCCGTAAAGCAAGGGATGAGAAAGCTGCATGGGAGCAGCAGGTTAGAAACCTTGAAAAAGAAATAAACGGGGTGAAGAACCTTTTTGACGAACAAAAACAGAAGCACCTTTACGAACTAAAGGAAAAAGAAGAAACGATCAAAGAAAAGGAACGCGCAATTGAGAAAGAGCGCCTTGAGAAAGACAGTATAATAAGAGACACGGAAGAAGAAGCAGTAATTTTAAAATCTGAGTTCATATTAAAAGAAGTATCCTTAAAAGACGAATATCATGAAAAAGAAAGAGACTTAAAAGCTTCGGAAGAAGAGCTTAGTAAAGAAGTTGCGCTTTTGAACAGCCAGGTTAAAGCTATTGGAGACCAGTTCACAAAAGAGGTGAATGAACTTAAGGAAAAACTGATAATACAGAACGTAGAAATGATTAAGTTACAGACAGAGCACAGAGAGAGGCAGGCACAGAAGGACAGCCTGCTTTCTGCCAATCAGGAGCATTACGAAAAAGAAATAAACCGTATTAAAGCTGACATGGTTGAGGAACGCGGCGTCCTGAATGATAGGATAAAGAAAAAGGATGAAAAAATAAGCGAACTGGAAGTACAGCTTGCCAGGATTGAAAGCGATATAAAAACCCGTTACATGGAAGAAAAAGAAACTACCTCAGGTACGATAGCGGCACTTGACAGGCAGTTGAAAGAAGCCACTGCAAGGCTTGAGGAAGAGAGAAAAAACTGGAATACAATGAGCAATGAAACGAAGGAAAGGATTGTTGCATTTGAGAACCAGCTGGTAAGGAAGCATGACGAGTTAAGGCTGAGTTATGAGCAGAAGGAAAAAGACATAGAGCGGGTAAGGGCTCAATACAGGGAAGAGATAAAGAAAATGCAGGTTGATGTTGATAGGGAACGTGAGGGTTATTTTGAGCGCGTAAAGGAAAGCCAGACTGAAATAAACGAAATGAAGTCCCAGTTGATAATCAAGGAAGCTCAGCTCGTAGCGCAGTTTGAAAGCAAACAGGAAGAGCTGAAATGGTTTGAAGAAAAGAGCAAGAAGGAAATTTCAGGCTTGAATGCTTCAATTGAAGAAAAGAACAGGGAGAATATGAGGCTTTTAGGTGAAATAAAGAAGAGTGAACTGGAGCTGGATAGCTTAAAAAGAAAACTTGAAGAAGAGAACCATGGCAAACTGGGGACATTAAGGCAGAAGGAAGAAGAGATTGCGCAATTGAGAATTCAGAATCTGGAAAAAGAATCCCAGATAGAAGCTATAATCAGGAAAAAAGAGGAGTTAATTACTTCAACTGAAGAAGAATTTAATAAGGAAATTTCAGGCCTGGCTTTAAAACTTGAGAACGATAAGGCTGATTATGCCGATAAAATTAGAAAACTTGAAGATGAAAAATCCGCCTATAGTATAAAACTTAATAACAGAGAAGAAACACTGAAGAAAATGGAAGAATGGTATTCTCATGAAAAAGAACAACTTCTGCAGGATATAGAAAAAAGCAGGCATACAATAGAATTGATGCAGTTGAAATTTGAAAGGGAACTTGAGTCCGGCATCCGTAATCTTGAAGCGGAAAAGGACAGGAAACAGCTGCTGGAAGAAGAAAAACTGAAACTTGAAACACTAAGCAGTCACCTTGAAGATGAGCGGGCTGTGCTTTATGACAGGGTGAAAGAGAAGGAGATTGAAAACCAGAAACTCAGGGCAAACCTTGATGAAAGCAAACTACTGTGGACAGAAAGGCTAAAAGACAAGGAAACTCACTTTTATTATCTTGAAACGGAACTGAATAAAAAGGAAAACGAATTAAAGGAATTTAGAAAAACTTTAGGTGCATTTGAAGAGGGATGGAACAACAGGCTTAAATCAAAAGATGAGGAAGTGTCAACTGAGAAGAACAAGGTTTTTGAAAAAGAAAAAGAAATCAGGGGTGAATACCTGATAAAAGAAGACGAAATTATAAAATCAAAACTTGAAATTGAAAGGCAGTTGCTTGCAGTAAAGGCCGAACTGGAGGAAGAAAGAATAAGGGGAGCAGTAATAAGGGCAAAAGAGCAGGAAGTGGACAGGATAAAGTCAGCCATAGTTCAAAAGAGAATTGAAATGGAAGAGTCGTACCAGCACAAGGAGCATGATTTAATAAATGCAAAAGTGGGGCTTGAAAAGGAAATAAACAGCAGCCACAGCAAACAGCAGGAATTGGAATTGAAATGCCAGTCAATACAGCACGATTATGAGGGAGAGAAAAACAGGGTTTGGGAGGAAAAATTAAAAGTAAACCAGCTGCAGCTCCAGTTACAGAACAGAGAACAGGTTGAGGGACTTGAGAAAAAACTCTGGGAGGAAGAGAAGAAAAACCTTATAGCCCAGTCAAATATGAAAAAAGAGCATTTTGAAAGAGACCTGATATCAAGGGAAAACGAAATAAATACCGTAAAGAATGAATTCCAGAAACAGATAGAAAGCCTTAAGGTGGAAATGGCGCAGAGAGAAAAGGATTTCCAGACAATATACGAGCAGAAAGCTATTGAGTGGACTGAAATGAGACAGAAGCTGGAAAATGAAAAAGATGAAGTGATAAGGCAATTAAAACAGGAGAAAGAAGGCCTGTCGGCGCGTATGTATGAGCTGGAAATAGAGAAGGAATTGATAAAGCAGGAAATGACGGTAAAGTTTGATGAGATTAGAATGGAATATAAAGAGAAGCAAAATGTTTTAAATAATTTAAAAGATGAACTTAATTATCACAGGAGAGAAATAGATTCACTTCATAATGAGCTTGAAAAAGAACGTAAAAAAGGTTTGTTATCAAAGCTTTTTAATCATTAGAGGTTGCTTTACTCGCAATTTGTTTGATTTTAAAGGATATTACTCGCAAAGTTATTTAATAGATAAGCGGTTACTTTACCCGTAATCTTTTTATTTTTAAAGGATATTACTTGAAATATTATTTAGAAAGCAATAAAGTGAAGGGCCTTTCATAACACCACACTAACCAGCAATACTAAAATATGGGTTTTATCATATTTGTCCAAAATATAGAATGTTTTATGACGATAATTACTATTTGAGATTTAATTTTACCTGTTGTCATTGCGAGGAGCAAAGCGACGAAGCAATCCCATTTTTCCGATGAGATTGCCACGCTCCTTTCAGTCGCTCGCGGTAGTCCCCCATGCCTTGTTTTACAAAGTAAAACATTGGGGGGCAATGACAGCTTAATTTACTTGGACAGCAATGGGTTTTATCATAAGAAATAAAAATATTTTACTATAACTTATAAAAAATCAGATAATCGGGGGAAAAGTGAAAGATAAAGTAATAGCCGGAATTATAATAGCCACCTGCCTGCTATCGTTAATAATGGGTGTAATGCTGATTGTCAGAGGCCCTGACAGTATAAGTATATTCAATATGAACGGCAAGCAGGATGTGTTTATTCCCCAGTCCGATGGCGTCGCAGTGGTTTATATTTACGGGCCAATATATATTTCAGAAGATGATACCTACTGGTACCGGTTTATGAGAGGAAGCGACAGGATAGTGCAACAACTAAAGAGAGTTACGGACAACCCAAGCATTAAAGCGGTTGTCCTCAGGATAAACAGCCCCGGGGGTAGTGTAGGAGCGGTTCAGGAAATATTCAGTGCAATAAAAGAAATCAGGGCTAAAGGCAAAAAAGTGGTGGTTTCAATGGGAGATGTCTGCGCTTCCGGGGGGTATTATATATCATGCGCTTGCGACAGCATAGTTGCAAACCAGGGCAGTATAACTGGAAGTATCGGGGTAATAATGAGCAAGGGAAATATGGAAGAGCTTTTCCGCAAGATTGGGGTTGAAATAGAGGTTGTTAAAAGCGGCAAGTATAAGGACATGGGTTCTATGTCAAGGAAGATGACCGTTGATGAAAAAAAACTGCTGCAAGGCGTGATAGATGACGCCTATGAACAGTTTTTCAGCGTGGTTGTTGAAGGCAGGAAGTTACAGCCGGAAAAAGTTAGAGAACTGTGCCAGGGCCAGGTATTTACAGGCCACCAGGCAAAAGAACTGGGGTTGGTTGACGAGCTCGGAGATATGAAAGAAGCAATAAAAGTGGCAGGCAGGCTTGCCGGAATAAAAGGCCAGCCGAAAGTGATTGACATTGACAGGCCGATGAAAAACCTTTTTGATTTTATGCTTAATGCTGCTCCTTCTGAAATGCTTAAAAGCATAATTCAAGATAAATCAGGAGTAAGGCTTGAATATATGTTAAGGTAACCGACTATCAGATATCCCCCAATGTCCCCGTGAAAACGGGGACATTGGGGGATTACCGCCCCAGCGCCCCGATGTATCGGGGGCAGCAGAGGTCATAAAAGGGATATGTCAGAATGTTTAAAAATAAAATAAGCATTATTTATAAATTAATAACAGAACCCCGGAATGGGTTGGAAGAGGTGGTTGACAAAAAGCCATGGGTGTTGTTATTCATTCTGTTCGTGCTTGCAAATGCCGGGAGAATAGCAGGAGTATCCCTGATTTTTGCAGGGCCCGGAACCGCAGGAAGGTTCATTATAACTTTAGGGCTGAGTATCGGTCTATTTGCGTGTTTTATGGCATGGATTCTGCTGACAGGAATACTGCACCTGTCAGCAGAATTATGGAATACGGAAGGCAGCGCCAGGGACCTGTTTATAATGCTTGGTTTCTGCCTGGTACCGATGCTGTTTATAATGCCTCTGGCTCTTATTGTTTACAGCTTAGGCGCAGAAATGAATTATATTTTCTATTTTATAACTGCAGGAATCGGGATATGGACATTTGCGCTGGTGGTTGCAGCTATCAGGCTTGCCTATAACTGTCCCAGCCAGAAAGCCCTGCTTATAGTTTTTACTCCTACGGTAGTAGTTCTCATTATTCCGGCTGTAATACTGGCTGCTTTTGCCGTAAGCATAGCGGCTGTTATATTTTG
>Ga0315284_10009220_pt1 | contig 14071 bp, 9 predicted proteins | sample YL17G09_16_MG_FD_203696 | JGI IMG/M metagenome (GOLD analysis project Ga0315284, IMG submission 203696) | Sediment microbial communities from Yellowstone Lake, YNP, Wyoming, USA - YL17G09_16 | ecosystem: Environmental > Aquatic > Freshwater > Lake > Sediment | place: USA: Wyoming | collected... | reverse complement strand
ATCACCAATGGCCACATTCTGTACTATTCTAACATTATCATCAGTCATTAAAGTATTGGCAGCACTACGATATAAATTAGTATCATTATTCCAGTTCAATCCTTGTCTGGCTAAACCAGAAGAACCAGCAAAATAAATACCATAGTTAGAAGTGGCACCTTTATCTAAATCTTGTAGATAAATACCATATTGATTAGTTATAGTACCAATACCAGAGGCATTTTCTACATATAAACCAAATCGATTAACTATCGAGGCACTAGACTTCGTATTTGTAGTTCTAGCAATGAAGTTCCTGGCGTCAGTGATATTGCCTGTATTACCACCTCCTAAATTACTATTCTCAATATAAGACATAACACCCTGAGCATATGTTAAAATACCAGTCCCAGTGTGTGCTATCATACTGTGTGTACCAACAGCAATACGAAGATTACCTGTTGCTGTTGCAGTAGTTACGCCACCCAGCAGGCCTCTCATCTCAGCATAATAACCCGCCCCACCAGACCCATCTTGAGCACTGTCCCACCTAGCAACACCATAAACTCCCTGATGGAACTGATTGGACGTTAAAACTCCTGCAGGAGAATAAATGAGATCAAACAAACCACTTGTCTTTGTATAGTTGGCTAAATTAAAGGTAGTAATGGTTTCTTGAGCATGAACAGTATAATTAGCATTAATAGATGTAACGCCAGGGCCAAAGGCTGCACGACCAATGTTTACTAGACCACCTGTAATGGGAACTGTTGGAGTAAGTGTAGCAATCCCCGTGGTTTTATTGAATTTAAATTGGGTATCTGCCCCAATAACTCCTCCATCATTAAATTGAACTTCTTTATCACTTCCGGCTGGAGAAGTTGTCCCAGTAGCCCCGGTAGGCCCCGTAGGACCTCCCGCTGGTCCTGTTGGACCCTCAGGACCAGTTGGGCCAATAGGTCCACCAGAAGGTCCCGTTGGGCCGATACCACTTGGACCAGTTGGACCCTCAGGGCCTGTAGGTCCCGTATCTCCTGTTCCAGTTAGACCAGTTGGTCCCTCAGGACCAGTAGCCCCAGTATCACCAGTTGGACCATCAGGACCAGTTGGACCAACATCACCAGTTGGACCAACATCACCAGTTGGGCCTGTTCCACTTGGGCCAGGATCTCCAGTTGGACCAGGATCTCCAGTTGGGCCACTAGGTCCAGTTGGACCACCGGCAGGTCCCGTTGGGCCTGTTGGCCCAATTGTTCCATCAGCAGCAATCCAGTATGAACTACCAGCATCCCAGGTTAATATTTGTTGATCGCCTGGAGCAGCAGTATTAACATCCATAATATCTTGTAACACTGACCCACCACCAACAACGCCAGCAGAACCTTTCAAAACACCACTCAAAGACGCTATTTGCATATCTCCAGGAACCACAACCACCCCACCGACATCAGTTTCTAAGGAAATATTTCGATTTGCAGTAATATTCCGTATTACAAGGTCATCAGAACCACTCCTAGATATGTCAGAAGTCAGACCCCCTACCGAATCTTTGAAAGAAAGAAAATAACTGCTTCCTATTATCACATATCCATCAAGATTAGAATCTCCACTCACATCCAATGGATAATTTGGAGTATTTAATCCAATTCCAACATTTCCTGCCGTATAATAAATATTAGGGCCAGTACCACCCTGTAAACTCCACAAAGCACCAGCCGAGCCAATGGGAACTCCATTAAAATACAAAATACCCCCAGTGACATACAATGCAAAGGTAGTATCACTTGGAACATCTAGTAAATCATTGAAATAAATTATTCTAAATAAATCATCACCAAAAAGATTAGGATAGACGTTTTTTACCTGTGGCATCATTGACTCCATTAATAACAAGCCATTTTATCTTATATTATTTATTCAATAAGCACAATCTCTCCTGCAAAATATATAGACGAAATAAATTTTATTGCTTAATTCCATAAAATCCTAAAGTAGAAATATATCCATGGCTCAAAATATTGAACTTATAATCAGTAAAATGCTCATCTAAATTAACTATTTTCCTAAAATCTTCTTGGGTTAAGTTCTTATAATAATTATCCCATCCCATGATTTCAACCGTAAATGGAGAAGAAGCACTATCATAAGCTAAAGTCCCATGCTCATGCCTTCCAGTAGTAGCACAGGTAAATAAGAACAACCCTTCGGGTTTTAATAACCTCATGATATTCTTAACGGTTTTAACTAAAAACAGATCATGCTCAAAACATTCTGTGGATATGACAACATCAAAAGAGGCATCGGGAGCATCATATTCATGGGCCTTCATGACAACATCAACATTTGGTCCAGGGCCTATATCCACACCGATATACTCAGAGTCTTCAAATAAATATCTATTATTACCATTTATGTCAAGAGAACCGACATCCAAGACCTTTTGCTTATAAAAATACTCTGGAAATTTGTTTTTTACGTCCTCGCAGAAAATCTTTTGTTCCAAATGAGCCATGCTATAACTCCCTTTCATATAATTGTGCTTGCTTCTGATATAATGCCTCCCATGTTCCATCCCCATGTTTTTCATCAATACTTTTTTTGTTCTTTTCTATCATACCTGGACTATTCCATCCATCTTCTACCGATGGGTCTCCGTAAAGTTTGTAACCAGTTTGACATCCAAAATGCCACACAAAAACATCTCTTCTAACTATTATCTTTTTATTATCTTTATTAATTCTAATGGCAAGATCAATGTCATCAGGCAAAATTTTCTCATCTAAAAACTCCATGTCAGAAAAATACTTCCTATTAATCAAAGCACAAAACCCTATGTAATAGTTAGATTCCAAAACCTCAGGAAGTCCTTTCCAAAACATATTTTGGTATCCAGATGCATAATTACTAGCTGGAGCAACTATTCCTACTTCTTCATCATTCACTAAAATCTCGACCAATTTTGTCAGCCATAACCTATCATTGGGCAAAATTAAAATATCATCATTAAGCATTAAAACATACTCACCAGTCGCATTTGCTGCCCCCAGATTAACTCCTCCAGCCCATCCTTTATTTCCACCGGCATTATATATTTGTGCTGAATAATTAGCAAATAAATTCTTATCAATAGGATCACCATTATTTATTACAATAATTTCAAATTTCTGATCTGTATTATCATAGATGCTTTGAATTGCATTAGTTAGTGTTTCTATGTTATTATAAGTAGGTATGACAATGGACACCAATATTGACTTTACAGATCTGCGACAAGACTTTTTGACTTTATTTACAAAAAAATCCATATTTTGTTCAACCATCTTGTCTCCTGGTAAATAATGATGGGCAAAAAATGCCTCGGCTAATCCTGCTTCCCATTCTTTTAATTGAGCATAACAATATGGTAAATAACGACTGGCCGCATAAGTATAAATGGATTTATCTTTAATGAAATCACTAACTGGTTCAGGAGTGGTTCTAGCTTGTAAAAACCAATGAATGGCAAGATTCCATTGTCGCTTAAAATAATTGATTTCACCCATCAAAAAATAACCCTCAGGCCATTCTGGGCCAATCTCAATGGATTTTAATGTTTCTCTTTCTGCATCATCATATTGAGCCAAATCTTTATAAGCCCGACCAATGTAATTCTGAGACCAAAACTTTTGATCATGGTAAAAACCACCACCCTGACTCAATTCCACACACTGTTCAAATACTGGAATGCATTTTTGGTAATCTCCTTTCATGTAATATTCTCTTGCTAGATAATAATATGCCCTGGCATCAGTGGGGCACTCAACAACATTCCTTTGTAATAGTACAAGATAATCTGGCCTCGGTGAACCGGCAGGTTTAATCACCGGACGATGCTCAATGGCAATTTCGCCATGAATAATATTAGAATTAGCAGTATAAGAAATGCATTCGTGAATTAAACCAAGCCACTTCCATCCCGTGGCCTTCTTAATTACCCGCATTCTATTAACAATGACTAATGGCTCACCAGAAACATCAAAAGAAGTATTATAAGGAGAAATAATGCCATCGGGGGTACTTTCTAATAGAGTAATAATGTTTTCCATAAACTCTGGGGTAACAACATCATGACCATCTAACCACATTATATAATCAGAAGTTGCTAATTCATATGAATAATTTCTTGGGGAAGCAAAATCATCATCCCATACATAATCATATACTTTATCGGTATATTTTAAGGAAATTTCTTTAGTATCATCAATGGAACCAGTATCTATAATGATAATTTCATTGACATATGGCTTGACAACATCTAAAAGTCTTCCTAGTGTAAGACCTTCATCTCTAACGATCATGGATAAACTTAATGTAGGCATGTTAATAACTCCTTTAATCTAAAGATATTATACAAAATTTAACCTATTTTAAGATTACCCACTTCTTGACATCATCATCATATAATACACTAATATTAGACTTGCTGGCAACAACGGTGTGAATATCAAAATGATTTTCAATAGAAGATGAATCATCTGACTTAATTATCATCTCAAAATCAGTGCCATTAATTAAGGTTATCATCTTGCCATCTATACCACCAGCAATTCCAGTGATAATAAATGAATCTTCTGATTTAGTAAATTTTGCGATATTAGAATTAATTACTAAATTATTAATTTGTTCAGTAACTTCATAACGTTTAATTTTATTAATTATTTCACCATCAATTATCACTTTAACTGATTTCATAACATTCCCAAACACTATATTGCCATCTCCGCCAATAGATATGATATTTCGCCAAATACCTCTAGTAGAATATTGATCATAAGTTCCAATCATTAATTCTTTGGACTGCGGGAAGGCAATTAATGGATTTTGGGCCTCAATATCAGTTCTAAACATCAACCAATTTGCTGGCTGGCCATTGTTACTAATCCCAACAACACCTCTCATATCCACTGGGAATAGAGGTTCTGTTGTCCCAATCCCCACATAACCATTATCAATAATAGCAATTGATTTATTTTTCCCAAAAGTAATTTGTGAGGCTTGAATGCGAAGCTCTGGGGCATTTGTAACAATCTTACTTATACCTTTAAAAGTATTAATATGTAATGAGGCATCATTATCATTACTACTGAATTTAAGTTTTGATTTATTTCCAGTAGTAAAAACTACACTATTAGAACTATCACATAATTCTAAAATATTAGTATTTTCCTCTGGTCCGCCAATAATCTTATTTATACCCACATCTAGACCAGCGCGAGCCTCCATGACACCAATCCCTATAGATTTTTTAGCATAAACATTAATTGGGTCCTCAACAACAATGTTTAGGTCCTGTTCCTGTTTTAATTCTTGGACCATCGGGATTGGTAATAGCGGGACAATATCTTGATTAACCCATTTCCCATCTTTATATATAATAACATGATTATTTTCTGGATTTGTAACTTCTACATCAGCTAATTGAGTAATTTTAGCCTGACTCTTAACTGCTCCGTCTTCAGCATATAAAACTCCACTCAGACAATCTAAATCCAAACTCGAAGCAGCAACTTTACCTTTAACATTTAGGGAAGAAACATCTATCTTATCAGCAATAATTTTACTGGCCTTAACCTCTGCAAATCCAACTGAAGCTTGAGGATTAATGTCTTGGCATAAAGATAAAATATCACCATTAATGATAAAATTACCATCGGTTTTTAAACTAACGCCCAGATCTGTTTTTATTAAAGGGCTGGTTACTACTAAGGCCTTCAAGACATTTGAGGTATTAACATATAAATTATTAGTACCTTGTTGAAGATTATCTGAGGTTTTACCATTAATCCAGTCAGTTAATCTTATTGTATCAAAATATTGAGGATGATCATCTTTATCTCTGTCAGTAATGACACAATGACTATGATTATGATTTAGTATGGACTTGCCATTCAATTGTTCTTGAATATTTCCATTAACATTACTCAATGATTCAAATTCAATATTTTTGACTTTCCCACTACTAACTAAATCGGCTGGGATCTGATTCGGCAAATCTCTAATATTGATCTTTTGGAATATGGCCTGACCCTTTTCATCCACGGTTAAGAATGTTCTACTAATTAATTTCCCCATGTCATGAGCAGTGCCTAAGAAAGAATGATTCTCAAAATGGTGGCTATCAGGTGTAATATCAGATATATCTTTATGAGAATGGGAATGAATGCTATTGGCAAAATCAGAAGCACTTAGTCCGCCCAGTTTATCAACATCAATTGGTAATTTCTTAATGCCGATTTTTTCAATATTTGTTCCATCTAACTTCAAATAGTTCTTATCGGACACATTAATGACTTTATCGTCAGAATAAAATTTCTTGGTGCCTTCAGAAATATCATCGGTAGTTTTAGAGGATAGCCAAACATTGGCTCGACCTTGATTTAAATATTGTGTATAAATATCTTCTTTCACATCTGTTAAATCAGAATATGAGTGCTTATGTCCAGCGTTTGTTTTTTGATTGAATTGTTCTTGGATATTAGCTTTAATACCAGTTAATTTTAATAAATCACTTTCCAAAATATTACCATTCCCAATTTTTTCCATAGGAATCTTATTTGGGATATCATCAATGGAAATAAATGCTAACGCCGCAACATTATCGGCTGTAAGCTTAAATATCTGTCCTTTTTGACCAGTAATAATATGATTAATAATGCTATGGTTTTGAGGATGATGGTCATCTGCAGAGATGTTTCCCAAATCATCATGGTTGTGCTCATGAACATTTGTTGCAAAATTTTCTGCATCCTTTCCATCTAATTTGTCAGCGTCTAATCCTTTAATGAATTGCTGTAATCCTGTACATTTATTAAGATTAGACCCGTCCAAACTCAAATAAGCATTTTGTGTCGCAATAATGACCTTTTCATTAGTAAAATATTGATTGGCCCCTTCTGGAATATCAGTAGTAGTCACGCCAGTTTCTACTTTACCATTTTTAGCATATAATACACCATTTGACTTGCCAAAACGAAGATTATCAATATTGACTACTTTGTTGAATGTCACATCATTAACTATTAAAGGAGCATTTATTTGCACATTATCATTCACGACCAAAATATCTTTGACATTTAAGGAAGATATATTATGCTCGTCAGCTTTATGTCTTAATTTATTAAAATATTGTTGATGATCATCTTGGTCTAACGATCTAAGCTGATAGTGTTCCATTGGAAAACTAAACCATTTATTATTTTGATGTCCTAATACTTGTAATTGTTCAGTGGGTACTTCATTCATTTGAATATCTGATATATCCGACATTTGAATCTCTGATGTAGTAATTTCCCCTTTTTTAGCAACGACAAACCCTTCTAAAGTAGAGATTTGTAATTTTTTAGTTTTTATTTTACCATTAACGTCTAAAGTAGCAGTAGGGACGGTATTAATCCCTATATTCCCTTCTTTTCTAATGATATCTTTCCCATTGGGGGATATTTCCCATTGGCTACTAGCATCTACATCTGGATCAATGCTTTGGACACTAACCTGAGCGGGGCTTTTGGTGGCATTGGCCAGTCTCATATCTAAACACCTCTTTGTGTGAAATACAACTGTATGAATGATTATTATTGTTTTACGATAAATAAACCTTCTAAAAAGAGGTTATTCAGTCATTTAATCCTAATAAATATAAAAAGGAGTTGATAATTATGGCTAGTGGATATAATTCCATTCACCCAATTATGGCGAAAAATCTTGGAAATATTGATGTGCCATCAGCAAAAGTAACACAAGGATGGGGATATGCAGCGGCTTCGGCTGGTTTTCATAGCCCAGAAGGATGGATAAAAGATAATTATGGTATGCATCGATATTCATCCTGCGTAGATTTATCAGCAAGTTTAGGCTTCACGTCTGAACTTAAAAGCCGTTTAATATCTGCTGGATTTTGCCCATTTTTCAGAGACTGGTCTGGGAACCGACATATTCATTGTATATATAATATATTCTCAACAATTTTATCTGGTCCCAAAACGCAAATCGTTGATTATTTTAATGGGAAAAATGGTTTGGTTGGTCATGCCCCAATGACTGGAGAATTAGCCCCCACAGATGCAGAAAAGAAAATTGTTAAAACAGCATTTCTTGGCAGTAATGGCCATAATACAGTCACGGTTAAAATAGACGATAATACAATTGATTGTTATGCCTTCATGGAAAAAGTTCAGGGGAATTCTAATGAAGTAACTCGCTGTGAACTTCGTGCTTTTGTAGAATATTTTGATGGTGTCATCTTATCAGATAGTTTAATCAAATATGATGGCAAAACATTAAACTACACTGTGGCTAATCCTCAACTAGAAGGCGATTTCACAAGAGTCAACCTAAGAGAAATAGCCAATGTAATGAGCATCACAATAGATAGTTTCAGTTTCGATGGAGTCTCGGGAATTGCTATTTTGAAGGGATAAAGATTTTTGTAACGAACTGACATACTCCCACGAATAAATTCGTGGGCTTCCTTGAAATAGTTTCTGTGACTGAATTTTAAGCGGTGCAGAGAGAAATCGAATCTCTGAATGACAGCAAAGCCATTAACGCCTTTCGGGGACGCCCCTCACGCCAACTGAGGATCTGCACCATGTCTGATCCATTTTATCGGCCATTTCATATTGTCTTTCTAAATCCATTTTATTGGCAAATTTTTGCATTTTATGGATTATGGACGATTCTTTAGAAGGAGCCGGGGCTACATTTTCATGCAATCCAAACCCACTAGCCGGAGAATCGAATATCGGCATGTGTTCTGAAGTCAAAGGCCGATACAAATTAGATGTCCCACCAAAAGTGGAGTCTATTATATAATTAGCATATTCATGTATCTCTGGCAGTTGATCTTTAGGCAAACTATCAAATGGATGAGCAGCAATCTGAATGAAATATTGGCGAATAAATCCTATTGCCAATGCCTGTGCTGCATCATCAAGATCAAAATCTAATTGTCCAGACCTGAGAATTTTAATTTTGGTTTTTAAATCCCCTTCCTCTTCTTGTAGTTTGTTGTGGTAAATTTTATCTTCGGGAGAATCTCCCATGGTATAATATCTGATATTTCCTTTTATTTCTTCTATTCTATCTATCATCTGCCGTATGCGGTGTGGAGCTTCCTCGGCCTGTTCTTCTGCTAATATATTGAAAATTCTCTCAGTCTGTTCAAATAGAACTCTCCCCATGGTTTCCGCCCGCTCAATTCCTTGTTCCCGATATAATTTTTCAGCCAATATTTGAATGGATCTCATATCATCAATGCCCTCTAGCCTTCCTGCTTCGGCATTCATGATCATATCTACATACCAATCTTTGACAGCCTCTTGCACCTGCTTAGTCCCCATAATTTCATTGATGTGCCCACGCACTAGACTATAAAAATAAGGGAGTGTGCCATGAGCATAGGCAACACTTTCTCTTGGGAAAGTAATATAAGGGACCCCTGCTTGAGGCGTAGTCAATCGTTCATCATCCTGTAATACCTCAGGAGAATATTCAGCATAACCAGTGCGTAGATAATGTAGCCAATGTGCCCTTTCATGAGCATTAGTCATGTCTCCAAAATCAGAAGATTGCAGTTTTAGATTTTTAAATAAATTTTCTAATTGCGATGGTAAATAATAATCATTAAAAATTACTATCATTGGTCCTACCCGGCCTGTATGATCAACAGCCTCCCCAGAAAAAAGCCCACCCCTATTATCTAATTTTTCTCCCAGGAAGGTGTCCTCGGGTAATCCTCGTTCGGATAAAAACTTGACCCAAGAACGTAACTCTACTTTATAAACTATGACGCGATTCGCATACTTTACAACATCGTCTGCAGACATCCCCAGCCGAGCCCCTTCTTCCTTAGCCATTTCCAGTCCTTTGGCATCATTACTTAATGGAGCAAATGAAACAATATATTTATTAACAGCTTCTTCGAAATAAGGCTTCTGGGTCTCTGCGATGGCCTGTTTCCGTCTTCGATTCGCCTCTTCAATATCTCTAATGGTATCTGGTTCGAGTAACCAGGGGGCTTGGAAGTTCTCTATCTCGTATGGATTCCTTCTTAAAAAATCCTCAGTTTCTGAGGCTGACAGTAATCCATTTCTTATAGAACTGAGCACTTGGCCATCATATAATTCTTGGAAAGGATATGCTGATAAATTAGGATGACGAGTATACGCTTCTGCAGAATCTCTTATCCATTGTTGAACCTGCGGTAAGCGAGGCCCCAAAATGTCAACTAACTCCTTAGTCTGGCTGGGACTATATTCTCTTTGCCGGATGAGTTCCCTGAATAAATTCTCAACAACCGAATGGAGACCCCCTTCGGGGATAGGTTGCAGAGCACCACTTTTCTCTAGGAGTCTTCGATTGAGCATGGTCTCCAACAAAACCAAAGATAACTCTCCATCATAGTCTGGGGCACTCATGTAGCTTGTCGGTGCAATGTCTTTGTTTTCTAAAATATCACAAGTAATGTCTGCATATTCTCTCTTGGAACCAAAGTTTCTTGTCGCTGACCGAATAGTTTCTAGTGTTGGATCATAATTGTTATTCCCCATATAAGTTGGCCCTACAGGATAACCGAACTTATTTTTCAATTTATCATCCTCTAAATCTATAATGAAGGCCCTAAGACTCTCTGGATCGGCAAAAATTTCCAATACACCAGGATGTCTTTCTTGCAATTCTACCATTAATTCTTGTCTACTGGCAGCATCATCTGCTACATTAGGATCAATATCTTTCCCTCTGGCAATCTGAAATAGAAATGGAACAGCCAGATCAAATGTCCCATCCCTAACCAATGCGGATAATCTAGCACGAGAACAATAACTGCCTAGCATGTTCGATAAAACGTCTCTAGTATGAGAATATGCTGGAGGCTTGAGCACATAAGATGGATCTTTTTCATCACAATCCTCTCCCCAGTCCTGTTTGAGTTGATTTCTGGTATTCAACAACCGAAGTGCCAATTCAAAAATGACTGGAAGATTAGCGTTAGGAGCAAAGGTGGACCCATCTAATTTATTGAATATCTTCTGGAAAAAATATTCTAAATTAGTCATCAAATTTGCAGCATCCTCTGAGGTCAAAACATTGGCTAATTCTTGTTGGATAATGGTTGGCATGTCATCATAGAGAAACTTAGATAAGGCTGGCAAGGTTGCATTCTCAACACTTGAATCCTCAAAATTGCCTCTCCAAATAACATTATCGGCAGAAAGGCTCTCATAAAGACCAGCTTCTTTCCCCATGACATCAGAAAGGGCATATGAACCATTTTTATCTAAGAAATGGGCTAATTTGATCAGTGATTTAGCAATCCTTCTCATGAATATAACCTCTCGATTATATTATTATGTGGAAGATGCTAAAAACCCTACTTCTGTTGGGATCTGTATTTGAGGATTAACTCTTTAGAGGTGCAATTAACGACTAATTTCTGTTTCAAGGCACCAAATACGTCATAATGAGGATGCCGGGGATGATCCTGAAACCATTCTCTTTTTAATCCAATCTCTTGAGCCTTAGCATGTAATTCGCTAAGGATACGTCAGACATTAGATGGGTGCCATCAAAGTAGACCATATTCTTCATCCAGAAGGCCGTGTATTAAAAATACCTCGGAGGGCTTCTTGAAGCTCATTTATATGAGGCGGGTCATTTTGGGACTGAGAAAATAATGAATCTACACCACGGCCATGACAATCTGGACAGATATCCCACAGATAATTTCTTCCTGAATATCCCACCACAGAAGATTCTATCTGTCCTGAGCCTTGACAACGAGGGCAAGGATGTGCTTTTCCCCTGGGCTCAGGGATGTCTATTTTCTCATCTTCGGCTTCAACTGGTTCTTCTTTTTTGATAGATTACAATATATAATTTAGCCGTCAAGGAACAAAATATCTGCAATAAAAATAATTTATTATAAAAATTTTTAAATTATAGGAGGTAAATCTATCACCTTTAATTGATCACAGACTACATAAAAATTGCGAAATATCTCACAATTAAACTCCCATCTCACATTAGAAGTCAATAATAATGCCATGTTCAAATCCATTAAGGCTTTTTTATCATCAATGGTCGGTTCGGTATCAGAGGCTAAAGCCTTAGCACAACCTCTGACTGCTTCAATCAAATCAGGCCAATGCTGATTGGCCTCAACTAAATCAGCCATGTTCTTAACATACTTCGACATTTCTCGATTGGTCATCACAGGCTCCTCTCTTTTGAAGTTCCTCTTGAATATCTTCCGAAAGCCATTGCAAATCATTATCCCCCGCATCACATTCCCGAGTGGGAGCCATAATGGCTAATGCAAAGCTGGCAACTATTACAGTTCATTTCTTACTCTTCTTTCTCTTCTGTTTCTTATCTTTCATGGGTTCCTTTCATGAGAGAGCGAGGAGAAGTATTAAATGATAATATGAATGAGTTTATGATGTAAGAGCTTTAAAACTTGATGGGTTGAGGATTAAGTTTTTCATTCCTTATCATTATCGGGGTATCCCCATCAGTAAATTTAATTTTTACCGAGTAAGGTAAAGTAATTATCTATTTAATGACTTCTCCCCTGCGACCAGCCTCTCAATTAAACAGTATTAAGATCAACTGTTATTTTTGTGGTGTGATTGAACGTGTCAATTCTATCTTGGGCAGCTTCGACTTCTTCTTGAGCATGTTCAATACAATTATCGATACTACTGATATTAATAATCATATCATATTCTACGGCTTCATCATTTCTATCGTAATATCTATCGCTATCACAATTTCTTAAAGTATTATGCAAAGCAATATAACCCTTGAGTTCAGCTAATTCATAAATGTCTTTTTGGATAGATGCATTGACTGCATTAATCGCTGTTTTCAAGGTGACCAAATCATAAGTTACCAAATCTCTCTGATTCATTGCTTCCTCTACATCAACTGGGCGTGTTTTGCCTGCCACACCATAATTATACTTGGTGACATCTCCTGTCAATTTATTAATCTTGGACACGATCTTGTTCTTCAACTTCAACGCCTGTGCTAAGGTCATTTCTTTTTCCATTATAATCTCTCCTTTTAGAACTACGGACTGGAATCGAACCAGCCTAAAAACGATTTGCAATCGTTTCCCTCGCCAACTGGGTCCCGTAGCTTAATTTTCTTCGCTTACCTTTTCATCATACACTCTCTGATATAATTCAATTATACTTTGCAACTGCTCCAAAGTCAAGCTGCATTCTTGTTCCTCATCCAGATCATTTGCAGATCCAACGCATCCATTATGATCATTAAAACCTAAAGTCTTGTCGCTCCAAATGCATTCCCAAGAATAATCATACTCCCAGTAATTCTTCTGGCATAAAGGACAGTCTTTACACTTTAACATTACTCAGGTCCTTTGGCCCCCACATATTCATCATTTCTCACTGACATTTTACTCGATAACGCAGATAATTCCAACACCAATCTGTCAATAGTCGGCTTATCAAGCAGTATTTCCTGCCATCTCAATTCACCATGAGCCAAAGTCGCCCAAGCATATTTCAATCGGTCCCAAAATCGAAGGGGATAAGGGCCGGGAGTAATGTTTAAAAATGACTCCAACCCCTCTGAATCATCCCATACTCCAAAATGCAACATAATACACCCCTGTGCTTCAGAAGTACAATCACACGAAATCATGAATTGATCATGCTCAGAATATTTGATGGTTTCTTTTGTTTTTCGCCATAAAGCCATGCAGTTCCTCCTTCGTTTTTATACCAGGATAAGATTTTTAAGTCGGGCCTCCGGTAATCGAAACCGGATCCTGTGTTCCCAACACACATATTATAAGCCATTCTACTAAGGCCCGTTTATTTACTCACCGTCTTCATCACACAACCACACCTTTTACAATATACTCTTCGATTATTCGGATGTTTATATCCACACCTTACACAAAATTTATGAATCCTGGCCCCAACATGACCATCACATCCTGTTTTTCACGGCGGGGGCCATTTGGTTGTGGTACTGATACCATCAAATGGCCACACCGCCTCGCGGAAGATCGGCGATTTGAACG
>Ga0315284_10009219_pt1 | contig 14072 bp, 6 predicted proteins | sample YL17G09_16_MG_FD_203696 | JGI IMG/M metagenome (GOLD analysis project Ga0315284, IMG submission 203696) | Sediment microbial communities from Yellowstone Lake, YNP, Wyoming, USA - YL17G09_16 | ecosystem: Environmental > Aquatic > Freshwater > Lake > Sediment | place: USA: Wyoming | collected... | reverse complement strand
ATGGAGAGAAAATGGAGAGAGATGGGAATGATGCCTTTTTTTCTTTTTGCCTTCCAACATGCCTTCGACCCACTCTCAGCTCACGGGGAGGGGCTTGGAAGCAGCATGCACGCACGCGGGAAAGGGGGCGGCGGGCGTGGGAGGAGCAGCTGATGTGCGGCCGTGCGACGGGAGCTGAAAAGAGAGGTCGGGTTGAATGGTCGGGTCAAGATGCAGCGGCACTCTTATTTTTCTTCCCATCATGACGGTCGACGCCCCGCCCGCCGCCGCGGCCGCCCAGCCACCGCCCGCAAAGAAAGCCAAGGCTGGGCCGGTGACCGATGACGCCGCCGCTCCCTCCCCTCTCGTTATCCGGCCCTCCCTGCTGACACCCGCCTCAGCGTCCGCGCTCGCGACCGCCTTTGTGACGGCAGCCCCTTTTCCGCACGCCCAGCTGGCCGACGTGATCGACCCGCCCACCCTGCGTGCCGCCCGGGAGGAGATTGTGGAGCACGTACAGGCCACGTACAAGGAGACCGACCTGTTCAAGGTCTTTCAGACAGGTGAATAATGAGTGAAGAGTGGGGGGGGGGGGCACATGCGCCGGCTAGCCGCCGGTCGCGACAGCGCCCGACGTCGCACAACCTTTCCTTGTCCGTCCTCACACACGCACACACACACGCCTCTCTCCTCCCTTTTGCAGGCGACCTGGGCAACCTGGACGCCCTCGACCCTGCCGCCGCCGCCAAGCTCCCCGCCCTCATGGCCCTGAAGGCCTCCCTCTACTCGCCAGCCTTCCGGAGCTTCATCCGGACTGTCACCGGCTGCGGCCCCCTCGCCCCGACCACCGACTGCTCCGCCAACGTCTACGCCCGGGGCGGCCACCTGCTCACCCACGACGACGTCATCGGCTCCCGGCGGGTGTCCTGGATCCTATACCTAACCGATCCGGACGAGGAATGGGACGTGGCGACGGAGGGCGGCGGCCTGGAGCTGTTCCCGCTCGCAGTCCCTGGCGCGGCGGGCACGCCCTCGCCCCGCCCGGCGACCGTCCTGCCGCCCTCCTGGAACTCGCTGGCCCTCTTCACGGTCCAACCCGGCATTTCCTTCCACGCCGTCCAGGAAGTGACGGCGGAGGCCAAGCCCCGGCTCTCCATTTCCGGGTGGTTCCACGCGCCGGCGGGGGAGGGGGCCGGCGCCGCGCCCTCCGCCTCGCTCGCCCAGCTCCAGCTGCGGCGTGGGGAGGACTGCCTGGCCGGGCATGTGCCCTTTCCAGTCACCGAGGCGACAGGCGGCGACCTGAGCGGCGCCGATCGCGCCTTTCTGGCCGCCTGGGTGAATCCGGCGTACCTCAAGCCGGCCGCCTGGGCGGCCGTGCGCGCGCGCTTTGAGGCCGACGGGTCGGTCCAGTTGCACCGCTTCCTACGCCCGGACCTGGCGGCGCGGGTCGCGGCCCTCATTACCGCTGCGGATGCGTCGGACAAGCTGGGCGGGTGGCGGCTGCCGGCGGGCGCGGGCGTGGGCGAGGGGCACGGTGGGTGGGCTGTCGTGGGGCCGCCCCACAAGCAGCGTTACCTGGCCTTTACCGGCAAGGCCGCGGCGCCCAGCGCCCTTGGGGTCGTCGGAGAGGCGGAGAGTGCTGACCCGTCAGCCCCTGCTCCTATCCTTCCTGCCGACCCCGCCGCCGCCGCGGGCGCCGCCCTGGCGTCCATCCAGGCGCACCTTTTGACCTCCCCACCCTTTGCCCGCCTGCTCAAGGCGTGCACGACCGTGACCATGCTGGCCGTGTCACCCGACGGCCCGCGCCGCTTCCGCCCCGGGCTGGACTACACGGTCGCCCACTACGGCGCCATCACGGCCTCCCCGCGCCTGGACGCGGTCCTCTGCTTCGTGGACGAGGCTGGGGAAGGCGATTCTGAGACCAGCCCCTGGGCGGCGGGGGACGTGGGCGGCTTTGAGGCCTACCTCCTGGCGGACGAAGAGGAGGACGGCTCCAAGGGTGCATCTGCGTCCGCCGCGGCCGCCGCTGTCTACCGGGCCGCCGACGCGGACGCGGGCGTCATCAACGCGCCCGCCGCCGCCAACTGCCTGAACCTGACCCTGCGGGATGACGGGCTGATGCGGTTTGTCAAGTACGTGTCGGCCGGGGCGCCCGGGTCCCGGTGGGACGTGGCGGTGGAGTATCTGCCGGAGGATGACGGCGAGGAGGAGGAGGAGGAGGAGGGCGAGGAGGTAGAAAAGGAGGAGGAGGAGAAGGCCGGGGCGTGATGAGAAGAATGAAATGAGAGCAACGGGTTGCAAAGCAAAAAAAAAAAAATGCATGTCTACAATACCTTTCATAAACCGTGGAAAATCAAAACAGGCACTTATTTCGTACGCCCGGGTAGAACAGTGGACAGTTCGCGGCTCTCCTACAAAAACACAAGCAGTGGAAGAAAGGCTGGCGTTCGAGGTCAAAAGATGTTTCATGATTGTCTGTTGGTCGATTCTTTCTTCATCACTCGGATCCCCATCCCACCATCATTCAAACCTTTGCTCGCCGCGCCGCCGCCCGCGACCCAATGCAAATTGAGACCAAGCCGAAGTCCTGGGTTCGACCCCCAGTCCGGGTGGCTCTGCCTTTTTGGTGGGCGGTGGCGGTGGGCGGTGGCGGTGGCGGTGGCGGAGGCGGTGGCGGGGCTGGGAGCGCGCGGGAGCGCGGGAGAAAGAGGTTGAGGATGGGGGTGGGGGGGTCTATTTCTCAACCTCTCATCTCTCTTTGTTCTCTTTTTTGGTCCATGCCGTGTCTCACACCACGGCGAAGGAATACTCAGCGGGCGCCCAGGGTGCTCGCTGGTGGGGTGGCCGCCCACCCGCAGTGCCCTGTCAGTCGGCTCTCTCGCACCAGCACCGAGACAAACAAACAAAAAGCAAACATGATACAGCCACAGCACTCACTCGCTCCGCTCTGGGGACACCGATGGCCGGCCCCGCAGACCACCGCCGCCGCCCGCCCCTGGCCTCCCTCCCTCCCTCTCCTTCTTCTTCCTGGCCTCCGCCCGCTCCTTCTCGCCCGGCTCCGGCGACAGGCGGACCGTGCCCTGAAAGGCGGCCGCGAACGCGGCGGCGGCGGCATGGGCGGCCGACCCGGGGACGGCGGGCCCGGCATACACGCACCGCGCGGCCGCGTCGGTGTGTGCGGGCACGACCAGCCCGGCCCCGCCCTCCGTCCGCTCCGCCAGCTCGCTCAGGCGGGGCGGCGGGGGGATCGGCTGGGGGAAGTCGGGGGCCCCATCCGCGACCGCCACGGCCCGGGCGCCCGCCCAGGCGAGCGCCCGGGACCGGACCGGGTTGGCCAGGGCTTCCGGGGCCGCCCGCCGGGAGGACTCCCAGGCGTCCACCAGCGAGACGGCCGCGCCCAGCTGGGCGTCCGTGGGCGCGTCCCCCGCCGCTCCCGCGCCATCATCCCCCCCCCCCCCGCCCCCGCCCGGCAGTGGGAAGCCCGGGAAGCGGAGCGGGCGCACGTCCTCGGAGAACGGCAGCTCCACCAGGACAAAGCAGGCCGGGTGGTGGGGGGCGGGGAGGGGGGCCTGGGCGGCCGCCGCCGCCGCCGCCGCCCCACCACCGCCGCCACCGCCGCCGCCGCCGCCCAGGGCGGCCGCGATCTCGGCCTCCAGCGCGGCGACGTCCCCCACCACATCAAACTCGCCGGGCAGGGCCGGGTAGGCCGCGTACAGGCGGGGGCGGCCGCCGGCCTCGCCCCGCGCCCGGTCCACCCAGCGCAGGATGGCCGCGCCCCCGGCCCGCGCGGTGGCCCGGGCCAGGGCCGCCAGCGCGTCCCGGTTGCCGGGGCCCGCGTCGGGGGCGGGCGCCATCAGCCAGCCCCCGCCAGACGGGGACACGCCCGTGATCGGCGGGGCCGGCACCGCAAAGCCGACCAGGCCCAGCCCGCGCGGCGCGCCAAAGCCCAGGCGGTCCTTGACCGCGTCGGGGACGGGCACCCATTCCCCGCCGTACCGCCAGGCCGGGATGCGGGCGACCTCGTCGACGGCCAGTGGGACGGGCGCGTCCGGCGCGTCCGGCGCCGCCTCGTCGTCGCCGGCGGCGGCGGCGGCCGCGGCAGCCGCCTCGCGCGTGCCGGCCGGGTTGTACGTCCGCTCCGTCCCCACGTCCACCCAGGTCTGATGAGGCTGGCCGCCCGCCCCACCGGCAGCAGCCGCGGGCGGCGCGCCCTCCACGACGGCCTTCCAGGCGGGCGGGCGGGCGGGGGCGGTGCGCTTGGACAGCTTGACGGCCAGGGCGGGGAAGTTCTCCGGGAGGGCAGGGGACGGGCCTCGGCTGGAGGGAGCGGGGCCGGCAGCACCCCGAGCGCCGGCGGCGGCCGCACCGTCACCAGCAGGCGGGGGGGGGAGGAGGAGGTCCAGGTCGCCGCTCCAGTAGACCGTCGACCCGACGCCCGGGTCCGCCAGCGCGCCCGCGACGCCCTCCGGCCCCACCCCCACCCGCAGCTTGACGCGCGTGGGTAGGGCCGCCAGGAGCGGGGCCAGGGCGACCAGGGCGGGGTGGGTCGCGGGCGGCGCGCCCGGCCCGTCGCCCGGGGCGGCCGGCGGGTGGGCGACCACGACCTCCAGGCCCGCGCCCAGCGTGGCGGCGGATGCGCAGAAGGCCGCCACCGTCTCCGCCTCCGCGCTCCCGCTCGGGGGAGGGGTGCACATCGGGGAGATGAGGACCAGGCGGGTGGACGCGCCACGGCCCGTCAGGTCGGCCCGCCCGCCGACGCGGTCGTCGGCTGCGGTTGTGACTGCGTCCGTCGCGACCACCAGCGCGTCCATCGCGTCCGCCGGGTGGTGGGGAGGGGCAGGGACGGCGCCAGCTGCGGCACCGCCCGCCACCCCCAGCCCCGCGATCGCGGCTAGCAGGGCGGCCCGGCGGGAGGGGTGCCAGACGGAGAGCAGGCCGGCCGCGACGGGGCCATCCGCGTCGGCGCCCAGCGCGGCCGGCCCCTCGGGCGGCCCGCCCCACCGGGCCCGCGCCGCCGCCCGGGTCGCGTTGACGACGCCCGCGTACTGGCCTGACGCGCCGGCGGCCTCGGCCTCCGCGGCGGCCGCATTGTCGGTGAGCGATCCGCCGTACGTGATGAGGGCGACCTCCTCGTAGGGGCGGGCGAGGTGGGCCTGGAAGCAGGAAGGGGTGAGTTTTTGTTTTTTTGTGGACGGCGCTGGTGTGGTGTTGTGCCTCCCCCTCTCTCTCTCGCCCTCTCCATGTTCGACAAACCTTCATCATGACAGCCGCGGTCAAGGCGTCCCGGATAGCGGGCAGGAACGGGGCGGCAGGCGGCGAGATGTCGACTAGAAATATCGTGGTGGAGCGCTATGAAAGAAAAAGGGAGGTTGAGAGAGAAAAAGCAAAAAGCATTCGAGCGAGTTTGTGTGTGTGTGTGTGTGTGTGTGTGTGTGTGTGTAGTGTCGTGCCTGGAAGGACACAGAACGCCCCTGTGCATGCAAAGCCCGAGGATCGCACCTTGGGAATGGCCATGGCTGCCAAGGTATGAGTGGGGTGGGCGGGATGGACGAGGCGACCACGCGCAAGCAAGCAAGAGAAGGGTGGCCAGCGCTCACTCGCCGGCCGGTCCCGGTTTTGAGCAGCGTCGCCCTTTGCCTTTTCTTCATCATTCTTTTTCGTTGCGCGCCGCTTCAAAGTCAAAGTAGAACGGCCCCGCCCGCAGCACGATGCTCTCACCACTCACGCCTGGCTCAGCCTGAGAGGTACATAAACACACGGCCTACCAATTCATTCGCATGGCCCACCCCAACGTTGGCAACGACGCCGCTGGCGGCGGCTTCTGGGGCGGACTGTGGGGGATGGGCGGCAGCGGTGCGGCCGGCGACGCCGGCGCTCGGCCCGCCTCCACGCCGCCCGCACCCGAGTTTTCGTTGGCCGAACTAAAGCGGGCGCACACGACGCTAGTGGTGAGTTCAGTGCGTGTGTGGTGTGGCTTTGGCGTGCGTGATGTGGCTTTGGTGCCGCAGTAAGGGCGCCCCACTGTCCTCTCCATTTTTTTCAACCCGCCCTCTCTCCTCTGTCCATCTCCACGTTCAGTCCCACACCGGCCGCCCCACCTCGGCCGCCACAGTGGAAGCCCTGCGCCGCACCGCGGAACTCCTGGTGTGGGGCGGGCGCCACGACGCCCGCCTGGTCGACTACTTTTTAGAGGCCGGCCTGCTGGGCTGCATCGTGCGGGCAGTCCTGGGCGTGCCGGCGGTGCCGCCGCCAGGAGGGCAAGAGGGCGCCGCCCCGCCGCTCCTGTCCGGCCCGGTCACCGTCCAGGCCCTTCAGACCCTGGCAATTCTGGTCGCTCACTTGGGCGGCGCCCCGCCCGCCTGTTACGCCCTCTTCTCGGGCGGTCACCTAGATGCGGCCCTGGCCGCGGGGTACGACCTCGCAGATGATGAGGTTTTGGGCCACTACGTCGCCCTGCTCAAATCCATTGGGGCCCGCCTGGACGAGGCGACCGTCCACTTTTTCTACCATGACGGCGTGGGGCCCGACGGCACGCGCACGGGCCCGCCCCGCTTCCCCCTGTACGCGGCGGCGTCGTCCCTGATCGACCACCCGGAACCGCTCGCCCGGGCGGCTGCGCGCGCACTGGCCCTCGGCATCCACGCCATCCCGGACCCGGCCGTGCAGGCCTTCATCGCCGCGGACGGGCGCGGAGATGGGCGGGGCAGCGGCGCGGGCTGGTTTGACGCCGCAGCCCGCCACGCGGCCGGGACGGCGGGCGACTTGCGCGACGCGCTCGCGGCCGAGGAGGCGGCCCTGTCTGCGTCGGCCGCGTCCAGGGCCCCGCCCTCCGCCGTCCCGGCCGCCCTGGCCCACGCCGCCGCGGGGTTGGAGGACGAGCTGGGCTACTGCGCAGACGTCCTGGCGACGCGGCCGGCCGCCCTGGCGCCGCCCCCGCGGCCCGGGTCGAGGGCGGACCGGGCGGCCAGGGCGGCGGCCGCGGCTGTGGCGGCCGCTGGTGGTGGGAAGGGGGGTGCTGCTGCTGCTGCTGCTGCTGCTGCTGCTGCTGCTGCTGCTGCTGCTGCTGTGCCGCCGCCGCCGCCGTCGCCTCCTCCTCCTCCTCTCTCGTCGTCGCCCATGCTGGCTGCCACTCCTGGCGCGACCGCCGCCGCCGCCGCCCGGGAGCGGCGGCGGGCCAGCCTCGGCGAGGATTGGTCGTCCGAGAGCCCTCCCGCCGGTGCGGCTGCTTTTGGCGCAGCAACCGACGCCTCGCCCGCCAGCCCACCCACCTCCTCCGCCTCCCTCCCGCCCGCCGCCGCCCTCCTGGCCGACCGCCTGTGGGATCGCCTAGTCATACCCCGCATTCTGGAACCGTTGGCCGCCCTGGCGGCGGGCCTGGATGGAGAGGCCGCGCGCTCTCCCTCCTCCCCGTCCAGCTCCACCACACCCCCGCCGCCGCCGCCTGTCTCCCTGGCCGCCCGGGCCGCGCTGCACGCGGCCCAGGTCCTGTTTCAGGCTGCCCCTGACCCCGCGGTCGCGGGCGCTGTTGCGGGTGCGCTGTTCAGGGGGCGGGTGCGGGCGACGTGTGGTGACCAGGGCGGCAGGAGCGGCCGCGCCCCCCCCCCAACCCCTCCACCCCCACCCCTCGACGACGACTGCCCGCCCCAACCCCACCTCACCCGCCCCCTGGAAGCTCGGGCCGCCCGGGGCGCCCTGGCCGCCCTGCTCTGCCGGGGTGATGGCGCCCTGGCCGCCGCGGCCGTGGGCGCGGCGGTTGCCGCGTCCAGGTGTGGCGGGGTGAGCGAGGGCGACCTGGAGGCCGTCGGCCTGCTGCCCGCCGTCCGCCGCAAGCAGCGCGACTTGCTGGGCCGCCTGGTGGGGGCTTTCACTTCGTCGGTTGACCTGTCGGCGGCCAGGAGGAGCAGCGTGGACGATGGCGAGGGCCTGGACGGCTCGCTTCCCGCCCCGTCCTGGGGCGACGCGCTCGCGGCAGCCCTCGCCTCGCCATCCCTCCTCCCGCCCTCCGCCGCCCGGTCCGCGGCGGGCGCGGTCGCGGCCCTGGCGGCCCGACGCCTGCCTGGCGCGCCCGCCGAGCTGACGCCTGCCACGGCGGCGGCCCTGGGCGAGGCGCGGGGCGGCGCCCGGGGCGGGCTGGCGGCTGCGCTCGCGGGCCCCTGGGGAGACGTGCTCCCGGCCCTCATCGCCGCGGAGTGGGCGCCCACCCGCAAGGCCCTGCTGGACGAGCCCCGGGCGTCCGTGCCCGCATCCGCCGCCGCGGTCGCCTGGCGGGAGGCGGCAGCGGACGCGTGCTGTAGTGTGAGCTGTGAGGGTCGGGTGTCGGGCGCCGCGTCCGCCTTGGCCGCCCTGCGGGCCGCCCAAGCCTCTGTCCTCCTCTCCCAGCTGACCAGCCTGCTGGAGTGTGGGGCCATCCCGGCGGCGCCCCCGCGCGCCGTGGTGCGGGCGCCGCCGCCGGCGGACGTGGCGGAGGGCGGGCTCGCGTCTTTGCTGCCCGGCGCGGCCCGCTCCCGGTGTGCGGTCGCCTTCGCCCGGGGCGCGGAGCGGGCGGCCCTGCTGGGCGTGGGGCTGCCGGCAGAGGGGGAGGGTAGTGGTGGCGCTGGAGTGGCTACCACGACCAGCCGCGCGCGCCCGCCCTGCCCCTCAGCCGTGCTGGTGCCGGCAGGCGAGGAAGGCGGGGATGGCGCGGGCGGCGCTGGCCCGACCACCACCACCCCTGTCCCGGTCCTCTCCGCCGCCCCTCTGCTGGGCGCGTCCGCCACACCAGACCCCCGCCAGCCGGCCTGGCTCCACATCGAGGTCCGCCCGCCGGCCCGGGGCCTTTTGCGGGCCGCCAAGGCGGGCGGGCCCCGGCCGACGGGCGCCGGCCTGGCGTCGGCCCTGGTGGACGGAAAGTGGGTGCTCGCCTTTCCAGATGGGGAGGCCGCGCTTGCCGCGGCGGCCGCGTTGGGGGCCGCCGCAGAGGACGCGAGGGGCGGGCTGAGGTCTGATCTAGCCGAATTGCTGCTGGAAGAGGGAGGAGGAGGAGAGAGTGGGGCGGTGGAGGAAGAATGAAATGAAACAAAGTCGCTACCCCATCCCGCGCCCCCCCCTTCTCTCTCTCCATCCCCGCTATTTTTACCGCCCCTTTCCCCCGCCCCCCGGAACGGGCGCGGACCCCTGCCGCCCAGGTGTGGCGTCGGACGCCACCGGCAACGCGGCCCGTGGTGGGCGACCGTCCGGGCGCGGGTCGGCGCCGGCAGAGGAGGCGGGTGGGCCGCCGCCGCCCACTCCTGGACCACTCCAACCCCTACCACCGCCACTCCCGCCACCTGGCCCAAACCGGGAGGTGGCCGGGCCAGTGCGATCCCGATCCAGGGCACTCAACAGCAGCGCGTCAGCCGCGTCGAGGCCACCGCCCAGGCCGCTGACGACGCCGCCGTGGCCCAAACTGACGCTGTGGGCAACCGAAGTGGGGCGGGGCAGGCCTGCGGCGGACGCCCAGCGGCCCGGGGCGGGCGGTGGGGACGGCGCCCGCCCGGCCGACGCCCGGGGCGGCCGCTCCGCCACAGGCAGGTCGCTGTCGTCCACGCTGCGGCGGCGGGGCCGGTAGGCGGCAGTGTCGGCAGCGGTGGCGTCCGGTGGCAGCGGGGCGCCGCCGCTGCCGCCGCCGCCACCGCGGCCGGGCGCCCCGCCGCCACGCACAGACCAGTCCTCCTCGACCTGCCTGCCGCTTGCCAGGCCACTCAGGCGGGCCGACGACACTCCGGATCCGGGCAGGGAGGGGCGGGTGGAGGGCCCGGCTTTGCGGAACAGGCCAGAGCCTGGGTCGGCAGGAGCAGCGGGCGCCTGGGGTTGGTCGGCAAAGGGGCTGGTGATGGTGGGCAGCGGCGGGCGGCCGCTCCTGTCCCCTCTGCCGCCGCCCTCCCCGCCCTCCCCGCCCTCGCCGCCCCCGCCACCCCCACCTCCACCATCCCACCCCGCCGCGATGGCCGCCGCCAGGGCGCCCGTCGGCAGGTGCACCACCATGGCCTTGGTCAGGCACACGTACGCGGCTGGCTCGGGCGGCAGCATGCGCGGGGCGGCCAGTTCGGGCGAGCCGGGGTCTGGCATGAGGATGGCCGCGGGGGGCGGGGGCCCAGGCGACACCTTGGCGGCGGCGGCCGTGCTGCCACCGCCCTTGGCCGCCCGGACGATGCGGCCAAAGACGAGGAGGCCATCCCCCGCGGCGCGCAAGGTCGCGCCCGCGCGCAGGGTCTGCACCGTGCCGGCTCGGAAGGCGGCCGCGACCGCGTCCAAGGGTTGTCCCATCAGGGAAGGGCCACCATGGGCGAGGGCGAGTGCGGCCGCCGTCGCCTGCCACGCCCGCCGCGCGACGGCCAGGTGGGCATCCACCGCTGCCGCCAGCGCAGAGGCCGGCACCCAGTACGCCTGGATGACGGAGGCCGCCACCGCGGCGGTCGGGTGCGGGACGCGGAGCATGACAGGATGGACAAAGAGGACCGTGCCGGGGCCCGCAGTCGACGCCTTGCCCGGTGGGGGCATGCCCGGGAAGGCATGCCCGCCCGACATGCTGCGCCCCGCGGAGGCGGCGGAGGCGGCGTTCCCACCCCCTCCACCCCGCCGGCCGGCGCGGAAGGTGGGCGGGCGAAGGAGGCCAGGCGTCGCGTCGTCGGGGGCGGCGGGGGCATGCACTCCCGCCCCGCCACCCACGGCCGCGGCCGCCGCCGCCGCGGCCAGGGACGCGCTCCGGGCGCTCGGCCCGCCACCACCACTCGCATCCCACACCAGAGCGGACCCCCGAATGATGAAAAGCACGTCCGTAACGGGCCGGCCGGGCGTGCACAGGGCTTCCCCTTCTTGAATAACCACCAGGCGTGCGTGCGGTACGATGTCTGCTTTAAATTGATTGTCCGTCAGGGAGGCCAGGATGGGGTTGCACCGCAGCGCGTCCCGGGGCCGGCCCTTCTCAAAGGGTGGGGGCGTAAAGTGCAGGGCCTTGAGCTTCTTCTCCACCAGGCCGGACAGCTGGGCGACCTCCGCGTCCGCGATCAGGCCCGTCCGGGCAACCTCCTGCAAGTGCGCCTCCTTGACCAGCAACAACTCCTGGGTGAGCTGGCGAGTCTTGATGGCCCGCAACACCTCCGGCCACGCCCGCCGGGTCCGCCCGATGAAGGCGGCCGCCCGGCGGACCTCGTCCCGGGATTCCAGGAGGACCTGGCGGGTCACGTTGGCCTTCATCTCGTCCAGCAGGTCGTCCACGCCGGGCACGCGCGCGCCCGCAGGTCCAAGGGAGGACGTCGCGTCCAGGGTGGTGTGGATGGTCGCACCACCGGGCGGCGTATTGATGGCTGCGGGCGCGGGGCCACCGCCAAGGCGGGTGGAGGCGAGGAGTCCACCCCCACCTCCTCCGTTGCCCCACACGTCGGCGATGTCCCGGGCCGTCACGTCGTGGGCGTGCATGAGGGCCAGGGCGAGCGTGGCGGCATTAGCCAGAGAGGCCAGCAGGCGGGCCTGGGCCCAGGCGGCCACGGCCGGCCACCGGCAGTCCGCCAGGGCGGACGCCGCCCAGGCCGCGCCCGGGCCAACCCGGAGGGCCGGCGCGAGGCAGTCCCAGTCGGACAGGGGGCCAGCCGTGACCAGATCCAGCGCCGTGTCCGCCGACCCGCGCAGGCGGTAGATCTGGCCCGAATCGATGAAGGCGTCGTGGAAGAGGTCGTTGTAGGTCTGGCGGACGGCGGCCAGGAGGCGGCCCCGGCGCTCTGCGAGCAGGGCCCCCCTGTTCATGCGGGCGGCGACGGCGCGCTCGTGCGCCTCCTCCTCCGCGGACGCCACCGCCCAGGCGTCCCGGGGGGCGCCAGCTGACGGACGCTGGATGATTGTCGCAGACGCGACCATGCGGGCGGAGCCCCAGACGGCGGAGGCGGTGCGGGTGCAGGAGCACAAGAGGCGGGCGGCCCTGGCTTTCGCGCGCGCCCACAACCCGGCCAGCCCCTTGGCCCGCCGGCCGTCGGCCAGGGCAGCCCAGGACTCGCCCGCGCCGGGACCCGCCCCGTTGTTCTCCCATGACGCGACCGCCGACCGGTGGACCCCGACCGACGCGTACCGGCGCAGGACTTCGTTGGTGTCCAGGGCGGACGCCTCGCCGACCGCCTTCCAGTCCGGGTCCCCTAGGAGCGTGTCCACCCCGCCGACGCCGGCCATGTGCGCGTCGGACCGGGCTTCGACGGCCCGGAGCAACTGCTTCAGGAAGGAGCGGCGCACGGAGGGGGGTTTGGTGAGGCCCAGGGCGCGCAGGAGGGGCGTCATCGTGCAGCCTTGCACCAACAAGGTTAACAGCGTGATCGCGCCCATGAAGAAAAAGGAGAGGACCCGGAACTGTTGGTTGGCGATCAGGGGGTCCAGCAGCACAAAAAGGGATAGCGCCAGCCCGACCGCCCCACGCAGGCCCGACCAGGACAGGACGACCGCCTCCCGCATCGAGATGCCGTAGCCCATACGTTTCAAAGCGGGCCAGAACAGTGCAAACATGGCCGCCCGAATGACTATCAATGCAAACCACAGGTAGATCGCGTACAAGTAATCGAACCAGCGAATGTCGGAGACGGCCGCGTTGCTCGCGTTAACGTAGATCTTGCCGGCGATGATGGCGCCCGACAGAATGAAGATGAGCGTGTTGGCGCAGTGCTCCAAGGTTTCCCAAACGACGTGCAGGGGGCCTTCCACCCGCCGGGAGATATGATTGACCCCCGATGCCGCCATCCACAGGCCCAGCGTGACGACCGCCAGCACGCCGGAGACGCCCAGCAGGCGTTCAGATACCAGGAAAGTCATATAGGCGCCGGCTAACGTCAGCGTGATCTCCGGCATGGGCGCGTTGTACATGTAGCGCAGCCAGAGCGTGGTGGCCACGCCGGCGACGAGGCCGGTCGCGACGCCGCCGGCCGCCAGGCGGGCAAAGGCACCCATGGCGGACCCGCCCGTCACTTTATCGCCTTCCACGGACGCCTTGATCACGGAGAAAGCCACGAAGGCTGTACCATCGTTGAGCAGGGCCTCCAGGTCCACCAGGGTGCGCAGGCGCTTGGACAGGCCCGCCTCGCGCAGGACGGCCACCACGGCGACCGGGTCGGTCGCCGAGAGCATGGCCCCGAATAGCAGGCACTCGCTCCACGTCCACCCGTGGGGAAACGTGTACTTGACGAGCGCGGCCGTGGCGGCCGTGCCAAAGATTACGCCCGGGCCGGCGAGCAGGAGGGAGGAGGCCATCAGGCGGCGGACGACGTGCCACTCGAGCGCAAACGCGCCCGCGAACAAGAGCACTGGCAGGAAGCCCGCCAGGATGAGGTTGGGGTCCATGTTTTCCCACGAACGGGTGCCCGAGGCGAGCATGGGGGCGTCCTTGCCGACCGTCTCGATGAGGAGGCCCACCAGAACGCCCCAGACGAGCAAGATTGCCGTGTAGGGGATCCTGGCAAAGGACAGGCACTGCAGGGTAAAGACGCCGATGAGGAGGGACAGGGCGAAGAAAAAGAGGGCAGCCGACGCGGCGTGGCCTGGGTGCTGGTCCGCGCCGCCGGAGGAGGAGGAGGAATGCTCGGCAGCCGGGGTAGCGGCGCCAGCAGCAGTCGCCTTCACCCCAGGCGGAGGGGGTGGAGATGCTGGAGTGGCAGCCGGGTTGTCGGCGCTAGCCAACAAAGACAGGCCCGGCGACGCGCCCGCCGGGAGGGCAACGAGGTCCCTGTCTGCGCCAGTGCCTGGTAGGGAGACCAGGCATGCCAGCGCGACTAGGCTGGCCAGGGCCAGGGCTGTCAACCCGCGGCCAGGGCGGCCGAGGCGGCCTCGCATTTCGAGAGGGACGCGAGCACCTAAACTAGAATCGTGCAAGAGGCGTGATGGGAGCGCTTGAACGTGCCCGATTGCCCAAACTAACGGACGTGGTGAAGAGGAGAGGCTGCCTGGGGCTACTGGGGATGTGTCGAGTGGGGCCGGAAGGGGGCCGGCCCGAGGCGAACGGGTGCGTGAGGGAAGGAGATGATGCTTTGCAGAGGGATGAGAGTAGCGTCTGCGCCCTCACTCCCTCACTCCTCTCTCTGCAGAGATTGCGCAATGCTCGCTCG
>Ga0315284_10009218_pt1 | contig 14072 bp, 11 predicted proteins | sample YL17G09_16_MG_FD_203696 | JGI IMG/M metagenome (GOLD analysis project Ga0315284, IMG submission 203696) | Sediment microbial communities from Yellowstone Lake, YNP, Wyoming, USA - YL17G09_16 | ecosystem: Environmental > Aquatic > Freshwater > Lake > Sediment | place: USA: Wyoming | collected... | reverse complement strand
TGCGCGTTTGCTGCTCACTAACCATTGACATTCCGCCCCCGCTGCGGTACAAATGGGCCGTACAGCGCATGCGGACGACGTAGGGCGACGAGGGCTTCGTCGCGCGGCTGGAAGCCGAACTGGGGCGGCGGCTGCGCCGCTCCAAGCCTGGGCCAAAGGGGCCACGGAAGACTGGTTGAGTGGTGGAATTAAAGTGTGTGTCCCCGGAATTCGGATACAGCAGGCGGCGCGGACGCGGCCGCCCGCGCGGCGGTGAGCGGGCGCAGCGAATGCGCTCCATCAAGCAGGCGAGCGGAGCCGTTCGTTGCGATTCGATGCGGGCAGACTGATCAGCGCCGACTACTTCGCAGGAGCTGGTTGCGGCGGAACAAACCACAGCCCGCTGATCCGCTTCTGGCGGTCGAAGACCACCTTTACATCCATGTTCGCCATCGCGAACTTGCAGGTAACGTATGCAGCGTCAAACCCCTGCTCCGTCGCCGTTCGCGCCCCGACTTGGCTCTGGAAAGCGCCGACTTGCGTGGTGAGAGCCGTCCATGCATTCTTGAGCTGCTGCGGCGACATCCCTTGCTTCATGGTGGGGTCAAAGCCCTTGGTGGCGGCGTCGAAATCTCCCTTTGTCAGTAGCTCGACGAAAGCCTTCGCCGGCGCTGCCACATCGGTGCCCGACGCTTGGCGCCGGGCGCAACCTGTCAGGCCTGCGGCGAGACAGACGACCAACAGAACGACGATAGCTATGCGCTTGTTCATGATCGGCATCTCCTTGCTCAGACTGCCAACATTCGCAGGATCGCCACCTTCGACACCGCTTCCGCGACGAGGACGCCGGCGACGAAAGTGGCAATTCCCTTACTGGGTAATTCCGGGGACACACGACTTAATTATTGACGAGCCGGCCTGGACTCGAAGGATTGAGCGGTTCACCTTAGTCCCGTGGGCTCAGCGCCACCCGAACGCCCGCTGATCCCCCGGCGTCCCCCCGCCCAGGGGGCGGTCTGCCCCCACTGTACCCCCGCACGAGTCCGCCCCTGCTTCCTACTCACTACTTCCTGCTCACTAGCTTGAGCACCGCGATCTCCCGCGGGCAGTTGAAGCGGACATAGGGGAAGATCTCCCCCGCGCCGCGCGTGACAAACATGGCCGTCTTGCCTCTGTAGAAGAGGCCGTGTGCATACTCGCTGCCAAAGCGAGACAACACCACTGGTGGCCCGATGAACGGCACGTCGATCTGTCCGCCGTGCGTATGCCCCGCTACAACGAGGGACACGCCGCGCGCCTTCGCCCGAGCGATGATATCGGGAGAGTGGCTCATCAGGATCACGCACGCGCCCCGTGGCACCCCGGTCAGCGCCGCGTCAAGATCCGCCGCGCCGGTGTACGGATCGTTGACGCCCGCCAGGTAGATAGCGCCGTAAGGATGCCGCAGTGCGACGTTCTCATTGACCAGGACCCGCACTCCGGCGCGGCGCAAGGCGCGCAGCGAGCGTTCCTGGCCGGCCCAACGGTCATGGTTTCCGAGTACGGCATAGACGCCGAGCGGCGCATGGCACTGCGCGATGAAGACCGCGGCATCGCTCTCGTAGCGCGAGTTGCCGGCATAGTCGCCCACAAAGAGGATAAGGTCGGGCTTGAGCGCCGCCACGGCCCGCAACCGCCGGCGGATGCCGCGCCGGTCGGCTCCGCGATGAAGGTGCATGTCCCCGATACAGCACACGCGCAGGTTGTGGAAGCTGAGGGGCAGGTCGCCGAGGCGCACGTCCCACACTGTGACCCGCGCCGGGTCATTGAGTCGGTCCTGAACAAGGCCGAGCCCGCACAGTTCGGCCAGGGCCGTGATGCACAATAGGAGCGCCGCCGCGCCGGCGCGCGCCAACGGTCGCGGCCGGGCGATGAGAGCCATCGCGGCGGTCCAGATGAGCAGCATGGCGGCCAGGACGCCGAGACCCGCAACCGCGGTCACAAACGTCCGATGAACCGGCGAGCCTTCGCTCCTGCTAGCCATCCAGTAGGTCAGCGGCGGGCTGGCCAATGCCACCGCGACGTCGGCAACTATGGTTGCGCCGAGGGCGCGCCAGAACCCGCGCCCGCGCCCTGCGAGCGCGAACCGGGCGACCAGTGCGTCGATCACTATGCGCGTGGTGATGAGCCCGAGCACAGTCTGCCTCACCGCCGCCACGATCAAGCGGATAGCTGCGAATAGGGATGCGGACGCTCCGCAGGCATACTACCCCTGCTTCCTGCTTCCTGCTCACTACTTCCTGCTCACTAGCTTGAGCACCGCGATCTCCCGCGGGCAGTTGAAGCGGACATAAGGGAAGATCTCCCCCACCCCGCGGGTCACAAACATTGCCGTGGGCCCTGGCGTTGCGCCGCGCGCCGGTCCCGAGCGCGGCCCAGCCGCGCCAACGTAGAACAGCCCATGTGCGTACTTGTTCCCGTACTGCGAGCGCACCACCGGCGCGCCGATGATCGGCACCACGATCTGGCCGCCGTGGGTGTGCCCGGCGACGACGAGCGCGATGTGCCGCGCCTCCGCCGTGCCGATGATATCCGGCGTATGGCTCATCAAGATGACGCAGGCGCCGGGCGGGATTCCCGCCAGCGTGGCGTCAATGTCGCCGCCCCCCGAATAGGGATCATCAATGCCAGCGAGATAGATCCGCTCGCCGCCCCGCGTGATGGGGATACTCTCGTTGACGAGCACGCGCACGCCCGCCCCGCGCAGCGCGCGGAGTGAATGCTCCTCACCCAGCCAGCGGTCGTGGTTCCCCAGCACCGCGTACACGCCCAACGGCGCCCGCTGCTCGCCGATGACGGGGGCGACCTGGTCTTCCCCGCGCGGCCAGCGGCTGGCGTAGTCGCCCAGGAAGACCAGCAGATCGGCCTTGATGTTCTTCAAGGGACGCAGGCGACCGCGGATATCGGCGACGCTGGCGTTCGGGCCGAGGTGCAGATCGCTGACCAGGCAGACCCGGAGGCCGTTGAAGGCGGCCGGCAGGCCCGACACTTCCACCTCCCAGTGCGTGACCTGGGCCGGCGCCCCTGCGGATCGCGATGTCAGGTTGGAACCCGGGAGCATTGCCGCGACCAGCACCAGGAAACCGGTCAGGAGCAGCGCCAGCGCAGCCGCGCCGAGGCGCCGGCGTGATACCGGCTGCGGCCGGGCGGCGAGGCGGATCGCCCCCTCCCAGAGGAGGAGCATCCCAACGAGGACGAGCCCGGCACTGGTTAGAGCCAGCCACCAGGTGTGACGGGCCGGGGCACCCGAGCGCGTGGTGCCGGCCCAATAGAGCAGCAAGGAGCCGAGGGCGAGGATGATCGCGTCGGCGACCAGCACGATCGCCGCGGCGCGCCAGACGCGCGCCCCCCGCAGCCCTGCCGCGACCCGGCAGATAAGGGCGTCAAGCAGAAAACGCAGTGCGGCGAGTGCGGCGATGAGCATGAGTGTAGGCGCCTCAAAGCTGGTATGACGATCACTGAGGTGTTCGGAGTATGTGATTCGCGGTTGGCGGGCGGCGCCCCTGCGCGGAGGACAGAGGTCAGAGGGCAGAGGACAGAGGACAGAGGACAGAGGACAGAGGACAGGGGGAAGGGAGCAGGAGAGGCGACCGGGACGGTTGCGCTCCCAGGCATTCCCGCCCTACGCGAGCGGCTGCCCATTGGATGGGCGACCACAAGGGTCGCCCCTACGGGGGACGGCGGGGTCAGGCGACCCCGCCCTACAATTCCCGATCATCCGTGTTGATCCGTGGCAGCTATCCCTAGCTCCACCCTGCCACGCGCTCGGCGACCTTGGCCATGACTTCCTGCTCGTCCACCGTCGTAACCTTGCCGTCATTGACGACGACGCGGCCGTTGACGAGCACAGTTCTGACATCGCAGGCGCGCGCCGAGTATACGAGGTGCGAGACGATGCTGTGCAGCGGCGTCAGGTGAGGCTGGTTCAGGCCAATGAGGATGATGTCCGCCTTCATGCCCGGCGCGAGAACGCCGATGCGGTCGCCAAGGCCGAGCGCCCGCGCCCCGCCGCGCGTAGCCAGCTCCAGCGCCTGGTATGCGGTGACGCACGTCGGATCCTCGCACGCGAGCTTGTGGAGGAGCGCGGCGAGCCGCGCCTCCTCGAGGACATCGAGGTTGTTGTTGCTGGCCGCGCCGTCGGTGCCCAGGCCGACGATGACCCCCGCCTTGAGCATCTTCGGCACCGGCGCGGTGCCCGACGCCAGCTTCATGTTGCTGCCGGGGTTGTGGCTCACGCCGACGCGCCGCTCGGCCAGGATGCCGATGTCTTCGTCGGTGACGTGCACGCAGTGCGCCGCGAGCACGGGATGAAGGTCGAGCAGCCCTAGCCGGTTCATGTGCGCGACGGGCGTGGCGCCCATCTTCTCGACGCTCTCGCGGACTTCTTTGGCGGTCTCGGAGAGGTGGATGTGAACACCGATGCCGAGCTCGCGCGCGGTCTCGACGACGCAGCGCATGATGCTGTCGGGCACGGTGTAAGGGGCGTGGGGGCCAAGCATGACGGTGATGCGGCCGTCGGCGGCATCCCGCCACTGTTGGGCGAACTCGGCGGCCGCGGCGAGATCCCCCTCGGCGCGGTCCATGAAACCCAGCAGCACCGCGGCGAGGCTGGCGCGGATGCCCGACTCCTGCGCCGCCTGCGCGGTGGCGTCGAACCACCAATACATGTCATTGAACGTGGTCACGCCCGCGCGCAGCATCTCCACCATGCCCAACAGCGACCCCCAGTAGATGTCATCATGCTTGAGCTTGACCTCGCGCGGCCAGATCTTCTGCTCCAGCCACGGCATCAGCTCCATGTCATCCGCGTAGCCGCGCATCAGCGTCATGGCGACGTGCGTGTGCGCGTTGATGAGGCCGGGCAGGGCCGCAACGTCGGGGCCGCCGATCACCGCATCCCAGGCGCCCTGCGGCTCCTGCGCGGACACCGATTCGATCTGCGAATCGGAGACAACGATGAAACCGGGCTGAAGGATTTCGGCCCGGTCGTTCATGGTGACGACGCAGCGCGCGCGGATGAGGGTGCGGGGCAAGTCAGAAGCCTCCCGCTTGTCTGGTTTGAAAGGTCGGGTCGGTCGGGCTTCGCCGCCGGACACAGCCGAGCCTACTTCGCCAAGGCTTCGTAGGCCAGGGGGCCGTGCCACATGTGAGGGTGCGGGGCAAGGTTACGAACCCCCGGTCTTGGCGGGCGTCGGCGAAGCGGCGCTGCGGCGTTCGATGGTGATGGCGAAGATCTTGATCTGGGGCGCGGCGGGCAGGATGATGGCAGCGGGTTCCTTATTCGCGATATCGCCAATCCGCAGCAGGTAAATGCACGCGGTCGCCTGGACGTCGTCCGCGGTTCCGCGCACAAAGGGCGCGCGCACCGCGACCGCCGCATCCGTCGGCGGGCTGACCCACGACGGCACCTGCACCACGACCGACTGGCTTGACCCGTCGGCATAGGCGATGCGGAACTCCGCCGCGACCGCCTCGGATGCCGCTGCGGCGAGGTAGATCGCGCCCAACGGCTCCTTGGGCAGAGCGATCTGCTGCCCCACGCAGGCGACAGCCGACGCGCCGCGCTGATCCATCGGCGCATAGCGAAGCGGCACGCGAGCGAGCGAATCGGGTCCCCGTTCGCCGCCGAAAAAGATGCCGGGGTACTCTAGTGTCTTGCCGCCGTCGCCGGCCGGCGGCAGGAATTCCGCCGGGAAGCTGAACCCGCCGGCATCGAACGCGCCGCGGCTGCGGTACCCATCGTACGTCGCGGTCGCGACGTTGAGCTGGCCTGCGAGGTCGAGCGGTTTGTAGACGCCGCCGGTGACCGTGACCGGCTGTACGAGGATGCTGCGCGACGAAGCATCGAGCATTTCCGAGGCGAAGCGATCGTCCAGCATGGGCTCCCACGCCAGACGGTATGAGCCGGGGAAATCGGGCGCGGTGACCTGGGCGGTCACGAGCGCGGGATCGCCCGCCGCGACCGGCGCCGGCAGCGTTGCCGCCGGCCTCGGCCGCGCCGCCTCGGCGCCGTCCCAGTAATGCCAATGATACGACAGCCGGACGTGCTGCGGGTCCCAGGTCCCGGAGCCATCGTTGCGCAGCAAGGTTTTGACCGCGTAGGTCTTGCCCGCCTCGAGTGATGCCGGCAGATCGGCGTTGACCACAGTCGCCCCCAGATTCGATGCAACGACCGCAACGGCCTCCGCGTACGGCTCGCCGCTGCCGCGCGAGAACCACCCATCTTTGCCCTCGACCAGATCCCATTGAAGCTGATAGAGCCATTGCTCGTCAGGAGTCCAGGCCGGAAGCGGGCTTCCATCGGCGCGTTTCGCTTCCACCCAGGCGTACATGGTGATCATGCGGCCCGGCTCGACGTTCTGCGGCAGCGGGGTGCGCACACCCTCGAGTTCAACCATCTCCGGACGTGCCCCCGGGGCGGCTGCCGAGCCGAGCGTGTGCACCCAGTGGTACGAGAGGGCGACATTTCGGGCATTCCAGGCGTTGGCCCCGTCATTGCGCAGACGCACACGCACGCGGCGACGCTCCCCCGCGCCCAGCGCCGAGGGCAAGGTGGTGCTCAACAGGGTGGCCTGGTTCGCGCGCGCGCGGTCGAGCCGCGCCGGCACGGATATCTCGAACAGATGCCGCGCGAGCCACTTGGTGCGCAGGATCGCGATGGCGCCCTTGGTGACCTCGAAGCTCAGGTCATAGTCGCCGGGCGGCAAGGCGCGATCGAAGGTGCGGGTCGACACCTCGACCACGACCGGCGCCCGCTGCCCCGCCAGTACCAGGAGTCTCCTCGTAGCGACGCCGGTCGCTTTCAGATCGACGCGACTGCGGCTCTGAAGCGTATAGCTGATCTCGACGTTCTGGTTTTCCACGAGGTTCTGGAACCCCTGGTTCTCGACCAGCAGCTCGATCTGGTACGTCGCGCCTGGGTTGAACACGCGTGGGAATGTCTCGCGCCGCAAGGCGACCCGATAATCCTGCCGGCCCGCCAGCATCTGCGCCGACTGGCGGGTGATGTCGAGGAAACGCGCGCCGTGTTCGCGGCTGGCGGCGATCTCGGTGCCCGCCTCGAAGTCATTGAGCGAGTCAACGAGGACGAAATCGGGCAGCGCCGCGAGAACGGTCATCCAGTTCTGCTCATAGGTCTGGCCGCCGTGGCGCGGCATCATCTGACCGGGGCCGAGGTATCCCGGCGTCAGCCTGACGAATGACCGCGGCCCGCCCTTGCCGTGGCTGAGGGCGACACCCGGCGCCAGTGAGCAGTAGCCGTCGAGGTTGGGCGCGCTGTTTCGCCACCCTTCATCGCCGAGCACGAGCAGGCGCGCGCCGAAGGTGCGCTGGTACGCGTCGCGGCAATAGTCCGCGAAACTCGCATCCCATTTCTGGACGCCCTCCGGCGGACCGAGCACGAGCAGGTTCGCGCTCGGCCGCGTTCCGAAATCGAACTGCGCGCGGAACTCGTCGGGCACGATGTCGAAGAACTCGGCGACCATGCCCCACAGCGCCTGCTTGCCCGCTGTGGTGGTGAGGTCGGCGGCGCCGGCCTCGGCCAGGCAGCGGGCGTCGAGATACATGCCGACGAGCGGGTAACTCAGCCGCTCGTCCTTGGTCTCCTTGAGGGCTTGCACGAGCCGCAGCAGCCCGCGGCGCGACCAGTCACGACGCGCCGCCGCGTCGCCGCGATAGATGGGCAGGACGGTATCGACCGCGGCCAGTCGCGCTTCGCGCAGCATCGCCTTGTGCCAGGCAACGCTGTCGGCGCTGAACCACGGCCCGATGCCGTCGGGAGGCCGGTCCGCAAGCGAGAGCGCGATCGGCGCCCCCTGCGCCTGGTCCAGTGAGGGCACCTGGTAATCGTACCGATAGGTGGCAAGCAGGCGCCCGCCGGGCTTGCCGGCCGCAGGCTTGAAGATGACCTCCGGCGCCGGCTTGTCGATCTGGATGACGCTCGCTGCCATCCATTCGTTTGCCTTCAACTGGCCGTCAACCAGCGGCCGGCTATACGTGCGCGGGCAGATGAGGACGTCGTTCTCCGCAATGGACGGTTTGCCGTTGCCGCTGATGACGAGGCTGCCCCAGCGATCGGGGCGGTCGAGATCATCGCGCGACCGCACCTGCGACGACCAGTCGACCCATCCTTCATTCTCGCCGCGCACGTTGACGACGAAGTTGAAGCCGATGCGCCGCCCCGGCTTTGGGGTGCCGCCAAGAAACTTCCACGGGATGCCGACCTCGACAACGTAGCCGGTGTCGACGTCCTCGGGCTTGTTGAGGGTGCCCTGGCGTTCGACCGCAAGCTTGAGGCCGAGCAGCCAATCCGGCTGGGCCCGCCAGGTTCCGGCCTGCGTGCCCACGAGGCACGTGAACCCGGAGGCGACGCTCACCGCCACGCGGGCGCACCCTGGATGGATGGTGTCGCTCACCTCATCGGCGGCGTCGAAGTAGAACTCGACCGAGTCGTCGCGCCACGGCTCGGACATGGCCGTGTTGTTGCTGCCGATAAGGTTCGGATCATCAACCTTCGCGGCGAGGAAGAGAAAGTCGTCGTCCCACACCGTGTAACAGATCGCACGCAGGGGACGCGCGGCGCCGTCGGCGGCGGAACAAGACTGCGGCTGCAGCATGACTGCAGCGACGACGAAAGCAAGCGCCGTGGCCCAGCGCTGGATGTCAATCCGTCTCACGAGCGTCCTCTTCTTGAAGCGCCTGCTTCTCAGCGGCGCCCGATTCGATGTCGGCAAGGTACGCGGCAAGATGGCGGCGCGCCGCCTCCGCGTGGGATTCGAACACGAGAAGTCGACTGTGGAAGCCGCTCGCCGTGAACCGCATATCATCATGCCAGGGCACCAGGCCGGACTGCGTGACGACCGGGATGTCCGCGTCCTCGAGCAGATCCCGCACCATGACGCTCATCAGCTCGTCCGGCGCCTCGTACACCGCAACCAACGGCTCAGTGATGGCCGGGTCTTGCGGCGCACCCTCGGGCGGCTCGTCAACCAGTGCGATGCCGCACTCGGGGCATTCCTTCACCGTCGGGAGGTATTCATATCCGCAGGTGGGGCAATACGGCATGGCCAAGTTCCCCTGCGCGACGCGGCGATGCCCTCTGCGCTGATGAACGCCGAGCGCGCGAGTTCGGTGCCGGCGCCTCGGCGGGTTCGGCGCGCCAGCACACACATAAACCACCGCATCTCGACGCTGCGCCAGGCCGCGCAGAATGGCAATACGGCTCGCATGGGTGCCCGCGGAGGCGAGAGATACAGCCGCGGGAACTCAGATCGGCGGCCGTTGCCCGCGCCGCATCTACAGTCAATCCGTCTCTGTGTCTTCCTCTTCTTCTACCGCGCGCTCCCCGGCGGCGCCGGATTCGATGTCGGCGAGGTAGGCGTCGATCACATCGCGGGCCTCGCGCGCGTGAGACTCCAGGACCAGCAGCCGGCTATGGAACGCCTGCATGCTGAGGTCGAGGCCATCAAAGGCATCCGGGCTGCGGCCGGGCTGGGTCACTACGGAGATGCCCGCGTCTTCGAGCAAGTCGCGCACCATAATGCTCATGATCTCATCCGGCGCTTCGTACACCGCAACCAACGGCTCGTCGATGGGCGCGTCTTCGGCTTCCTCGGGCGGCTCGTCGACCAGCGCGACACCGCACTCCGGGCACTCCTTCACCGTCGGCAGGTACTCATATCCGCACTTGGGGCAGTATGGCATAGCCACATTCCTCTCTGTCGTCTGACGGCGCGCTCTGCTCAGCCCGCGGCGCCCTCCGCGATGATGATGAATGACCCTTCGGCGTCCGCGGCGAGAGTGCCGTCCGCGAGCTCGACGCGGGCTCGCGTCTTGACCAGCTTGCCGCGACGCCGCACCAAGCTCCCGCGGACCGTGATCTCGCCGCCCACAGGCACCGGCTTGCAGAACCGGGCGTTGAGCCGCGCGGTGACGCTGCGATATGCCGCGCCCCGCATCGCCCAGGCCATAACCTCATCCATGATGGTGCACAGGAAGCCGCCGTGCGCGACGCCGGCCCAGCCCTCGAAGTCTTGAGGCACGGTCATCCGCGACACCCATTCGTCGCCTTCGCGCTCGATGCGCATTCTGAGGCCGATGGGATTGTCGCGCCCGCAGCCGAAGCAGCGGTCGTTTAACTCTAACCGTACGTCAGACATCGGGCAGGCCCCAATCGTTCCCTTCCGGCGGCGCGCCGCGGCGATCACCGGCGCAAGCCTGCCGTGTGCCACAACCCCATCTGTCGGACGCGAAGGCGTCCCTCACGGCAGCAGCCGCTGCGCGACCAGCCGCCCCCACATCTGCGCCGGGCGGAATCCCTCGGCGAACGTCACGCCAGCCTGGACGCCGCGGAAGCGGGCGACGATCTCCATCATATCGTCCACATGAATGCCGTCGTGATGCTTGAGCCAGGCGACCTGGCTCTCGTGGCAGGCGAGCATGCGCGCCTTGGTCTCAAAGTGCTCGGTGATATCCACGTATTCGGTAGGCTCGAAGCCAATGCCCGCGACGGTATCCATGTAGTAGACCGGCGCGATGCGGCTGTACGTGGGCGACTCCGTCTTCAAGTTCGGGATGGTGGCGTCGAAGCTGGCGACCTCCGCGAGCGCCCCGGCGTTGCGGTGATCGAGCATATAATCGTTTGGCGCGTGGGCGACGACGAGATCCGGCTTGCGGCGGCGGACGATCTCGACAAGCTTGGTGCGCGCCTCCATGTCAACCGGGATTTCGAGGTCGGGGTAGTCGAGGCAATAATAGTCGGCGCCGATGATGGCGGCCGCGGCCTCGGCCTCTTTGCGACGGATCGCCGCGATCTCCTCGCGGCCGTGTACCGCGGAGCCGCAGTCCCCGTTCGCCGCGCACACCATGGTGACGGAATCGCCGCGCGCCGCGCATTTGGCGAGCGTGCCGCCGCACAGGATTTCGATGTCGTCGGGATGGGACCCGACCGCAAGCACGTTCACCGCTGAAACCTCATTGAAGCCCACATTGTACGCGCGACCGGGTCAATGGGGACAGTCCCCATTGAGCGCAGCGCGCCCTGTAACGGACACCCTCATAGGGGACTGTCCCCTAGACCCCTAGCCCGAATGGGTAGTTCGGGATCACCTCGGCACCGCTATCGGTGACGATGTAGTTATCTTCCAAGCGCACACCGCCAACGCCTTCCACGTAGATCCCTGGTTCGAGGGTGATCGCCATCCCGGCCCGGATCTCCGTGTCGTCGCCCGGGATGATCATGGGCGACTCGTGGGGGTCAAGGCCGATGCCGTGCCCGGCGTGATGGGGGAACCTATCGGCATGGCCCGCATCCGCGATGACCTTGCGCACCTCGCGATACACGTCGCACGCGCGGACGCCAGGACGGGCGGCTTGTCGCCCTTGCTCCAGCGCGCGCAGCACAATCTCGTACAGCTCGCGCTGCGCCGAAGTCGGGGAACCGATGGCGAAGGTGCGCGTCGTATCGGCCCAGTAGCCGGCGACCGTCGGGAACAAATCGCCGATGAAGAGCTCGCCGTCGCGCATGACGCGCTGGGTCGGCGGGCCTCCGATGCGCCAGCTGCGCTCGCCCGAGACGAAATCGCCATCAAACGCGATGATGCGGCCCGCTTCCAGCACACATGCGCGCTGAATCGCAGCATAGACCTCGAGTTCGGTCGCGCCGTCAACGGCGGCCTGGCGCGCGGCGGCGTGGCCGGCTGCGGTCACCGCGACGCTGCGGCGGATGGATTCCTGCTCCTCCACATCCTTGACTGCGCGCATGGCGCGAAGAATCGGCGCGATGTCCATGCGCTCGCGCCCCCCGAAAGCGGGTTCCGCATAAGCAGGCACGTCGTGCTCTTCCACCGCCACTGGGCCTTCGCGCCCCAACCCGATATGTTCCGCCGCCGCTGCCAGCGCGCGGGCCGCGTTGGCCTTTCGCTGGACGACGCGATGGATCGAGTAGTCTTCGTACAATTCGGTGTCCACGCCCTGCACCGCGGGCGCGTCGCCCGCCCCCGCCACGAGCACCGGCGCGGCATCGCCCCGAAGCAACAGGAATGCGGGCGACCGCGGGCCTGCCCGATAGCCGGTAAGGTAGAATATGTGGCGTGGATCCGATATCAGCGCGACCGACGGGCCGCGCTCCTGCATCTGCGCCAGGAAACGCTCTCGGCGCGCCGCGGCGCCAGAGGAAGGGGGAATGTTGGCCATGATGCCGCTCCTCAGAAGCTGTCAGGCCGGTTCATGTATGCGAAGGCTCGCGGGAACAGAACCTCGAGCGCCCGCGCCTGCGCGGACTCGACCTCCGCAAGCCGACCCAGTTCCGCCATCACCGAAGCGGGCAAGCGATAGCCGGTGACGATCTGCGCCAGGTTGCGGTGAGGCAGTTCCACGCGCGTGCCCGTGCGGGCGCCCGAAACCGCCACCGCTCCCTTATCCCACTCCAGCGTGACCGCCCCGATCTCGGTCTCCAGCCGCAGCGCGCCGCGGGTCTTCGCCAGTTCGGATCGCTTCAGGCGCTCGCTGAACAGCGGCGCCATCAACTCGAAGAGCCGGCGGAGGTTGATGATCTTGACCATGGTTTCTCTGCGCGAGACGGTCGAACTCCCGCCGCAGTCCACGAGCGCCACATCGCCCAGGACGCCGTCGGGCGGCTCGCAGATCACCAGTTCGCGCCGATGGCAGTATTCCTGAGCGAGGTGACTAACCAGGGCCAGCCCAGAGCGCCGGTCGCGGGCAGCGGCCTCGGCGACCTCGTGACGCTCGGCGGTCGGCCGGCTGCGGGCATAGGCAACGATCGAGTCACTCGAATCGGTGATGACCCAGAAGCCGTCGGGGTCTTCCTTGATGAAGCCCCACGGCCCGCCGAAAGGCTGCTTCTGGTTGAACTCGAGCTGGCGGCGCCAGTCGTCCTCACTGCGGACCGCGCTGAACAGGCGCTGGGCGGCGTATGTCTCATAGACGGCCATGACTGCCGGCAGATCCGTGGCGAGGTTGAAGCGGCGCCGCGCATAGCCTTCGAGCGCTGCGGCGGGAGCCTTGGCGGCGTCAACATGAAGCCGGTAGTCCGGCATCGCGATCTCCCATCCCGCGCGCCGGTAGAACGAGAAGCGGACAGCCGTCAGCAATGACACGCAGCACCCGGCTTCCTGCATAAACCGCGTCGCCTGCCCGAGACACGCGCTGGCGTAGCCCTGGTTTTCGTACGCGGGATGGGTCACGACGTCGCCGATGCCGCCGAGCAGGCCGACCTCGCTGCCCAGACGGATGTGCCGCATGCTGATGCGAAGCTGACTGACGAACTCGCCGTTCTCCTCGATGGCGATCGTCTGCCCCGGAGCATAGCCGGGATCGAGCCGGATCATCTCCATCCATTGCTCGACGCCGACGTAGTAAGTCGAGAACACACGCGCCGCGAGGTCCACCGCGCGCGCAATGTCACGTTTGCTGCTGATGCGCTTGGCTTTGACCGGCATGGTTGTTACGCGCTTGCGCAGAGGTCGGCAACCGCGCGGGACACGGCGGCCCCTCGCGATCGTCGCCGACGTCAATCGCCACTCACGATGGAGGCCGCGGCGCCTCGGCTACGGGGCGGCTTTTCGAATCTTCTCGACCGCGGCGACGATGTCGTCCATGTCGCGGTGGTCCTCGCCGATGAACCACGCCTGGTACAGCCACACCGCTTCCTCGGCGCAGGCCTTCTCGCACACCGGGCAGCTCACCTTGTCGTAATCGACCTCGCGGCTGGCGAGCTTGAAGCCCGCGGAGTACACGTCGCAGTTGCGGAACGCAAGCTCCTTGTACAGCGGAACGTACCCCGACGAGCACGTGATGCCCTCGGCGTTCATCGCCTTGAGGAACTCGGCGCGCGGCAGGCCGCCGAACTCGGAGGCGTCGTAGCGGAACATGTAGAGATGATACGCATGGCGGGTCACGCGTTCATCGACACGCATAGGCCGGATGCCCGGGATCTGGCTCAGTTGCGAAGTGAGGTACGTGGCATTTACGGTTCGCCGCTCGGTCTGCGCCGGCACGCGCTTCAACTGATTCAGCAGCAGCGCGCTCTGGAACTG
>Ga0315284_10009217_pt1 | contig 14073 bp, 16 predicted proteins | sample YL17G09_16_MG_FD_203696 | JGI IMG/M metagenome (GOLD analysis project Ga0315284, IMG submission 203696) | Sediment microbial communities from Yellowstone Lake, YNP, Wyoming, USA - YL17G09_16 | ecosystem: Environmental > Aquatic > Freshwater > Lake > Sediment | place: USA: Wyoming | collected... | reverse complement strand
TATGCAGCGCATCGAGGACATTCATCTGGTGTTGGGGCACCTTGTGTTCACGTGCCTGATGAAGGGCTGCCGGTGAAAGCGGTTTTTCTCGACCGGGACGGGGTCATCAACGCCGACCGGGACGACTATGTGAAGAACACCGACGAGCTCCGCGTCTTCCCCTATGCGCCTGAAGCGATCAGGCGGCTTGCCGATAGGGGATGGACGGTATTCGTGATCTCGAACCAGCAGGGAGTAGCAAAGGGCATCATCTCGGAGGACGATCTTGGTGCAATCGAGCGCGAGATCGTCAAGCAAGTCGAGCAGGCCGGGGGCAGGATCGCGGGGTTCTACTATTGCCGACACCTGGCCTCGGACAATTGTTCGTGCCGCAAGCCTGAGCCCGGGCTGATTCTGAGAGCTGCCAAAAAGCACGGCGTCGATCTGGGCGCGTCGGTGGTGGTCGGGGATGCCGAGCGCGACATAATCGCGGGCAAGTCCGCGGGCTGCAAGACCGTGCTGGTTCTGACGGGAAAGCTGAGCCGCCGCCAGGCCGACCATATTGCCTGTAGACCGGATTTCGTCGCCGATACCCTGGCCGAGGCGGCCGAGCTCATAGTCAGCACAGCCTTCCCCCCTTACCAAGGGGGGACACAGGGGGGTTAGCGATCCAACCTCCCCCAGCCCCTCCTTGGTAAGGAGGGGAGCGACGACTTCCCCCCTTACAAAGAGGGGACACAGGGGGGTTAGCGATCCAACCTCCCCCAGCCCCTCCTTGGTAAGGAGGGGAGTCAGAAAGTATTGGGCGTACGCGCCGCTCGCACGGAAGATAGAGTATGGCAGGGACAGCCGCGCGGAGGTGTTGCGATGATCGTCTCGTCTGCGCCCGGCAGATGCGGCATTATAGGAAACCCGACCGACATGTATGGCGGAACAGTCATATCGTGCTCGACGGTCGAACGCGCCCGCTGCACGATAATGGACTCGCCCGCGCTTGTGTTGGCCGTCTCCGGCTCCGTGCAGACCATCCGAACGGTCGATGACCTCCGGCTCTGCGGCAGCGACCTCGACATCCCCAAGGCCGTCCTGACCTACTTCGAACAGACGCCCGCCAGCTTCAGATGCCGCCTCAGCGCAACCTCGGACATACCGGAGTCCGCGGGACTCGCGGGCTCGACGGCGATGGTGGTTGCGACCCTGTGCGCGGTGCTCGAAAAGCTGGAGATGCGGATGGACCGCTACGCGATCGCCGAGACCGCGCGCAAGATCGAGTCCGGCGTGATGGGGATATTGTGCGGGTTCCAGGATCAGCACATGGCCGCGTTCGGCGGGCTGAACTACATGGACTTTAGAGGCAAGGAGAGACTCGCGCAGGACGAGAACGAGCCGCTTGCCACGGTGGAGCCGCTGCAATACGCCGTCGGCGAGCCCCCTATCGTCGTGGCGCACACGGGCATCACGCGGAACTCGGGTATTGTGCACCGCGGCATTCGGGAGCGATGGCTTGCCGGTGAGAAGGCGGTTGTGCGAGGCTACGAGCGAATCGCGGAGCTTGCCCGGCTCGGCAAGAAAGCAATGCTGAACCGGGACTGGCAGACTTTGGGCGCGCTGATGAACGAGAACCACGAAATCCAGCGGTCGCTGGGCGGGTCCGGACCCGCGAACGATCACCTTATCGAGGCTGCCCGAGCAAACGGGGCCGTGGGCGCGAAGCTTGCGGGCGCGGGGCGCGGCGGCACCATTCTGGCTCTCACGCTGGAGCCGGACCGCACCGTGCGCGCGCTGCGAGCGGCCGGCGCGGATTCCATCCTGTGGCCCAGGCCGGTCGAGGGCGTCAGCGTCGAGGCAAGCTGGCAGCAGCTTCTTCCCGAATCCGCCGCGGGGTAACCCCTTCCGCGCCGCAACTGACCGGTCGCTGGCAAGCACCACGTCATGCTGATCCTGAACCTGATTCCGGATGATTCAGCATCCCAGGCAGATCCTGAAACGAGTTCAGGATGACGGGCAGTTGGGAGCTGCACCCATCGTTGGTGAGTTGACGCGCACTTCGTGAACTGTTGCACAAGCGCCAAGGGTCTGGTATACTCAGGTAGCGCAGCATCGGCCTTATGAAAGGATCCTTGGGTGCCACACGGCGGCAGAGTTCCGGCTCCGACCCTGGAGCGGCTTGCAACCTATTATGCGATCCTGAGCGACCTGCGGAGCAGGCGCGTGGACACGATCTCGTCGGCAGAGGTCGAGGAGCGCACCGGCATCAACGCCGCGCAGTTTCGCAAGGACCTGTCATACTTCGGCGAGTTCGGCACGCCCGGCATCGGCTACAAGATCGACGAACTGCACGCCCGCATCTGCCACATTCTCAAACTCGAACGCACGCAGCCGGTGCTGTTGGTGGGGGCGGGCAACCTCGGCAGCGCGCTGGTCGGCTATCCGGGGCTGCGCGCGGAGAGCTTCCAGATAGTCGCCGCCTTCGACAACAACTACAACAAGATCGGCAAGCAGCTCTGGGACCTCACGATCCGCGACGTAGGCAGCCTCATGCAGGACAACAAGACCCTTCGCGCGAAGCTCGCGATCATCGCCGTCCCCGCCGCGGCCGCGCAGGAAGTGGCCCAGGCGCTTGTGGAAGCGGGGGTCCGAAACATTCTCAACTTCGCCCCGGTCGTGCTGCGCCTGCCGCCGGACGTGATCGTTCGCAAGGTGGACTTCGTGCAGGAGTTGGCGGTGCTTTCGTTCTATCTGCCGGAAAACGATACCCCGTAGCGGCGGCCCTCCGTCGCCGCCGGAGGCCGGGACGGAGACCGGCCACTACCCGCCGTCTGAGAAAACCCGTAATCCGCTCAGCATTCCCTCTTGCCTGATTGCGGCATAAGCTACCTGTAAGCAACTACCGACAATGGCAAACCCCGGGAAACCGGGGGACGCAAAGCCACCGGGACTAATCCGGGGCAGGCGATGGGTAGTCCAAGAACCCGATCTTGCTAGCCGCCCTGGCATGTCAGCCGAGCCACCGAAGTAGGAGTTGCCCGTGATCAGGGACCAATGGTTTCTGATCAGCGGCAATTCGCCTTGGGTGGCTCGGCTTTATTGCATTAGCTGTTTTGGGAGGCGATCAAGATGCTGATTCCGGAGGCGCGAAACTATCTCAACAGGGAATGCTCGATCACTTTTAGGGACCGCCACGGCAGTCTGCATACCCGGACGACCCGCGTTCACGACGTGACGTTCGTGCCGATGTACGGCGCGTGTTTCGTAGGCGATACCGATGACATCTGGCTGGATCGAGTGACCAGCATCAGCGCACTCAACTAGCATTCGACCTTGTAGGAGCCGTCTCCGACGGCGACCGTCCTTCGATACGGCCCACAAACCGGGCCTACTCAGGACTGGCGGGTTTGGGGTGCAATCGGGTTCTGGAGAACTCTTCTACAACAGGTTTTGACTTACCGGGAGGTGATGGCCCTAAGGAATAGATCGGACGTTTGGTAAGCAGCAGCACGGCATAGACAACTACATACTCTCCTCGGACGCCCGGCTCGCATACGGGATCTCTTGCGGGCCGGGCTTAGCCCTGTACGGCACGAGGGAACGGCGCGGGCGCCGCTTAAGTAGCATGGGGAGGGACATGCGCATGACACCGCGCGAGAACCTGCTCGCCTGCATCAACCATAAGACGCCACAATGGGTGCCGCGCGGCGGCTCGTTCACGCCCGCTCAGGTCGAGCGGTTCAAGCAAACAACAGGCTCCGAGGACATGCGGGCCTACTTCAAGATGGACCGGCTTGGCGGGATCGGTATCGGGCCGACCTCTCGCACGACCGACTTTTCGAACTATCACAGCTACTACGCGCTCCCGATGCCTGCCGATAAGACGCGCGTGGACGAGTGGGGCGTGGGCTGGGTGCGCGGCTCGACTCTGCATTTTGAGGACATGGTCCATCCCATGTTCTCGTTTTCGACGCTGGAGGAGTTCGAGGCGTATCCCTACCCGGACCTCGACGCCGAATATCGCCGCGAGGGGATGATGGAAAACGCCAAAAGGCAGCAGGAGGCGGGAGTTCCGGTGATTGGGCACGTGCCGGGTCTGGGCGGGACCGTCTTCGAGTCCGCGTGGTATATGCGCGGGCTGGAGAACACGCTTGCTGACATGCTGGCAAGCCCGGAGATAGCGGCCTATCATCTGGATCGGATCACCGAGATGGCCGTATCGAACGCAGCTTTCATGGCCGGGTGCGACATCGACCTGCTTTTCACCGGCGACGATATCGCCACTCAGCGCGGGATGATGATGAGCCCGGATACCTGGCGCGAGTGGCTGAAGCCGAGGCTCGCCAGAGTGATCGCCGCCGCGCGGGCAGTGAAGCCGGACCTGGCTGTCTGGTATCACTCGGACGGCGACTGCCGCGATGTTATCCCCGACCTGATGGAGATCGGCGTCACGATCCTCAACCCCGTTCAGCCGGAGTGCATGGACCCGGTGTGGGTCAAGCGCCAATACGGCCGCGATCTGTGCCTGTGGGGGACCATCGGCACGCAGACCACGCTGCCGTTCGGAACGCCCGCCGAGGTGCGCGAGACCGTGCGCAGGATGATCGACGAGGTCGGGCGCGACGGCGGGCTGTTTGTCGCGCCGACACACGTGATCGAGCCGGACGTGCCATGGGAGAACATCGTGGCGTTATACGGGGCGTGTTGTGAGTTCGGCGGAGAGCCGCCGTATTGATGACGGGGTTGGTTTCGGGAACAAGCTAGGTGACGTTATATTCACCGGCGGCAGGGCTGTTTGCCTGCCTACTTCAGCTCAAAGGCAACGAAGAATGTCCGCACCTGAGGCCCCGTCTGGGCCAACCAGTTCTGCACGGGGCTTGCCTCGGCCTCGCGGATAGGCACTGCGACGCTCAGGCCCGGTCCAAGCACCTTGACGCCGTTTGTCAGGTCTACTCGTTCACCCGTCAGCGAATATCTCTCGACCATCCGCACATCCGAAGGCTTAACCTTCGGAAGCTGGATGGCGATCCCCGGTAGGCCAGAATCCAGATGAACCGAGTCGTCCTTTGATCCCTGCCACAGGTGCACGGCCACGACGATGCGTTTCCCGATCCTGAACGCTTCGAGGCTGCTCTGGGTCTCGCTGAGCTGCGGGACAAGAGCTGGATTGCTGGTGACGTCGCCATAGGCACGGAGTACCTGCCCTTTGAGAAGCTCCCCCAGGGTCTGAAGGCTCTGGCCGTGGGGGCCGAGCTTTTCACCAGAGTAGAACGTGCGGTGGTAACCAAACGCCTTCGGGTCGTCCGGAGACCAGTAAGCAAACATGAAGATCTTGTACATGTCCGGCCGATCCCAGTTGTGCCGAAGCGCCCAGTGCAGTGCCCTGGGATACGTGTTGCCGACAAAGCCGGGATCCTCGGTAAAGCCTATCTCCGTCTGCCAGATGGCCCTGGAGTACCCCCGCTTCCTGGCCGCATCGTAGAGAAACTGGAAACCTGACACGGGGAAGTAGTGAATATCCAGCACGTCGACGCTGTCCCAGGCCCGATGCTTGTCCAGGAGCGATACAAACTCAGCGAGTGTCGCGCAGCAGGGCCAGCCTCCGTAGACAACCTTTCCTCCGAGCTCGTGAATAATCTTCGCTGCCGGCAGGTGAACCCTGGTCATATACGTGTCCATGTCGCCGAACCAGAACCCGCTGGTCGGCCAGGCCTCGTTCCATATCTGGAAGTACTCGACGCTATATGGCGCTTTGCGGAGGAACGACACGGCCCGGCGGACGTAGCTCTCCCAGTCCTTGACGTGCTCCGCCGCGAGCGCCCAGTTCGCGCTGCCGTTCTGCACTGACCGGTCGGTCTCTTTCCATGTCTCTTCCGGAGTCCGAGTCAGTTTAGTGACGTTGAATCTACCGTCGGCTCTCGGTTGGATCACCCACCTGGTACCCTGATGTTCCAGCGTCCGCTCACTGCGGTCGTAGGCCCATTCCGCGGTGTAACAGAGTATGGGCAGGACATATGCGCTGCGCTTGCGGTGCTTAAGGACTCGCTTCCCGTAGTCTTCGAGGTATTCCTGGTTCCACTCGCCCTGCCTGGGCTCACAGCCTCCCCAGGAGAGGTCGTGCCGGTCCCAGGAAAGCGAGTCATTCCAGAGAGGCCCCGCCGGATTGCCCTGAACCGTGCCCGAGAACTCCCGGAAACTCGGCCCTGCCCACGGTTCTCCCGCACCTTCGGCGGCGCCAACCGCGAGCACGACGCCAACCGCTGCAGCGCATATCAAGACCCACTTACCTGCCATGGCTTCCTCCTCAGCTTATTTGCCTCAGAGCCAATTGCAAAACTCCCGCGATTCGAGTGTTTTCGTGGAGTCCGAGGCCCTTTGGGCCGCAAGCACCAAGCTCACTGAGATTGTATCAAGCGTGGGCTTATTGTTCAAGGTTTTCCTCTGGGGTAAAGGGGACGCATCCCTTTTGTGCGTCTGGCGACACAGCCTTATGGCGTTACGACGTTATGACCTTATGACGCTGTCACGCCTCAAGCCGCCCTATGCCGCCTGCTCGTGTTGCGGTTCCGCTCGACGAACCCCGTTCAGCCGGAGTGCATGGACCCCGTGTGGGTCAAGCGCGAATACGGGCGCGACCTGTGCCTATGGGGGACAATCGGCACGCAGACCACGCTGCCGTTTGGAACGCCCGGCCAAGTGCGCGAGACAGTAAAGAGGATGATCGACGAGGTCGGGCGCGACGGCGGGCTGTTTGTCGCGCCGACTCACGTGATCGAGCCGGACGTGCCGTGGGGGAACATAGTGGCGCTGTATGAGGCGTGCCGCGAGTACGACGGAGAACCGGCGTGATCTGAAAGGGCGCGCCCGTGTTCGACTACGCCGCCTTGTTCCGCCTGGTCACGTTGCGGTGTCTGTGCACGAGTTTGACCTGCTCGCACTCCAGCGCGAGACAAAGCTCCTGAGGCTGCCAACCCTTGGTAAGCAGCGCGCATTGAGCGGCGTTGGTATACGGGCAGTAGTACGAATCCTCCTGCTCTTCGAGCACGTCTTCGTCGTCAATGCTGTCGAACCATTCCAGTGCCAACTGGCAACCCTCCTCCGTCTGGTGTCGCTTTGAGATGCTTCGGGATTTGGGAGCTGCACCAGCCCGAGCAGGAGCATGCGTGGGTGGTGCGTGCCCTGGCCCGGCAATGCATGCAGCCCAAGTCCCGAAACATCGTGGTACAAGGATTTTCGGCATGCAGGCGCGCGGGGTTTAGGGTTTGAATGCGCTCGGTTCGGGGATCATTGCGGTTCGAGTATTCGCCAGCGGACGAGCGTCACCGGCTCGCGAAGCTCAGGGCGCTTGGAGTCGGCGGGAGCTTTGATCACGATGACCTTGCCCTCCTCCCGGCTTGCCTCTATCCACCGGCCGCTGCCGTAGTAGACCATCACGTGATCGTCGCCGGATACGGCGATGTCTCCCGTCTCAAGATCGGCGGTGTCGGAGCCGGCGAGCTGGGCGGCGCGTCCGATCGCGTTCGTGTAGCCGTACTTGCTGGCGGCGATGTCGGCGGCTGAGAGGTCGCGCCACCAAAACCGCCACAGCCGGGCGCCCAGCAATCTGGGGTTGAACTCCTTGATGCCCTGCCTGACCATCGCCTGCCAGAGCGCGGCGCGAGCGAGTCCGGAGGAGTCCACCCCTAGGTCGGTTTCTCCGCCCGCTGCAAACGGCGTACCGACATACGCGCGCAGCCGTTTGTAATACGCCTCCCCCAGGGCCTTGGTGTCGGGAGGCTTGGTGCCCAACACCGCCCATAGGACGAACAGCGCCACAAAGAAGACCGCAGGGAACGCTATCCCCGGCCGCTTCCCTATCGCCGACAACAGGAACACGAGGCAGGTAAAGATGAAGAACACAAGTGTGCCGGCCAGAAGCGCCCTGACAAGCGGGGTCATAGGGAACAACCTTACGGCCACGCCGCAGGCAATCAGCAGCGCTACCACCGTCCACGCGCACACGGCTCGGAATCGCGCCATCGGCCCTCGTTTCGCATTCGATTCAGCGTCTACCAGCTCATTCACTGCTTTTTCTACGCCTCGTCCGCGCGCGTCGTTCCGGCGGTGCGGCCGCGTCCAGCGCGGGCAGCACGTCCTTGGTAAGAAGCCGCGACTTGTAGCGTATCACGGTGCCCGCAAACTGCTCGACGGAGCAGTTGAGGCTTTCGGGCGCCGCCACTACCACGGCCGCATCGCGCACGCGGCTGAGCTTGTCCAGCTTCTTGGCAAGATACTCCGGCGTCCAGAATCCGACTATCTCAAGATGCACGACCCGCCCGTCCTTGTGCGTGAACACGAAGTCCGGGATCAGCACGGTTTCCTTAAGATCGAGGATCGACCCCTCGCGCTCGATTCGCCACTTGCTCTTTGTGTTGCGCGCGAACTTAGAAAAAAACGCCTCCTCCGGCGCGGAATCGAAGACGGGCTCGTCCCGATAGTGCGACTTCAGCCCCGTTCGCGCGGATAGCCGGAACAGCTTCTGCTCGTCCGCGACGTTCACCTTCGCCGCCAGCCGCCAGTCACCACACTTGAGCACCGCCGGCAGCAGCTTCGCCATCGCGATCCCGTAACGCTCTACGTTGCTAAACAGCGAAAGCGGGCCGTCGATGTCGATCCGATAGCCGCTGCCATAGGGCCGTATCGAGTGCATCAGCCTCGCGAGCTTGATGTACTTGAAGACCGTCCGATAGCTATCGCCGACATCGACAATCATGCGCGTCGCTCGATAGAGCATCGCCTGGGCGAGCGCGGTGTTGTAGCGGTCGATGAGCTGCACGCCGGTGACGGACTCGTCAAGCTTGCGGACGATCTGGCTTTCCTTGAGATCCGCGTAAAGGGATAGTTCCAGCTTGGCTGGAGTTATTCCTCTCTGGGAGGCGATGCTGTCGAGCACTTCCGACGCGGTTCGCTGGAAAAGCATGTCTGGTCTTCTTACAATTGGGCGCGCCCGCGCGGCGGCCTCGAATACGGCCTTGCGAAGCTCCTGCGAATCCAGGTCCGAGGGCGGCTCGGTGATTGCATAGTCGTGCATCATCTTTGCAAGACCGCGATAGACTTTGTAGTCCGGCGCGCTGCCGGACATCCCATCGAGAATCTCGTCAAGCTCGGCGACGGTCCCGCCGACGCAGGACCTGAACGCGTCGGCGATCTGATCCGCCACAGCCAGATACTTCCCACGCGGGTCCAGGTAGATCGGAATCACCGCGTCGCCCTGCACCCTGTAGCGCAGCAGGTCAAGCGTAAGCATCGGACTTGCGCCTCCGGGAGCTTACGTTGGTCTCGGTCGTGGCGGAGGTGACGACCTCATAAAGAACCGCCGTCCTGCGAGTCGTGCCCTTGCGAAGAATCCTGCCCAGCCTCTGCAAGTGCTCGCGCGGGCTTGCGCTGCCGCTGAGTATGATCGCGACCTTGGCCGAGGGCACGTCTATGCCTTCATTGAGCACTTTCGACGTGACGATGGCGTGGAATGTGTCGTTCTTATAGCCGTCGAGTATCCATTTGCGCTCTTTGGTCCTGGTCTGGTGGGTGATGGCGGGGATGAGGAACTCGCGCGAGATGCGGTAGACGAGGTCGTTGTGCTCGGTGAAGATGATAACCTTGTCGGCAAAGTGCTGCTTGAGAAGCGAGTCGAGCACCTCGAGCTTGCGCTCGGAGCCGACCACGATCCGCTTCATCTCCATCTTGGCGATCAGCGCGCGGCGCGCGGACTCGTCATACGCGCTCATCTTGAGCAGCTCGACCCAGCCCGATCCGAACGGCTTGATGCCGGTGCGGCGAACGAAGCCGTAGTAGGTTTTCGAGCTTGCGGCGTAGCGTTCGGCCTCATCGTCGGTCAGCGACGCGCGCATGCGCACCACGTCGTAGTGCGAGAGATACTCGCCAGTCATCTCCTTGACTCCGCGCTTGTAGACTGGCGGCCCGATCAGATAATCGAGCATCTCGTGGGCGCCGTCCTGGCGGTCGTAGGTCGCGGTAAGCCCGAGCCGATGCCATGCGTTGGACATGATGGCTATCTGCTGGTACTTGGGGCTGGGGAGGTGGTGGACTTCGTCGAAGACGATAAGATCGAAGCGGTTGCCGTAGTCGGCGGCCTGGATGTAGGCGCTGTCGTAGGTGGTGACGGTGATGTCTCGAAGCTCGTGATGACCGCCGCCGAGTATGCCGATCTCGATACCGAACGAATCGACGAGAAGCGAATACCACTGACTCATCAGGTCGATTGTCGGGGCGACCACAAGCGTGCTTCGGCCTGTGTGCGCGATCGCGCCCAGCGCCACGAAGGTCTTGCCGGCGCCGGTCGGCAGGATCACCGTCCCTCTGCCGCCAGCCTCTTGCCAGGCCGCCAGGGCCTCGCGTTGATAGGGGCGGGGCGCGTATTCCGTGCGGAGCTTGAGCTTGAGGGGCCGTGCCTGGGAACTGGCGTCCTCGATTGCCTCGCGGCACTCGGCGAGGTAGTCGCAAATCCGCCGCCGGTCCATCGCGGGCGCTCGATACTTCTCGATTCGTTCGTCCCACGTAAACCACGGCGGCATGGGCGCGGGCGCCTTGCCCTCCAGGACCAGCGTCCCGCCGTCATATTTGAGGCGTGTCTCGCTCACGGGTAGATTATAGCCGATGTGGGGGCGGGGTTCAAATCAAGTCAGAATCGCAGGCTCAGCGTGAGGTCGCGATTGCGGCTGAGCACGCGTGTTTCCGCGTACAGATCAAGCACATCCGAGTTCGAATCGTGCCTCTCGTAGTTCCGGACGGCGGCTTGGGGCATCGTATTGGCGTAGCAGTAGACGCAGCCGTGCGGGCAGGTATCGTACGCGCCGATGTCAGTACACTCACAGCACCCGCAGCCCTCTCTAAGAGGCAGTTCGGCCAAACGGCCAATCCTGTCTGGGTAGAGCCTATAGAGCAGCTCGGCATCCGTGCAGTGCGCTTTCCTGATCTTCCCGCCGACCAGATAGTCGCCGCAGCACGACAGCATCTCAATTCCGTGCGCGGAGGCAATGTCCGCGAGAGTGTTCGCAAGCTCGATGCGATCCGAGAACGCCAAATCGTGCATGACGGTGCCCGTGTCGCGCTGCAGTGCCGCCGCGTTGCGCGTGACTTTGCTATGGAATGCCGTGAAGCTGAAGTAGCATCGGTTGACCAAGCCTTGCAGGGCGGCGCACAGTCCGGCGAAGCGGCGTTCGTGGTACGCGCAGTCCGTGATAGTCGAAATCAGCACCGGATCATAGCGCCACAGAACCGCATGTGCGCCATATCGGTCAGAGAGAACGCGCGCGCACTCGATCATGTCCGCCGCGTCCGGCACGCGAGGCTCGAACACGCGCGGCAGGCCGTTGATAGTGAAATGGAGGATCATCCGGTAGCCGCGCGCGTCGAGCTCGTCCAAGTGCGCCAGTAGCGGCGCGTAGTTCTTCGACCAGAAGACGATTGCCATCACGTCCTCCGGTCGAAGCGAGACCCGATGGACCGTCTTCGAAAACGGGTTTACCCAACGCGCGTATCCCTCGCGGATGCGGTTGACGAACCACTCCGCGTAGAACGCCGGTATGTCGGTTCTTCTGCTGGCCGATATGACTCTCACGACTGGCTGCCCCGGCAAGATGGCGAACGGCTGTTCGTATTGTAGCAGCCTGACTCTACCGTGTCAATACGGCGACCGGGTGATGGGAATCGCTCCATAGTAAAGCAAAACCGCATTCTGCCTTACTATGGCTCAAGAAAATGAGCCATAGTAAGATTTGCTTTACTATGGCGCCGACTGCGCTAACCCAGCAATGCAGTGGCGATCTCCTCCGCCACGGCTTCCCTGAAGTGCTTATCACCCAGCAGCCGCGCGTCGTGCTTGTTGGTCACAAAGCCTATCTCCAGCAGCACGGCTGGCATGTGACGGTAGGTGTCGCGCAGGACTCGCAGGCTGGAATACTGGCTCTGGGAGTCCCATCTCACGCCCCGATTACGCAGGCCGTGTGCGGATATTGCCTCAACGGCGCGCTCGGCGAGCGCTCGGCTGCGCGTGTCGCCCTTGGCCACGTACGCCTCCACGCCGCTCGCCTCGGATGGCCCGGCGTTGAGGTGGATCGACAGGAATAGATCGCAGTGAGATTGCACGGCCCTCTTGCCTCGCGTAGCCAGTGTGACAAGCTTTGCGTCGGGCCGTATGATAACCGTGTCGTATCCTGCCGCACGAAGATGGTGGCCGATCCGGGTGACGAAATCGAGCGCGAGGTCGTCCTCGATAAGCCCGTTTCCGTGGGCGCCGGTGAAAGGGCGGCCACGGCTTGCGCCGTGGCCGGCATCGAGCGCGACTCTCCGATTGCCCTGAGTAGCACGCAGTGCGTATCGAAGGGTCATCTCCGCGCCCTCTTCCACTGCTGATAGACGTGCTCCACCAGCAGGTTGGCTATGCTCGCCGGAACAGGGAACCCCAGTTCCTTTATGCACAGCTTCTGCAGGTAGACCACAGCCTGCTTGCGGCGCTCATCGGGCGAAAGCTCCGCGATCGCGCCCGCGCGCTCGATCGCGTCGGTAATGCGCTCGCTGCCGATCCGGCTCAGCCACTTGCGCGCCCAAGCAGGCAGCCTGTCCTTGCGGCCCAGATATGCCGCCACCGCGCCAAGCGCGCCAACGGCAAGCGAGACCCAGTCACGGACGGGTATGGTGTCGAGGTGGATCATACGGTCGCTCCTTTCGGGAGTTGTCAGTTGTCAGTTGTCAGTCGTCAGTTCCAACGGCACGAAACGCCGCCGACTGTCCTTCGATACGCGCGCTGCGCGTGCTACTCAGGACAGTCGGCGGGTTGACTGATAACTGATGACTGTCTACTGATGACTGCTCTAGCTAAGAATCGCTATTCGCGCGACCGGCGTGTCGCCGATTCGCTCAAGGGAGGTCTTGAGGACATAGTAGACGCGGCCGTCGCGGGTGATGGTGTCGTTTGCGCCGATCGAGACGTCCGGCGAGGTGACGAGCAGCAGCGCCGGATGCACCACGCCCATCATCTCCACGTCGTCGAGATAGGTCCGCATCGTGCCGCTGTCGAGCAGCTTGAACACGCCGCGGTAGGTCTGGCTGTCAAGCTCGAATTGCTCGCCGTATCGTTCCAGCTTCTTGGCTATGCGCTCGGCGAAGTGCATCTACCACACCTCCTCGTCTTCGGAGAACGTCGTGTCGCGGTCAACCGCGGAGTTGGCGGACGCGTTCTCGGACATCATCGGCAGCGCGCTCTTAAGATAGGGTGCAAGGCGTGTCGCGCCCTGCTGTATCAGCTCGACTCCCGTCGTGGCCGACGGCCCCATCGTGAGCCCGGCTACGCCGAACTGCTCGGAGCCGCCGAGTTCCCTGCGGAGCTGCTCGACGAACTCGCCCGCGATCATCTCCAGTATGCCTAGCTTGAGTGTGGCCTGGAGCTTGACGTTGGACGCATCGCCCAGGTAGCAGTCGGCGATGGAGTACTCCAGCGGCGGCTGCATCTCGGCTATAAGCGAGGTGATGGCGGAGTCGTAGCTGGTGATAGCCGGATCGATGCCGGCCTTGCGTTTGACGTCGGCGACAGTGATGGAGATAGCCATCGGCCTCCTCCTATCCGTAGATCGATACGTGCAGCGAATCGAACTCGCCGCCGGCCATTGCCAGGAAGTCGCCCTCGCTGGCGGTGGCCCAGTAGACTGTAGTGCCCTCCGGCACATCGTCGGCGATCTCGTCCTTATCGAATGCGAGCCAGGACGCGTTCGCCAGCGTGACGGGGCTGGTGTAGCCCAGCAGGAGCACCATGCCGGTCATCGTGCGGACGCTGTAGAGCGCGCGGAACCGCGTGCCGCCTGTCACCTGGAAACTGCCCGACGCTATGTTCTCAAGTGAGATGGCCTGCCCACCCTTACGGATGCGCGCCTCGCCGCCCGAGGCAAGGTGCACCGCCACAGGCAGTTCGTTCATAAGATTGGTCATTGTGTTTCTCCTATATACTCCGGTCGTCGGTCATCGGTCGACGGTCAACGGTCAGGAATTCCGGACCGAAGACCGTCGACTGTAGACCGTTGACTGGAACTAGCTGACCTGGCTTCCGAAGGCCAT
>Ga0315284_10009216_pt1 | contig 14073 bp, 6 predicted proteins | sample YL17G09_16_MG_FD_203696 | JGI IMG/M metagenome (GOLD analysis project Ga0315284, IMG submission 203696) | Sediment microbial communities from Yellowstone Lake, YNP, Wyoming, USA - YL17G09_16 | ecosystem: Environmental > Aquatic > Freshwater > Lake > Sediment | place: USA: Wyoming | collected... | reverse complement strand
GGGTTGAGAAGAGACAAGCCCGCGCCGGCCCTCTCTCACTCAAAACCCACCCATCCATCCACAGGGGCGGCCCCGACGCCTCCCTCCACTTCTGCACCAACGGCGTCCTCCTCCGCCAGCTCACCCACGGCGGCGGCCTAGTGGGCATCACCCACATCGTGTGCGACGAAATCCACGAGCGCGACCGGTTCGCCGACTTCCTCCTGATCCTGCTGCGCGACGCGCTGCCCGCCAACCCGGGCGTCCGCCTGGTCCTGATGAGCGCGACCCTCCACCTGGACCTGTTTTCCTCGTACTTTGACGGCTGCCCCATCGTCAAGGTCCCCGGCTTCACCCACCCCGTCACCGACTTTTACTTGGAGGACGCGCTCGACCTGGTCGGCTACGCCCAGCACGTCGCGGCGGGCGGCGGCGGGAGGAAGGGCGGCGGCCTGATTGATGCGCCCCCGCCCGGCGCCGCGCGCGCCAGGCACGCGGCCGGCGTGGCCGCCGCCAACCGGCTGCCGGGCGCGGCCGACGTGCAGGCCGCCATCTTCGCGGCTTTCCTTGCCGCGCCCGGTGCTGACGAGGACGCGGCCTTTGAGGCGCTCCTGGACCTGACGGGCGCGGCCGCCGCGGACGCGGGCGCGGGCGAGGCCGACACAGGCGCGACACACGGTGCGGCCCCCCTCGTCAATGTGGCCCACCCCGAGACGGGCGCCACCGCGCTCCACGCCGCCGCGGGGAAGGGCCGCCTGGACGACGTCGCCACCCTGCTCGCCAACGGCGCGGACGTGGCGGCGCCTGCGGCTGACGGGTCCACGCCCTGCGAGTGGGCAGACCGGTTTGGGCATGCGCCCGTCCTCGACTACCTCTCCACCCACGCCGCCATCGCCGCCCGGGCTGACGCCACCGCCGCCGCCGCCACCGCCCTCGCCATTTACCAGGGCCAGCAAGACCCGGACGAGGTGGACCTGGGGCTGGTGGAGGCGCTGTGCGCGTACGTGGGCGGGGAGGGCCGCTTTGCGCGCGTGGGCGAAGCACCTGATGATGAGGTTGTTGGGGGGGGGGGGCTCCTGCCTGCCCCCGCGCCTTCCGGTCGTGCCCCGGGCTCCAAAAAGCAGCAGCGCCCACAACAGCTGGGCGCCATCCTGGTCTTCCTGCCCGGGTGGGACGAGATTACCCGCCTCAAGGAACGGCTGGAGGCCAACCCGGCCTTTGGCGGGGGGCGCTACTCCGTCCTCCCGCTCCACTCCATGGTCCCCCCCGCCGACCAGCGCCGGGTCTTCGCCCGGCCCCCGCCCGGGGTGCGCAAGATAGTGCTCGCCACCAACATCGCCGAGACCGCGGTCACCATCGATGACGTCGTCGTCGTCATCAACAGCGGGCGGGCGAAGGAAAAGAGTTATGACCCCTACACCGCCGTCTCCACCCTCCAGGCCGGCTGGGTCTCGCGCGCGGCAGAACGCCAGCGCCGGGGCCGGGCGGGGCGGTGCCAGCCCGGGGTGGCGTTCCACCTCTACTCCCGGGCCCGGGCGGCAGCCCTGGCGGACTTCCAGGCCCCTGAACTGCAGCGGTCGCCCCTGGACGAGCTGTGCCTGCAGGTCAAGCTGTTGGATGACACGGGCGCGGCGGGCGGGGCTGGCGCGGTCGCGGCCGCCGCGGCGCGCTCGGCCGCCGCCTTCCTGGCCCGCGCGGTCGAGCCGCCGCCACCCGCCGCCGTCAGCAATGCGCTACGCCTGTTGGAGGCCATCGGCGCCCTGACCCCGCCCACGGGCCCGGACGGCGGGGAGCGGCTGACGACGCTGGGGCGCCACCTGGCCGCACTCCCGCTCGCGCCGGCCGTCGGGAAGCTCCTCCTCTTCGGCCTCCTGTACCGCTGCTTGGACCCCCTGCTCACGGTCGCTTGCTCCCTCGCCTACCGAGACCCCTGGGTCTTGCCCGTCGACCCGGCCAAGCGGCGGGAGGCGGGCGCGGCGAAGGCCGCCCTGGGCGCCGCAGGCGGCGGGGCGTCCGACCACCTCGCAGTCGCGGCAGCGTATGCTCGGTGGGCCGCCTCCAAGGGCGGCGGCGGGGACCGGGGGTGGGCGGCCCGCAACTACGTCTCCCCCGGCACTATGGCCATGATCGACGGCATGCGGTCCCAGCTGCTGGGCGAGCTGAAAGCGCGCGGGCTGGTTGCCTCCCTGGCGGAAGCCTCCCGAGCCGCGCACGACGCGGGGCTGGTGCGCTCCGTCCTCGCGTGCGGGCTCTACCCCCAGGTCGGGCGCGCCCTGCCGCCCGCCGGCGCCGAGGGCGGCGGCGGCGGCGCCAACCGCGGGGACCGGCGGGGGGCGCTGCTGGCCACCCGGTCGGCGGACAAGGTGCGCATCCACCAGGCGTCCATCAACTCCGGCCTGGCCGTGCCCAAGGCGCCGCCCAAACGCGCGCCGGGCGCAGGGCCGCGGCCGCCCAACCCCTGCCCCATCCTGGTGTTTGATGAGATCACCCGCTCCGAATCCTCCCTGTACGTGCGGTCCACCACCGCCGTTAACGCGCACGCCCTGGTCCTGACGGCAGAGGGCGTGGCTGTGCGCCCGCCGAAAGAGGCGCGGGCGCGGGCGCGGATGGAGGAGGAGGAGGGCGGCGCCGGGTCGGGCAGCGACGAGTCGGATGCCGAGAGCGACGATTCCGATGCGGCCGCGCCCGACACGGCCGTCCTGGTCATCGACGGCTGGCTGCCCCTGCGCACGCCGTCCTTTGCGGCCGCGCCTTTCCTGGTGTTGCGCTCCCGCCTTGCCTCCTGCTTTGCGGACACGGTGCAGCACCCGGGCCGGCCGCTGTCCCCGGCGCAGGCGGGCGCGATCGGCGCGGCGTCCATCGTCTTTTCGGCCGAGGCGGGGGGCGGTGGTGGCGGCGGCCCGCCGCCCGGCCACTTCCACCACCCGCCGCCGCCGCACTACCACGGCCCTCCCGGGTACGGGCCCCCACCCCCTCCCGGCTACCATGGCGGCCCCCCGCCGCCCGGCTATGGTGGCGGGTACGCCCCTTCCCGTGGCGGCGGCGGCGGCGGTGGCCGAGGGGGTGGCGGTGGACGGAGCGGTGGGAGTGGTGGATATGTCGGCGGCCGCTTCTCCGGCCGGGCGGCCCGGTCGGGCGGGGGTGGCGGTGGTGGAGGGGGGCGGGGAGGTGGAGGGGGGCGGGGTGGTGGGGGGCGGCGGTGAGTGAAAAAAGTGGTAGTGGTGGTACGTCATTTTCATTTTCATTTTTCTCCATCCCTCACAAAAACCTCCCGCTCACAGCTTCAACGCCTTGGACGTGAGCCCGTTGCCAGCCGCCGCCGCCGCGTCGCCCGTCCCGCCGCCCGCTGCCGCCGCCTCCTTGCGCGCCTGCAACTCCCCAAAGAGCGCGCCCGACTTGGAAAACTTGAGGGCGGGCGCGGCGGGCGGGGCGGCAGCAGCACCGCCGGCGCCGCCGCTCCCTCCCTTTTTGCTCTTTTTCCGCCGGCCCTCCGCCTCCACCGCCTCCGACTTGCGCCCCGCCGGCAGGGCGCCCTCGCTCGGCGCGCTGCCTGCCGCCCGCCCGTCGGACGACCGCCGCACCCGCTTCCGGGCCGCCCGCGCCCGGCGCCGCTCCTCCCGGGTCGCCTCGTCGGCGCCGGCTTCCGCCAGGCGGCGGGTGGGCGGGCGGAAGACTTCATCTGCAGTCCGCCGGTCGACTGAGGCCGCGCCCAACGGTGTCGCCTCCTCCATCACCAGGGCCGGCAGGGTATCCGCCGCGGGCGCCGCGCGCAGGGCAGCCGCTTCCAGGTCGGCCTCATCGTCCGAGCCCGGCGGCGGCGGCGCGAAGGCGGCGTGGCCGAGCGCGTCCAGGCGGGCAAAGAGCGAGCGCGCGACCGCGCGCGCCTCGGCGCGCGCTTTGCTCACCGCCGCCTCCGCCGCCGTGTCCGGGCGGGCCGCCCCCGTCGCGGCGGCCTTGTACTCCTCCTCATACAGGTCCGCCAAGCCCTTCGCGGGGCGGGTGTCGTCCAAGGAGGGCGGCGGCGGCAGGGCGGCGGGCGTGGCCGGCGCGGGGCGGGGCGGGTCGTCCCACCGGCCCTCGACACACCGCGCCTTGATCAGCGCCTCCAGGCTCGCCGTCCCCTCCTCCGTCGGCGGTGGCGGCGGCGGCACCGCACGCTCGAACTCGAGGTCGACTTCCAGGGCGGAGTTGAGGGGCCGGGCCCGCGCGCCGACCTCGCCGGAGAGGTGCCAGGGCTTGTCCTCCAGGGCGGCTTCCTCCAGGGCCGCGACCCGCTCGCCCAGGCGGGCCAAGCGTTTCTGGTGGGTCGTGAGGCGTTGGGGGCCGGCCGGGTCGGCGGCGTCGCTGCCCGGGGCGCCCAGCTGGTCGCCATCCTCCTCTCCTTCGTCACCTTCCTCGTCGGAGGACGGGTCGAACGCGCCGTCCTCGCCCGCCAGGGCGGCGCCGCCGGCGTCGCCAAGGCCACCACCAGGCGGCAGGGGGGCGCGCCCGGAATTGAAAAAGTCGGCGAACATGGCCTCCCCCTCATTGCCGCCGCCACCAGCCCCGCCGCCGCCTTCGTCGTCATCGCCATCGTCATTGTCATCAGAAGCAGACACAGAAGGATCGGGCTTGTGTTTCCTGCGGCCCAGCATGGCGTCGAGCTCGTCGGCGACGGCGCCGTCGTCGTCGCTGGCAACCTGATCCTCCTCCTCATCCTCCTCATCCTCCGTCGACCCGCCCCCGCCCTCGCCCGCCCGCCGCTCCGCGTCCTCGCAGAAGGCTTCCATGTCGTCCAGCCGCAAGAAGGCATCCTCTGTTGGGTGGGCGGCGGCGGTGGCGGCGGCGCGGGCAGCGGCAGGGGCGCCGTCGTCGTCGCCGGAGGAGGAGGACGGCGTGGTGCCGTCGTCGCCGCTGCCACCATCCTCTTCCTCCTCAGAAGGCAAGCCTTAGGGGGCAGCCGCCGCCGCCGCCGCCGCCGCCGCCGCCTCCTCCTCCTCCTCACTGCCTGACGCCGCGTCCTCGCCTTCCTCATCGGAGGAAGAGGCGCGCTTCAGGTCCTCCTCCTCGTCCTCAGTGGAGGTGGCGCCGTCGCCGCCCCCACCCCCGCCCAACAACTCTTCGAGCGCGTCAGCCGCGCCTGGCTCCAGCAACCCCTCCTCCACCCCCCCCGCCTGCGCCATCAGCGCGCGCGCCCGGCGCAGCAGGGGCCCCACCACCGCGTCCAGTTGGAGCCAGACCTGCTCCACGTCGAAGCCCGGGCCGGCGTGGAGGGCGGGCAGAGCACCACGGGGGGGGCCGCCGGGCGTGGCGGGGGCGGCCGGGGTGGCCGGGTCGGGCGGCGGCGCATTTGCATCCGCGCCGCCCTTCCCGCCCACCGTGTACAGGTACAGCGCCTCCAGCGCGGCCCGGGCGAGGCGGGCTTTGCTGGCATCCGGTGACGACAGGGACGCCGCGTCAGGCAGGGCGGCCACGAGGGCGTCAACGGCGGCCCGCGTGGGGCCTGCAAACGCGTCAGGCGTCGCGCGGAGAGCGGCCTGAGCGGCGTCGGCGGCGGCGTCGCCCTCCTCTCCATCTTTCTCCTCTTCTGCGTCCGTGGATGGCGAGGGGGAGGGTGTGGGCTTGCGCCCTCGGGCGGTGGTCGCCTGTCTAGGAGGGGCGGCTTTAGTGCGGGCCACATGCGGGGCGGCGGCGGCGGCCGTGTTTTTGGCAGCCGCCGGCGCCGCAGTGCTCCGTGTCGACCGCCGGGCGGGCGGGGCGGGCGCCACGCTGGCGTCGGCGCGACGGGGCATTTCGAGAGGGGTTGCTCTGTGCGCGCCCGCCTGGTGTGTACGTGTGCTGGGCTGCTGCGCTCCCTCCTCTGCACGCGAGACGGAGGACAAAAAAAAGGGATGTGGCTAGCTCTTTCCATCGCAAAACCTTCAAAAACCTCCCCCTCTCCTTTTTTTCACCTCACCCCATCAACAACACTCCCGCCACCACCCCCACCCCCACCGCCAGAACCCCCCGCCGCCGACCATGGCCCACCCCGCTCGTCGCAAAGGGGTCGTCCCCAAAGGTGGGGCCCACCGGGGTCGGGGCGGGGGTGTCGGTGTCAGGCACGCCTACGCCCCGGGCGGCCACGGGGGGCAGGGGGGTGGGGGTCGGGGCGGGCTGGGCGGCGTCGGCAGGGCCGGCCCGGCGGGTGGTGGTGGTGGTGGTGGTGGGCGCGGAAGCCGCCTCACCACCAGGCGCCTCTCCAGCAGGGGCCACCGCTCCAGCAGAGGCCGCCTCGACCGCCGCCCGGACCCCGCCCTCCACGCCCGTACCCCCTCCCCCCACTCCCTCCACCACAAGCGTCACACGCGCTTCCACGCCCGGTGCCCCCCCCTCAAAGCGCGGGGCGGCAGGGGCGGCGGGCAGCTCCGCCTCCAGGGCGCCCAATAGGCCGCCCTCCAGGCGGGCGGCCGCGGCCGCCGCGGCCCCGCCCGAGGAGAAGCCGCCCAGGCGGACGAGGAGGGAGGTTGACCCCGCGTCGGCCGGCGCCGCCGCGACGTCCAGAACGGGGGGCGGTGGCGCGCTGCCCGCCGCGCTCGCCGCGGCCCCCGCCGCCCGGGCCGCGGCCGCCCGGAGGGCGCGCTCCGCCTCCCCGCCGGCCGCCGGCCAGGGGGCGCGCAGCAGGACGGCCGCGACCGCGGTGAAGGAGGCGGCCGCGACGGTCGCAGTGGAGTTGGGGTGGAGGGCGGTGGTGGCCGCGGCGGCGAGGGAGGCCGGGTCCAGGCGGGCGGCGCGCGGGCCTGCGATGTCAGAATGGACGGGAGAGAGGAGCAGAGAGAGGGAGGAGCAGAGTGAGAGAGCAAGAAAAGACCCCAACCCTCCGCCCCCGGTGCTTTCCTCTCTCGCTTTTTCACTCCACCCCTCTCTATCTTTCTCTCTCTCCCGGTCACACTCTCTCTGACCTGTGAAGACAAAGTCAAGCATCAGCTGGGTGGACGGGGGGGGGGGCGGTGCTGTGTGTGGATGGGAAGTAGCACCGGTCAAAACAAGATAAAAGTGTGGTTCACACGCGTCTCTTTGCGACGCTCTGCCCCTTCTGTCGTCGCACCTCCGGGCCCCTCCACAAACGCCTGGCCCGCACACCGCGCAAACGAGCAAAGCAGGCAAGCAGCAGCCATACGGAGCCGCATGGTGTGGTTTGTCGGGGAGAAGTAGAAAGGGGACGGCGGCAAGGAAAAAAAAAAGGCTTCTGCTGGGTTGTTGTTTTGAGAGTTGACTCTTTCCCTTTTTTTTTTTTTTTTTTTTTTCAACCTCCTCCATTTCTTTTCACGCCGCCCGCCTGGTTCACCGTGAACGAGACCTCGAACTCCTGGATGCAGTCTGTGGCGAAGTATGGTCTCAACCACTCCCACCCCCCTCCACCATTCCCTCCATCAGCCCCGCCAACTCCTCCTTCCCCATCTCGGCCGGCGGCGCCCGGGACGCCCGCGCCGTCGCCAGCGCCGCCGCCGTCTCCCTCGCCCGGGCCGACCCGGCCAGGCTCCAGGCGCAGCCCGCGCCGACGCCCGCCGCGAGCGCTGGGATGGCGTACGACAGGATCACCCGCATCGCCCACACAATGCGCAGGCCGGCCCGCATGGGCGGGATGTCCGCGGCGAAGGCGGCGGCCGCCCAGTGCGTGGGGACCCAGCCCCCCCCCCCACCCCCCTCGCCAGGCAGCCCGTCCCCGCCCGGCGGCGCCCACAGGCTCGGGTATAGCGCGTCCGTGGGCCCCACCCGGTGGGCGACCTGGACGGGCTTGTGCGCGGCGATGGCCAGGCCGGAGAAGGGCTCCACCCCAAACCACCAGGCGGCCTCGGGCGGGGTGGCGGGGCCGGCCGCGGCGGGCGGCGGGTCGGCCAGGGTTGGGCCGCCGCCGGCCGCGACCGCCGCGGGCGCGCCCGCCCAGCGAGGGAGGCCCAGGAGGGTGGGCGTCCCGTAGAGCAGGGACGCATTCCAGGTCCAGGGCGCCGGGTCAGGAAAGGCGCACCGGCGACCGGGGTCGGCAAGCGCGGCGGCAGCCGCGTCGGCGGCCGTGGCCGGGCTGCCCCCGCCGCCCCCGCCGTTCAGGGCGCAGGCGCCCGTCGAGGCGTCATCCAGGCCGTAGACGACCGCATCAATGCCGTGCACGGTCACCTGCTTGTTGCCCCGGCGCCGCACAATGGGGGGCGGCGCGGAAGGGGCGGACGCGGCGGGCGGGGGCACGGCCGTGCCGAGCGCCCCAGGCGCGGGGTGGGCTGTCACCGGCCGGCCCAGCCCGCCGTCAAACAGCTTCAGCGTCGCCCCCTTGCCCGCCACCTTCTCGCCAAAGGCTGCCCCGGAAAAGGCAAAGCCGGCCAGGGGGATGGCCCCGCCTACCGCGGCCGTCGCGTTGGCCGGGTCGGGCCCCGGGAAGGAAAAGGCGCCGGTCACGCCGGAAAAGGCAGAGGCGGCGGGCTGGCCATTGATGGTCACCACCGTGCCGGGCAGGGCCTCCTCGTACACGAACCGTTTGGCGTCCGCATCCACGTCCTCCCTGGGCCTGCCCGTCGTCAGGGTGAGCGTGGAGATGGCGGGGTGGTCGCGGAAGGTGAGGGCCGTGAGGGGCTTGCCCAGGAGCAGGGCGGGCGCGTCCAGGGACGGGAAGGCAAGGGCGGCGCCGATGCGTGCGGCCGGGTTGGCGGGCCCGCCGGGCAGGGCGGCGGCCAGCAAGGGGTCCGCCCACCCCTCCACCCAGGCCCGGGCGGGGCGGGCCACGAGCAGCCCGCCCGAGCCCGGGCCGAGCGGGGGCCCCAAAAAGAAAAACTCAAAGGACGGCCCGACCCAGGCGGCCGCGGTCGCCCTCACGTACGCCTGCACGGACACCGCGTCGTCGGGCAACAGGCCGGTCATGGCAGCAATGACGGCTGGCGGGGCCAGGCCGAAGAAGTAGGACGCCGTGCGGGCGGCGGGGTCGGAGCCGGCGGCGTCGACGGCGCCGGGGTCGCCGAGCAGGGCAGCGAGGATGCCTTCAGCGGCAGCGCCCGACAGCGCCAGCGCCGGCCGGCCGCCCGCCGCGGCGTGCGCGCACAGCTCCAGTGGCCCTGGGCCAGGCGGGCTAGGCGCCCACACATCGCACGCCCACCACTGGCGGGTGGCGAGGGCGGTGGCGGTGGCGGCGTCCATGCCGGGGACGGCGGCGAGGAGGGCGCCGCTCAAGCCTGCCAGCACGCCGCCAAGCGCGGGCGGCACGCCCGGCAGCAGCCAGGGCATTTCGGACCCGCCGCTCCCGCCCAGGGCGGCCAGGTAGCCCCGGTTGATGGAGGTGATGGACGCGGCGTCCAGGTCGCAGCCCGCACAGGAGGCGGGCGGGTCAAAGGAGGCGTGGTAGAAGGTGGAGGAGTAGGCCACGCGTGTCCCGTCCTCCGAGAACGTGACGCCCCACCGGGCCTCCCGGGCCGTGAACGAGAACGGCCCGACCGGGTCCAGGGCGGGCGGGGCGCCGGCCCGGTAGGCGGCCGGGTTGGTCAGGTTCCAGAAGGTGTAGTCGAAGCGGACGGCAAAGTCGCAGACCTTCCTTGTTCCCAGGCGGAGGTGGAGGACACAAAATGATGAGGTTGAGAAAACATGCGCCCGCGCGCGCGCGCGCGGGCGGCCGCGGGCGGCCGCGGGTGAGGGGGCACCGGTGGCCCCTCAGTCCCCCTCCTCCTTTTTCCTCCTTCAACGCGCGCACCTGCACCCCCGGCCCATAGCACGCCGTCGCCGGCCCGATTTCCCCGCCCGCCGCCGCGGCCAGCCGGACGATGGGCGTGACGACCGCGAGGCCGACCAGCGGGGACAGGAAGGGGAGGAGGGCGCCGGCGACCAGGCCAAATTCTAGCCAGAAGCGGCGGGCCGTGCCGTGCTCGCCCGCCAGGGTGAAGGTGCGGAGGATGGGGGAGGAGAAGGGGTGGCGGCCCCGGCGGATGGGCGGGGTGGGTGGGGTGGGGGGAGGCATGGCGTCGTCTCGGCGTGTGTGCGAAGGGACACCCCACAACAGAGAGCGAGAGGGAAATGGGGACTGGAGCAAAAAAACTCCGATTCTTTCACATCTCTCAGCGTGGGCCGTCCCCGGCCAGGCCCCCCTCTGTCCTCCTATTTTGCGCGTCACACCCCCGTCGTCACACACCTGATGGCCCTCCGTGGCCTGGTCACCGGGTCGGACACCTGCGTCCCCGACGGCGGCGGCGCGGGCCCCTCCAACGCGCTGGGCGGGCTGGCCGACGCGGTGCTCGGGCGGCCGACCAAAGCGCACGCCCGCCTACAGGAGGTGAGGGGAGACAGGGTGTGCATCTGAGCTGCTTGCAGGGGGGGGACGTCCATGCCCGCATGGTGTAGGGCGTGGAGAGCATTGGGAGCGCGGGAGCGCGGGAGCGCGGGAGGGGGGGGGGGGGCGGAATTTGCGCGTTGCGCTGGCGAGCCTCTCAACTCATCATCCATCCTCCCTTTTTCATCACTCAGCTCCCCGGCTTTGCCGGCCCACCCACCGCCCCACCCCCACCCCCCGGCTCCGCCGCCGCCGCGGCAGCATCCGCGCGCGCCGCGGCAGGCGGGGTGCCCCTGCCCGTCCCCGGCGCAGCAGCGGCGGCAGCGGGCGGCGGGGGGTTTGGCGGCGGCGGGTGGGCGGTCGACGAGTTTTTGGCGGCAGGGGGCCGCGGCGGCCGCCCTCCCTTCCCGGGCGGCCCCGCCGACTTTGAGGCCGCCTTCGCAGCAGCCAGCGCGGGGCGAGCCGGCCCGCCACCCCCGCCGCCCTTCCTTGACCCCACTGCCGACGCGGCCGCGGCCGCGGTCGCCCCCCTGGTCCGGGCATTCCTGGCCTCAGCCCGGGCCGGCCACCCCCCGCCCCCGCTGCCCCTCCTCGACCCCGGCCGCCACCGCCCGCCCCTCCCGCTCGCGGCCGCCCTCCGCCTGCGCGACCGGGCGACCGTGGTGGCGCGCCAGGTGTACGGGCGGGCGGCCGGCGCCGGCGGCGGGCGGGAGGCGGCAGCAGCGGTCGACGCGCTTCTGGCATCCGCCGGCGTCGCGCCGGGCTCCCTCCCCGGCGGGCAGCAGGCCGCCTTTGAGGGGGCGTGGGGTGACGCGGCCCGACAGCCGCCCCGCCTGGTGGCGGAGCACGCGGCCGCGGCGGCGGACGCCGCAGCGCGCGGGCGGGGCGGGCGCGCGGCAGGGGCCTGGGCGGGCGAGTTTTTGCACCACCACCACCTCGCCCCCGCCCCGCCGCTGCCGCCGCCGGGGACGGACGCCTCCTGGGCGGGCGAATTCCAGCAGCAGCACCAAGCCCCCGGCAGGGCGTGGGCGGCCGAGTACGAGGCAAGCACGGCCGCGCGCGCTGATGCTGCTGGTGCCAATGCCGCCGACCCTCTCTCAGACACGCGCGCCCTCCGCGACGCCTTGGCCTCCGACCCCGACCCCAAAGTCCAGGGCTCCTCCTTCCTGCGCTTCCTGTCCAAGATGAGCAACGGGGAGATCGTGCTGCGCGGCAACGAGGCGAGGGAGGTCGGGAAGGGCGCGGCGTGGGCGGGCGAGTTTTCGGGCGGTGCGGCCGCGGCCGCGGCCGCGCCCCCTCTCTCCACCGCCTGGGCTGAGGAGCACGCCTCCACCACCCCCTGGGCCGGCGCCTCCTCGATCCACCGGCCGGGTCGGGACTGGGCGGACGAGTTTGCAGAGGGCGTGGGCGGCAGCGCGGCGGGGCGGGGCTGGGCGGCTGAGTTTGAGCAGCAGCAGCAGCAGCAGGCGGGCCACGCTTTGCCTGCTGAGCTGCCGCCCTCCTCCCCGCCTTATGCTTTCACTCCCGGCCCCAACCCCTTTGCCGACCACCCTGACCCCCTGGGCAAAGGCAGGGAGCTGTTCCGGGCAGGCGTCTTGGCGGAAGCCGTCCTCGCCCTCGAGGCCGCCGTGCAGAGAGCCGGGCAAGGGGGCGGGAACCCCGCGGCCTCCCCGGGTGCGGCCGCGGCTGCCTGGGTCCTCTTAGGGGCAGCCCACGCCGAGAACGACGACGACCGCCAGGCCATCGCGGCCCTGGCCCGGGCCGCCGCCTCCCACCCGGGCGACCCGGCCGTCCTGCTGGCCCTGGGCGTGTCGCACACCAACGAGCTGGACCGCGGGCGGGCGCTGGCGTACCTGACGGCCTGGCTGCGGGCGGCCCGCCCGGGCGGCGCGGCCGCGGGCGGCCTGCCCGGCGAGACCGCCTTCGCGTCCCTCCCGCCCGACGCCGCCCTGGCCGCCGCGACGGCCGCCTTTGACGCCACGCTAGCCGCGGCGCCGTCGGACGCCGACGCGGCCGCGGCCCTTGGCGTCCTCCGCTCGCTCGCCCGCGACTATGGCGGCGCGGCGGCCGCCTTTCGGGCGGCCCTGGCGGTCCGGCCCGCCGACTATTCCCTCTGGAACAAGCTCGGCGCCACCCTGGCCAACGCCGGGTCTCCCGGCGACGCGGTGGCGGCGTACAGGAAGGCCCTGGCCGCCAAGCCGGGGTATGTGCGGGCGTGGACCAACCTCGGCATCGCGGCCGCCAACCTGGGCGATTATGATGGGTCCGCCCGGTTTTACACGCGCTCCCTGTCCCTCGCCCGCCCGCCGCCGTCCTCCGCGGTGTGGGGATACTTGCGGACCTCCTTGGCGTGTGCGGGGCGGGGCGACTTGCTGGAGGCGGCGGATGGCGGGGACGTGCGGGCGCTGGAGGCTGCGCTGGCCCTGCCGCTGTGGGAGGGCGAGGACCTGCCTGCCGCGGCAGGCCAGCGGGCGGCACCCGCGGACCTGCGGGCACCGTCCGAGGAGGCGGAGCGGCGGCTGGTGTGATCCTATGCGGCGGCAAGCCAGGCGGTAGCCAAGGCGCAACGTGAGAAGGACGACCGGGCGTGGAACATGGAATGTTTAGCATATGCCGCAGATGCCAAGCGCCAGGCCGAGGCGATAGCCCGCCGCCCAGGCCGATGATTTTGAGGAGAACCGGATGCATGCTGCTACTGCTGCTGCTTTTTGCACGCGCTTCCACGGCTTAATGGAAGCGGCGCCGCCGGGCGAGGAAGAGTAAATGAAATGGAGAGAGCGGTGAATGAATGAAATGCATGAGGTCGAAAGGGGGAGAGCGCAAGGGCACACTCACACCAGCAAAACTAGAGGATTGGGCCGGCCAGCTGGCCCAGTTTTCTTTTTCTCGCACGCCACCACTCGGCCATGCTGATTCCGGATGACCTGGTGCGTTCCGCCGCACACCCCGGGTGCAGAGGAGAGAGAAGAGGCAGTGGATCGTGCGCACTTTGTGAGAGAGCAAATCGACGTGAGCGGCCGCACTGGCCAACGCGGCCGCATCGCATGCACCCGCAGCCCGCGCTCGCCCCCGTCTTCCACCCTCTTTTTTTGACACATTCTGGACCCAGAGTCACCCGCTTCACACGCTTGTGTGTGCAAATACATCGCACTGCGCCCCTGACCTCACCGTGCATGCACTCACTCTTCCACAAAAAAAAATAGGACATCCCCCTCTCCGCCCTCCTAGCCAAGTGCGAGACGGCGGTGGAGGCGGCCAAGGGCGCCCGCCCCCCACCAGGCGACTTGGAGGACGACCAGTTCCAGGTGAGTGCAAAGAGAAAGAGATAAAGAAAGAGAGGAAACGGGATCCCCCCGCCCCCCCCTGCGCAAAAAGAAAGGCAACGCTCACAAATTGTCTCTCATTGTCTCTCTTCTCTTTCTTCTCAAAACAGCACGCACTCGACCTGGTCCGCGCGGCGGAGGCCGCCTCCGACGCCGCCGGCGTCCTCCCCTGCCCTGGCTCGGGAGAGACCGCGGACGACGTGCCTCCCGGCGACCTGCGCTTTGCCTTGCTCCCGTTCTGGGCGGGCGAGCTGCTGGCCGCGCGGGCGGTGGGGGCGGGGGTGGTGCGCGGGGAGGCAGCGCGCGGCGCGCCTGGGCGGCACCCCCCGCCACCGCTCCGGCCGGCGGTCGACGCGCCCGCCCGCGCGGCCGCCCTGGCGTCCGCAGCCGCCGAGCACCGCCGCTTCCTCAGCTCCGTCCGCCTGCTAGGCCTGCTCCCTCCTGAAGCCCGGCACGCGCTGGCCGGCCCGGCAGGGGATGAGGATGAGGAGGATGAGGATGGAGAGGGTGGAC
>Ga0315284_10009215_pt1 | contig 14073 bp, 13 predicted proteins | sample YL17G09_16_MG_FD_203696 | JGI IMG/M metagenome (GOLD analysis project Ga0315284, IMG submission 203696) | Sediment microbial communities from Yellowstone Lake, YNP, Wyoming, USA - YL17G09_16 | ecosystem: Environmental > Aquatic > Freshwater > Lake > Sediment | place: USA: Wyoming | collected... | reverse complement strand
CGCCGGTCGTTATTAGCCATACCGTAGGTTTATGCCACTGCTGTGTGACATCGACACCCCCTATGGTAGGAATGAACTTATATCCCCAATCGATCTTATACGCGAAATGCTCATGCCACGAGAGATAGAAAATAGGTTCTTCTTCTTCCTCTCCGGGGGTATCTAAAGGCTTATTTCCTGCACCTCCTTCGTCTTTATCTCCGGGAGGCTTTTTCCAAGGGGGCAGCTTATCTGGTATAGTAATAAGAAGTTGCTGCAACAACTCCTCGGAGCCGCATCTACCAACAATCTCACCAACTCCAGTGAGCGCCCTATCGCCGGTTTTCCAAGTTTCTTTTTTCTTCTCTTCTTCGAGATATCCTCTCATCGAGTCGAAGAAGTCAACTACTTTACTGACGAAGCGATTCTGTGAGTGGAAATGGTTGCGCATCCAACCAGCGAGGACGTCTTTCATCTCGCTAGCTTTAGTCCCAGCCTTCTTGCTTGGTTTCGCCCAAAAGCTCAATCTCCATTCAGCTCTTGAGTCGGAGCGAAAACTCCTCTCACTCTGATTATATTGGGAACGTACGTGCTCTGTGAGCCAGGTGTACTGAGCTCCCGGCGACCCATAATCTCCACTTTGAGCTACTAGAAACTCGCCTAGCTTTTGCTCGATTGCGGTACAAGCTATAAGCGCATCCTGGCCGAAATAAGAACATTGCAGAGACACTATCGCACCGTAGTTTTCCCAGTCGAAGTTGGTGACGATAGAAAAATCACCTGAAGTGACATTTTTCGGGAGCGGCATGAACCGTTCTTGATCGACGCACGTGAACCACAGCTGCGTCTCGTCCTCGGAGAGCTTAAATGTCCATTGCCTTTCCCAGTAAGCAGGGTCGGGGCAAGTGCAGACGTTCGCTTCTACCGCTTTTCGGCAAGCATCTGCCGAGGCGTGCGTAAGACCTTGATTTAGCTTCGCATCTCGTGGATTTATTCTCAGTATTCCTGAAATCACGCGAGTGATTAGAAGGTTCACGTTCACTGATGACTCGATCGTGTACGCAAACTCGGTCCACCAGTTTTCGCCAGTTACTTTTCTATTCCCGAGAACTTCGATAGCAAGCTGCCATGTCACTTTTGCTATTTTCCCTCCAGGCATCTCGAGAACTTCGAAAGCGGTAGGGTGGGGCCCTAGATTTGAAGCCTCAGCAGCGAGAAAAGTTTTAGCGTAGTCCCCTATACTAATACTGAGATTACCTCCGGGGGTAGATAGAATGTTGCGGTAGTCTACTATTTTATTGGCTAAGGATTGACCGCCTGATGCGGCTGTAACATAGCCTCGCACTTGAATGTTGTATCTTATGATAGAGGTAAAGTGACCCTGCGCGCTTATTATAGGTGCGTGCGCAACTGAGACTGAAGGGAAATCAATCACTGCTGTTGAGCCGCTCGGTATAGTATATGTTACAGAGCTAGCCATTATAGGAGCGTCTCTCTTAGACGCATACTGGAAATTACCATCTCAGCTTCACGCTCCATGAGCGTTCGCCTGATTTTGCTCCAAGCTTCTTCGAAAGCTCGTGTAAGCTCGGTATGGTCTTGTACCTGCACAGTGACGTTTGCAGTCGCTCCGCCGATAGTTTGCGTTAGTGAAGGTGTTCCTGCTGCTCCCCGAGCCATAGCACCCTGGCCAAAAGAAGATCCTTCGGCAAGAGCGCCCCGAGCAAAGGACGCAAGACTACCCTGGCCAGAAGATTGCCCTCGGGAGAAAAGTTCCCGTAGTCCTAGGATCCAACCAATTAAACCGGTCGCGCTATAGCCTACTACTTTACCCCAAGCCACTCCTGCTCTTGTTGCCTCTTCTTCTGGTGATGTTTCTTGTGTCTCCGTCTTTGAGCGAAGGGTTTTGTATATTTCTCCCCACATACCGAGTACACTCGTCCTCGAAGCAAGCTTCATTATTACTTCCGCTACGTTCGAGAGCGCCTCGATGAGTCCTACAAAGTAGCCCACGATACTCAATATCGCAGGGGTCAATTGTATTATCGCGTCTAGCAATCTCTTCAGTAGAGGCTGGATCGCTTGGTAGAACATTATCTTCAGCTCTACCCATGACTGCCTGAACTCCATAGACCAGTTGAACCATTTCTCCATGAGCGGACGAACAGCTTCACCCCATTGAATTCCTTGCATGCGTTCTTGTACCTTTGCGACCCCGCTCAAAGCACGGTAGTATGGGTGGATTTGAGCGAGACTATCGACCAAAGCTAACGATACGCGTGAAAGTTTTTCCCAGATGGGTATAAGAGCAAGAGCTGCGGTGGCAACACCGCTGATTGCTGCTCCTGCCGCTGCACCGGCAGCTACGCCTGCTGCGGTGATACCTCCCGTAGCTAGAAACTGCGACGCAGCTACACTACCCCCACCCCATAACGCGCCGGTGAACGCACTGCGTGCAACAGATACCGTAGGCATAGCTAGCGTAGCCCCTATTATCTCTTGCCTTATTTCTCTGCCGGGGTCAATCATATGAGCGCCTTATTTATACCGCCTACGAAAGATAGCGTCTGCACTAAAAGCCCCGGTACGCTTGCTGCATCACCTACAGGTGATATGTGCGCCAGCATAAGAGGCCGCACGAGCAGCGCCCCGAGAAAAACGCCATCAAGAGTATCACCTATCGTCTGTGCTATTTCTAGCAGCGACTCGGCTTCGCTTGTGAGCGCAGTATCGTATCGCGCTGCATGATCCAGCCTTGTTTTCTTTAGTACACTAACATGTATCTGAAAGTCATCTCGACGAACGCTTCCATCGTGATCAACTACACTGAGCTCTCCAAGAAATACTTGGATCTCAAGATTCTTCGACGCATTATAGGGCGTCGTTCGCGGAGCGAGATATATCAGAGCATCTTTCCCTTGGAATGCTTGCTCTAATAGCGCTTTGGTTGCTGTTAGGATTTCCCTCATATTTATGGATCTTCTCGTGTAGGTGTATCACTTGAAGGTAGCTGTTCGCCAAAGAGTCTCCCTATGAGCTCCTGTATCCTTCCGTGGTGGAAAGCCTGCACTGATAGTCCGGTCCACGGAGTGAAAGCCTTTGGAGTCACTACAATTATCGTCTTATCATCTGCCCACTCAGATGAGGTTATTCTATGCCATGTCTTATCAGTGCTGTTCTGTATGCTCGCCCCGACTGGGAACTCATCGTCTACATGCTCCGATAGCTCGATTGTCTCCTGATCGCCATCATCCACCGTGTAAGCATCTCCGGCTGGGGTGACTTGAATGGTGCAGGCGAATCGGTCACCTTCACTAAACGCCACCGAGCCACTGAAGAGCGCGAAGTACATGTTATTGAACGCGCTCATTTCACCGAATTGGAGATTATCAAGAAACACCGAAGCTGCAGCCTGGCTAGCCGTGCGGATCGATAATCGCCAAGTCGCAGTCGCGTTCGGAGGAGCTACAAAGGTAAAGAACTTGAAGTACCAAGTATCCGGTGCCGCTAAGTCACCTAGGACGATGTTGAGCTCTTCAGTGACTTGCTGAACATTGCTCTCGTCGATCACTTCAATATATACGTTTCCCGTTGCTCCGGTAGCTTTTCGTACCCAGCAACCGAAAGCGTATACATTTCCAGGAGTTAAGCTAACGATTTGGTAAGCCTGACTCGCGGCAGCCGTCGAGGTAATTTCGAGGGCGTAGGTTCCTGCAAAAGATACGTCGGATTTCTTCGCATTTGTTTCCCACGCACCGCTCAGGAGTGTCCAGTCATCTGCGCCTTCAGGATCACCTGACCAAGTTTCGAACGTACCGTTTGTTATCTCTGTTTCGTACAGCGGCGAGAGAGCGTTGCTGCTCCCGGCACCTTGTACGACAGAACCGGTAGATGATACAGCGGGACCTCCCGAGATACTGAATACATAACGCTCGCCAATAGAAGAAGTACATATACACTGGAGCTGATCTTCGATGGCGATTTCTTTTTCAGCGAAAGTGTATACGAGCACTCCGTCTCCGACGTTATCTTCGTGTGCTTCGAGGGTGCCGTCCGCTTCGATATTCGCGGCAGGAATTTCTAGGTGTCTTTTGCGGAGAGACTCGCTCTCGTCTTTCATATTTAAGTCCAGAGAACGAAAAAGGATACTCCTGCTAGGAACTCTGAGTTCGCCTAGAACAGAATCCCATACAGAGCTAAAGGACATCTGGAGTGCCTGCTTAGCGCCCGTTAGCCCCGAAAGAGCTGTGGAGATAGAAGCGGAAAAAGTGCTAGCTTGCACCGGTACATCTTGCGCCTCGAAGGGAGCGAGTACCATATCTCTCAGGTAAGGTAGAGGACGCCTGGCCTCGGCTGTCTGCTGCTGATGATACTCGAGATCAAAAAAAGCACTCGTGAGAACACGGAGTCTGTTGAATAGGTTCGTATAGTTCATTTTGGTTTCTCACCTCCAAGGAGAGCTGCTAAAGCGCTTGGCGATAGAGAAGGCTGTTCCCTGAAGTCCTCTAAGAAGTCCTGCGCTTTCTGTGGATTCATCGCTAACACAACAGCGCTTAGGGTCTCGAGTGTGCGCAAGCGCTGTATATACCCTAGGTTCATCATTAGTCCGATGTACTCGTTGGGGGCAAGCTCTCGCTGCTCTTTTGGGGAAAGCCCATAGTAGGCGCAGAGAAGAGCGCATCCCCGAAAAGCCTTCGAAAAGGGGGCCCAAGATGCTCCTCGGAAAACTTATTGAACTCCCCAAGAAAAATCATCATTTGATAGGAAGTCAAGTTCGGCATCCCCGTGATGTCGCGAACTGCTGCCAACGTAGCCTCTGGGCCGATATTAGGAGTCTCGCGCAGTGTCGACAGCTTAAGCGAAAGCTCACAAATATCGAAGCTCTTTTTAGCCCCTTCGTACATTACCTCAAAAAGAGGCGGAACAGCATCTAGATCAATGACCATGTTTTCTCCTTACTAATAGCTATGTGAGGCGGTATGCCGAGAACAACCTATGGTAGCCCGCAACTCCGTACGATGTAGGAGTAATTAAGAACGACACATCGAGTCTTAGTTCCTGAGTCGACCGCAGCTCTATGATAGATGGGTCAATACAAGTCGCCTGCTCAGCTGTCCAGTCGGGTGTATCACTATTGCGCTCATAGATATCGAGCTGGCCACTTACAGCTGAAGCTAAGGTACCTACGGCGTATAGATTCAGTAAACTATCCCATACGGTCTTAAACAACCCCATATCGAGTGCTTCGAGCGTAACAATCGCGCTTTTCCCGGTGCTAACGAACGCTGCCGGGGAGGCTCCGTGCGCGTCATCCATTATGGGCGCTAATGAATGCCGAATTCTTATTGTGACTCCCTGACGGGTGACGCCGAGAGGATTTCCGTCCCACTCGACTCCACACGGCCCCGGAATTCGAAATATAGCCATAGTTCACTTACCTTATGCGCGGATATAACTTGGGAGCGTCTGGAAAAGGCTACCATCACTATCCGGGAGAACGTTAAAGATCAGTGGTACTTGGAACTCCTGCGTAGAACGAAGTGCTATCTCGTGTGAGTTGGCGATAGCGCATTTATCAGCTTCCCAGACTTGAGCTACTGCTCCGACAAGAGACCCTTCGGTCATTTTCACTTTTATGCAGTCAGCTGCCGCGCTGTTCGCTTCGCCGCTTACAAGATAGCCGACTTTTTGGATTGTACCCCACGTTTCTTCTAGGATACCCGCCAAAGCGGCTGCGATATACCCTGTATCGAGACCGATGATCTCTATTTGGCAGCCGCCACCTGCAGCGACGTAATCAGCAGGCTCTGAACCGAACGTGTCGCAGGTTATAGGCTCCCAACGATTTTCGATACGTATAATCGCCCCGGCTTTCGTAACCCCTAAAGGCAACCAGCCACCACTTCCCTTTGCTACTGAAACGCTTATCGGTCCGGGGACTCGATGTACAACTGCCATTGTTAGTACTCCTCAACACGTTCAGTCGGGAGCCCATCAAAAATCGCACTCTGCGAAAGTGGTCCACGTCCTGTGTCTCTGCTTATCGAAGGCAGCATCTCCGTTGCGGCTGCGAGCTTTGTCTCTCCGCGAACAAGCGACCCAAGCAACTCCACGGCTTCTTTATAGTCTGCGAAGACTTGCGTAGGTACATCTCCGCGTCTTGACTCAAGATAATAGACGGCGAAGACTTCGCATATGCGTTTGACTCCGTCGTCGGCTTCGATCTCCGCTGTTGTATAAATCGCCGCAAGAGCATTCTTGATAACGCCTGTGGCCCTTGCTATGACCTGATCCACGATATAGTCATCGGGTCCGCCACCATCATCGGATAGATGGTCGATGCGTGTCGAAGTATACGCGAGACGGAGAATATCCTTAGTGATTATAGCCATGTTATGCTACATTACATTGTGGGTAGCCTCGTATGCTAAACATACATACGAGGCTACCCATCCCAGCCGCTCTCATCCCGGACCTTACGCGTTAGCTGTGCCTTGAACCTTAATCGCGTTCTGCCACATTCCGTAGCCCGCGGAATAGACAACTCGGGCACCGAATAGGAACTCGTCATTGAAGAACGTGTGGGCATCGATGTTCTGCCCACCACGCATGACGGTCTGAATTTCGACCGCATTCAGCGCCTTGAGCACTTCCTGGTCAGCTTCGGGAATGACATCGGGGAAATCTGTCTTCGGTCCGAAACGTTGGAAGATGAAGGGCTGAATCGGTGTATCCACCTTCAGTAAATACCATGAACTTTCAATTGACGTGGTAGCATCGAGCGGGTACTGAGAGGTAATGATATCACCAGCCAACTTCAACGTCATGTTGGTAGTGTCGCTAATCATCGTACCTTCAATGGCTACTCGAGCTATCGCTTCCATTTTCGGCGAGCAGACAATAATGAGCCCCGCAGCGTCGAAGCTATCATGCCATGGCTCACCACGATCATCCGTGAACCCAGCGAGCTGTGCTCTCGCTTTCATCAAGTCCATCTGGAAACCGGCGATTGCATTATCTCGGTCGGCTTTATCGGTCGAGCTACCGACAATCGCATCCAACATATCGTCGGTTACGTTTCCGGTGACCTTATTAATCTGACTCGTTCCATTCCCGAGATCATGTGAAGAGCTGAAGAAGATCGCTGTATCGTAACCAATATATGTTGCTTGGTCTCCGTTCTGCAGCAACGCTGCGACGAGCTTGTCGGGGAAGTTAGCAACGCGAGCCCCGAGGCTCTGAACAAGTGTACGCAGCTGCCCGGTCTGGTCAAAGTCGAAGACCCGACGAGGAACTTTGACGCCGCTTACGTACGTCTTGTTCTTAAGGGTGTAGTCGTACGAAGAGAAGCCCGCCAAGGCACGCTCGTCGATCAGCTCCGCGAGCTGCGGGAGCGTACCTATCATTGCGTACTTCTCTTCCTCTTTGTCACTATTCACAATTGAGGTGAAGCGGGTATATTTTACCCTCTTCTGTCGAGTGAGGAATTCGCGAGCAAAGATGCCTCGAATCCCACGCTCAAGTATTCCAACATCATACGGTAGCATTTCATTTCTCCTAGCTAGACATTATTCACTCTACCTCGTATCGCTAGCTTGAAGCTGCTTTACCGCCTTTTTTAGGCTCCGAGGCTTAATCTGTTCACTATCGTTTACGTACCAGCAGCCGCAGTCGAATGGATGACATGCCAATTTGTACCGTCACTATAGACGTGGCATGCATTACCTATCAATACAGTCATCGTATCGTAGGAGCCACCTGCACCAGCAAAGCCAGCCGCACAAATGACAGTCGCACTTGCGCCCGAACCTGAGAGGATTACATCTGCACCTGCGTTACCCGCTGCAGCAGCAGGCAGGGTAAGCACACAGGTATTGGCCAGGTCCACACGGCAGTGTGACATTGCCTGGGCGCTGGTAATGCTTTGTGCACCAGCACCCTTAGCGATGTTAACACGCGATGCCTGGTTGACATTCGTAACAACATAACTGTCATCTGCAATGCACATGATCTCGACCGAGTCACCGATGCCGTTGCCAGCGTAGCAGTGATTCGCTGAGCAATGCGGCCCAATAAGCGCTGTCGCATCAATATCAAACTTCGGCAGATCAGCAACTGCTGCGCCTGTATTGACGAAGAGGCAACGCGATCCTGGTACCACACCTGACGCTGGCAACGCAAAGTCAATCGCTGCAACAGCTTGCGTGTTCGTGATGTAGCCACGCATGAACTCTGCAGCAGTACACGTAGGTGTAGCCGAGGTTTCGGCAATACCTGTCTTCGCGCGCCATTCGGAAACAACCTTCCAGTCCGTCGCAGAGAAGTCATACTTCAACACGATTGCATCGTACCGATTGTGTAGGGCAAGGTATGTTGCCGCACCCATGATCGTGTCGGTAGTTGGCTTAATCGTAACAGGTGCAACACGCGCACCAGTCGCGAGAATCGTCAACTCCATACCATCACTGGCTGCAACACCGGCAGGCAGTGTCAGTTCAGCTGCCGCAGTTGCGCTGAGTGTGATTACTCGCGTACGCATATCTGCAATCGCTGGTGCAGGTGTCGTAGATGAGCTATCCCATGACAGGTTGCTGATACCTGCCATATAGTGTGCATCCTGCGCAGCAAGAGCAGTGTGTGTCGTTATGTCCATGTCGACGCCGTATTCAGGAGCGATGTCAACCCAGCAGTAATGGGTTGTGGCATCTAGCTTGACGATGGTACCGACTAGGTTCTTGTACGTCGAGCTAGCAGCGAGCGCAACTGCGTAATCGTTACCCCCAACTGCGCCCTGAGCTGTCTCAGCGTAAGCGCGAAGACCTATGTCTGTGATCGCCACGCCTGTTAACTTCATCCGGAAAATACCGCGCCGGCGAACCTTTACGCTAACGGTTGCATTCGCAGATGCCTCCGCCGCAGTATTCCCTTCTTCTGCCATACCGAGGAATTTCATTGCAGCAGCGTCACTTGCCATTACAGCGTATCCTGACGAATCTGCTGCGACTGGAGCACCACGATAAATTACTGCCGCTGCCTTCACTGGAAACGAAAGGATATCACCTTTCAGTCTCACTTGAAGTGCATTTCCAATATCTCCGCCTGACATGATTAGTCTCCTATCATTGTGTTAGGCTTGTTGCTACTCGTGCATTTTGCATATCATAATCGACGAATACACGCGACCCGTCGATTTCAGTGATGCGCCCGCAGACAATGTTGCTTTCAGCAGCAAGATCATAAAGACGCACCGTCTCATCATCTGCTATACAAGCGAGCTTTCCGATATCGGCTTGCACCGCGCTCGCTTTCTCGCGACGCCATCGACCGCGTTGGACAAGAACTTCCAGATCACCGTTACTCTTCCCGACAGCATTCGCTTCCTTGCGCGCCATTCCGACAACGTACTGAGACAGCCCGGTGTCATTGCTCAGCGCAGGACGTGCATATCCCGCTGTGGCGCCAGCTAACGCAACCGTTACTGTTGCCCCGACGTAGATATGTACTCCACCAGCGACTTTATAGCCGAAAATGTCGCCTTGCTTAGCGCGGAGCGTCGTACCGAGATTAGCGCTTAATGCCATCGTTGTTTCCGCCGACGTTGAACGGGCCCGTTCTCACGAAATCAGCGTACTTCATGTCTTCTTCGGTAACGCCGAGGCCGCGATAGACGGTCCTATTTCGGTTGTAGTCTTCCTTGATCTCCGATGCACGAAGGTCATAATTCGTGACAACATCTTCGGAAATTCGCCCTAACGATACCTTTGGTGAACTCTCGAGCTGTTTCTGGAAAGTCTCGAGCTGACCGTCATCGAGGCTCATCATGAACGCGAGTGTTTGCTCGACGTCCTTGATTGGTGTCCCGCTCTGCTGCTGCTGCAGTAAATACGTCTTCAGCTGCTCAGCTTTGCGGCCGGTCTGTAGAAGCGCGTTGGCTGTTTCGAGCGTATCGACTCTTCGCTGTAGGTCATATTGCATGATATCTTCCCTTGATGCGAATTGATCCGAATCCTCACGACCTACTTCTTCGACCAGATCCGTCTCGGGCTCGCCTGGATCATTCTGGAGAGCCGAGTCGATTCCCGATCCTACTCCGACTGCTCCCTCGTCGGCTTCGAGCGAAGGATCATCGTCCATCGTCGGCGGGAGATCTGTCGGATCAGGTGCAGTAGGCACGACATGCCCTACAACATTGCCCTGCTCATCATAGAGCATCAGGTTGTTCTCATCAAGAGCATATTCATGCCTGCGACGCTTGCGGTCGCGGAGGCTGTGGAGACCGGCAGCGGCAGCGGCGGTTCCGGCACCCGCAACACCTGCAAGGCCCGCCGTAGCGAGCTGCCCCGAATGGGCTTTCCAACCCGCTTTCAGCCGTCGGCCAGCAGTTGCTGCGCTACGCCGGAAAGTTGGTCCTGAACGACCACCGCCGCGTGCACCCGATACTCGGCCAGCTAAGCGGCGAGCACCGAAGCGAGCGCTCTGAGCCGCCCCACTCGCAGTTTCTCGCCCGCTCGCAATTAAGCCCATTAGCTTCTCTTTCATACCGGGCGGAGTCTTCGGGTTTGCGTACATCTCGACGAGTTCCTGGAGTGAATACTCGCCTTCATCTTCGCCTTCGCCTTCGCCTTCTCCGTCATCTTCTTCGTCAGGGTCATCATAATGTAGTGCTTCCTGAAGTGCAACCGGGACGGCTTGTGTAACCGCCTCGCTTACCATTCCAAAAAGCTCTTTGCGCTGCTCGTCAGTGAACATGTTCGTTCCCATTGTTGGGCTCCTATACCAAACTGGTTCTTCATCTGTTTCTAACCCATACGCTACTTGAGGTAAAGCAAAATGAGGTGCGGTGCCTCCGAGGAGAGCAAGAGCTAAGATACGCTTTGCTTTCGGGAGGACTTCGACGCTTCTTGAGGGCCACGCATTGCGCTTGAACTTCCGCACTATCTCTCTCGGGACCCGCACCATATCCGCGTAGAGCCGTGCACCTTTGAGACGTAAGTTATCAAGGAATCCCACCGACTCTTTTTCAGCCCCTTTTATGTTATGGCCGATGATTATCGGTGGTCTCCAGTCTTGGCTAGCATAATGTTCGTGGCTCTTAATCGCATCAGCCATCCACGCAGCATCACAGGCGAAGCCCCTGTCGGTATGCATCTCGAAGACAGGAATTTCCTTGATAGTAAAAAACTCACCCTTTTCATCTTCTGGTATTATATTGAACTTTGCCATTTCTTATCCTATAATCCTATTATCGTTGGTCTTTCCGCTTCTTACAAGAAGAAAACATAAAATCCTTTTCTATCATGCCTCGCGGTGTATGACCTCCTTCATGAGTTCCTCTAGCGTCTTCCTGTAGGGCGCACTTCTGACTCGTATTGCATCTAGCGCTTGCTTCGATACATCCGGTTGAGCTAAGAGATCCTGCTCTTGTCGCATCAGCGGATGTTCGGCGAGACGTCGCGCTCTTGCTCGGAGCTCCATATTACCGAGACGCTCGAACTTCGAATCGAATGACTTGCGGTGTATCGGAATGTTATCCACGGTTATCGCCGGGAGTATCCCGAGCTCCTGATGCACAGCTTCAAGAAGCCCCATCAGTGCTCCGCGCGATAACGCAGGGAGCCCTGCTTCTTTTATCTGCTCGAAGAAGCCAGCGTAGAAGCACGCTTTTTCCTTAGACTTCAGCGCATATTTCCTAACATGTCTCCCTAATGCCTTCACAAGGCGATCAACAAGCAGCGCTGCCGAAGCGCCAGCTGCTCCACCAATCACACTGGAAGCTGCCTGCGAGCCAAAGCCCGGCTCCGGCATAATTACGTTAACCGTCTCGTGCTGTGTCCTTTTCCGAACCCGGGTATACTGTGTTGGTGTAGCTCCGAGAGCGAAGCCTTTTTTCTCCATCTCACCCCAAAGACCTGATGTCTTCATTCGACGCTCCAGCACTCTTCGCGCAGATTTATGTATGGGTGTTCGCCCCGCCTCGCCCACATGTCCTGTTTTCCACGCCCTGAGCACCATCGCGCCAATTCCTCTCCCTCCTTTTCTTATCGCAGTTCCGGGCCGATGCGTTTTGAGAGCTTTTAACGCTGATCCCTTTGTATGTTTTAACGTTTTCGACGCTCTTTCAGCCACTCTTTCCAGTAGACCGGGATCTTGTTTCATTTGCGATAGATGAGCCACCTCATGCGCTACGAGATGCTTAGGCGTCATTGATTGTATATGCTTTCCTTGCGCAGCAAGAGAAGCAACCGGTCCCGGCGCTGCAGATTTATTTCCTATCCTACTAAGAGCAGTAAGCGCACGTACCTTAAATGAGCTAGTGACCTGAGGCTGAGCCAGAAGAACCTTTCCCGAAGCCGGGTCCGCTTTTGCTTTCAACATCAGAGACTCCGTATTACCTATGTAACCGGCGCCCCGCTGAGGCAGATTCGCTAATCCTTGGGTCGCTTTAATGTAGCGATTCATTCGCGGAAAAGTCTCAATTCCTTGTACCCCTGCTGTTCTTTGCCCGCGGAAAAACTTTGCGCGCGCTAGCCTCGCCGACGCCCCGGCAAATTCTCCCGTAGGAGTCATTCTCGCTGTAGAGACCGGTTTTACTCTTTTCAACCCACCCAGAGCTTTACCTATAGTAGAGGCGAAACCATACGACGTAACACGTGCGAATTTCATTGGTGAAAAACCTCCACCTATATGGAAACCTGGATCACCTGCTATCTCGTCCCAACGCAGGACCGAGCCACGCTCTCTGCGAAACAGAGTCCCTGGTACTTTTCTTCCAAGAAACTCCGGGTATCTTCCTTCAGCTGCAGGCATTGCGACCATCAGCTCACGCGCCATCGCAGCTTCCGCGGTATGACCACGAGGGTTTATAAGCCACTTCCCGTTCTCATCAATCATTCCTAACGCAGTAAGCTGTGAGCGTAGGGTTTTCTTCTCCCCGAAAGAACGCGCTCCCAATCCACGCTCGGGTACATCTCGGGTGCTTTGAGGTGGGGGTATATACGGGCTTTCGGTTTTGCGCGCTCTTGTCCAAGCCGCTTCCTTTACTTGGCTCCGAGCGCCCTTGCGAAGTGCGGTTCTAACATCGGGGTAAGCAATCTCGCCTATTGTCGGATAGTACCCTTCAGCGCCCGGTTCCGGCAGCCAAATACTCCCGCGCCCTAGAGAACGGGCTTCCCGAGCGAGATCGTCAAGGACACGGCGCGCTTGCTTAGCTACCGGCGCGTCTTTGTGACGCCCACTCAAAGCATGAAGGGATTCGGTATAGATCCGGATCCAATCTGATACTCCTTCATGCGCTTGCCGTTGTTTGAGAAGCTTCGGCATTCTTTTCTCCGCCAAGGAGTCTGTCGACTGACTTGACTAGTGTTTCCAGGAAGGACTCACTCTGACGAGCCCCACCATGCATCCCTGCCTCTGTGAGAGCTTTCTGACGCCCGAGGACATAACTCTCTCCGTGCAACGTCATTAATGCCCCCAACCTCAAAGCCCCGGGAGCAGGACGGGTTCCCTGCGCTTCCTCTTCGCCGTGCTTGTAGCCGAGCTGCCAGCCGGTGAGAACATCCTGTATTGCGTATCTCTGGATGTCGAGTTCAACACCATCACGAGCAGCTATCACACGCATGAGATCAGGGTTATTCTTGTACTGCTGATAAAGAGAATAACCCTGCAAGCTGTACACCTTCTTCATTGCTTTTTGGATCTCTTGGTCCGAGAAGCCACGCTTCCTAAGCTCATGTGCTGCGGCTTTACCGAAGAAACCAGCCGAGCCCCCATGAGATTGCAATGTCCTTATTAGATCTTTAGTATGCATGTCGGACGTCCCGAGAATAGCGCGTCGAACAGGATAGGTCTTTTCTTTCTTAGCATAACTAAGAGAATACCCTTCACTCTTTCTCTTTCGTCTGCCTAAATAATAGCCACCACCTACACCTGCGAGAGCTAACCTGCGAGTCGTTGGTTTCTTGAGCCACTCCTGTACATGAGGAGCAGCTTTAGTATAGCCCGACTGAAGACCGCCCCACATCTCCTTCATTCCGCCACGGATCGAAGGGTCATCTACGCCAGGTGCTTGTCCTATTGATGGAGTTCCGCCCATAG
>Ga0315284_10009214_pt1 | contig 14074 bp, 14 predicted proteins | sample YL17G09_16_MG_FD_203696 | JGI IMG/M metagenome (GOLD analysis project Ga0315284, IMG submission 203696) | Sediment microbial communities from Yellowstone Lake, YNP, Wyoming, USA - YL17G09_16 | ecosystem: Environmental > Aquatic > Freshwater > Lake > Sediment | place: USA: Wyoming | collected... | reverse complement strand
TTGGGTCGATGTCTCCCATCTGTGCCTTTTCAGAGAATTTTTGATCTATTTCTGGTACATCATTAACGTAGATGGGCACAACGCTTGAAATGCCAGCGCTCTGTCGAAGCGTCTTTTCATCATATTTTACTTTTGGCTTCTCATTTTCAGCGAAAACCACCGTGCCTGTTGAGGAGTATGCGCCTCCGAAAAAGATCACCAAATCAAATAGTGGACGCGAGTACAGAGTCCCATCTATGGCCGCGAAGCGGACGCAATCTTTTCTGAAGAACTCTTGGGCCGTTTTGAACGCTCTTTGGTTATCGAAGTCGGTTCTTATGAAGTCGGCGAGCAAGCCGTCATAGAGGTTTTTGAGCGACGAAAAACGCTGTTCATAATCTGATACCTGTGTTGAAGCGCCAGATCTCAGGATTTCGCTGCTTCGTTTCAGAGCGTCAGTTAGCGAGGACAAATATGGTTTACCTCTTCCAGATGTTTTAGGTTCTTTAAGGTTAATATCTTGTTTACATGTAAATGTCTACTAGTGCACCAACATGCAGACTGAACAGGCATTAAGTTGGCTCATGCAGAACTCGGGTCCAGTGATCAGATACCGCATGTTGACAGAGCTTTTAAAAGAAGAAGATGAAAAGAAGATCAAAGAATCCAGAAAAGAGCTTCTGTCAAGCAGTCTAGTACAGTTTTGGCTTCGAAACTTAAACAAAAATCACTCTAGTCGTTTAACCGAAACCACTTGAGACAAACCTATAAAAGTCAACATGAATGAAACCAGAAGAGGTGGGAAAAATGAGTGAGGTTAAGAAGTGTCCTGAATGTGGAGGAGAGCTCGAGAAGGGCTATGTCATTGTCGACGGATTAAGGTGGAGTCGTGAAAAACACGAATATTTCGCACTGATGACCGAGTTGGTTGTCTATTCTCCTTTCATACTTGCCAATCTGGAAGGTTACAGATGCAAGAAATGCAAGCTAATCGAATTCCATTACAAGAATACAGTGACAGAAACGCCACCAAGCTTCCTAAAAAAATGTGCAAAGTGCAATGAAAATATCCCAATTGCTTCCGAATACTGTCCTAGATGCGGAGCAGAACAAAGGAAGAAAAGAGATGTTAAACCATGAGTGTGAAAGATGCTGAACGCATCCGCAAACCCAAACTTCCCAAGAAACGATTATTGAAGAAACGTCCGAGGAATAAGTCATGAGTGAAGAAGAGAAGTCTAACGTGAAGTCTTTGAAGAAGATTGAGCTGATGGTGATTGCGGAGCTCATGAAGAATAGTCGCAGAAGCGACAGAGAACTAGCTAAAGCACTGCACACTTCTCAGCCGACTGTGGGCAGAACCATCAAGCGGCTTGAGAAAGAAGGCATAATCAAAGAATACACCATGATACCGAATTTTGCGAAGGTTGGCTACAAGATTCTTGCCCTGGTTTTTGTCAAACTCAAACAGCCACTAAACCAAGAACAGATAGACAACGCAAGAAATATCGCCAAAAAAAGCTTGGCAATAGGATCTTTGGAAGTCGTCATGCTTGAAAGAGGTTTTGGCTTGAATCATGATGGAGTGTTCATGACTTACCAAAAAGATTATTCATCCTATTTGAAGTTCATTGAGTGGCTCAGGAAGTTTGAATTTCTGGCGATAGAAAAAATCGAAAGCTTCATGGTGAGTCTTGATGACAAGGTTCGTTACCGTCCACTGACTTTCTCATTACTGGCTCAGGATATAAGCCGAACAAAGGAGGAGGAAGGTGCTGAGCCATGAATGAGAACATGAACCAAAATTCCACGTGGAAAATACCACAACAAAACAGAAACCAAAACCACGGTTTCACTATACCTATCGAGAAACCTAGTCGAAAGAGCCAAAATCCACAAGCTAAACCTCTCAAGAATCACAGAACAAGCCCTAAGCTCAATCCTAGATTACCTAGCTCAACAAAACACAAACGCAAGCTCTATAAACCTTCTTAGTAAAGCTTCTTTTCAGAAAGAAGGTTTGCGGGGTTGCCCTAGTTTCGTAACTGATGGAGATATCTCCCGCGAACCCCTCTTTTTTCAGAACACGTGAAATCGTCGCCGTTAACTTTTTTATTGTCAAAAAGTAAGATGAAGTTAGAAGGTATTGTGATGATTCCTAAAAACATAAGCAGAGAACATGTTCTAAAAGCGATAGAGGAAGTTAAAAGAATCGGAATCCCTAAAGGAAGAGGCTCAAAAAAGTTTCTCATGGAATTTAATAGCATCTATTACCCGCCCAAATATATCATCTCATTGGCTAATAAGTATGCAAACGGCGAAGAGCTGAACCCTTCAGAGTTTAGCGGCGGCACGGAATCAAATGATTTTCTAAGAGCCTTACGTTTCCAAATTGTAGTGTTTTGGCTTCAGGTTTTTCAAAGCTGAAAAGAGAGAAGGTAAATAGGCTTACACATAAGAAATATCTAGATTGGGATGAAGGGGTGCATCTAAAAAAGGAAAGCATAGAAAAATGGGCAAATCCTTTGTCAGTTGAACGCTTGCGTGGGAAGGTTCCTTTTCTTCCTGTTGGAGAGAACTATGGTTCATACATGCAGGGAAGCGTTAAGAGTATAAGTGAAAGGGATTTTGACACCATTGTACGTGAACATCGAACTGACTAAATTGCCAACCGTTTTTTCGCAGAACTCCAGAAGACGAATCACCCGATTTGCAGCAACACCAGAAATCTCAAAGCCACCCGATAATTCACTTGAATCCAAATGCACAAGTCTTTTATTTGTTGAAGTGTCATAGAGTATTCGTTGTCATGTTTTTGCGGTGTCTTTTGGGCTAGCTGACTTGCTGGTCTGAGCTTCTGGTGTCAAGTCGATACTGAGCGAGAGGGCTAAAGGAAATTGAAGGAATCTTGCAATCTAGAGGGGGTGGCCTAGCTTGGATGCGGTTTCTAGACGGTTGGAATTGCTGAAGCTTGAAGGTTTGGGCTTTTCTCAAGCTGAGATTGTGAAGGAATTGAGACAGGAATGTGCGTGTTCTAGGCGTTCTGTGTATAGTGATTTTGAGACTCAGGAGAGCTGGCAGCCTATCTTTCAGAGCGTTTCCGACGTTCGCAAGCTTTTTTATGAGGTGATTAACCGTTTTGAGCAGATTTACAGGCAGGCAACTATGCGGCTGTTGACTTTCACTGAGGAAGTCACTAATGACAAAGAAGTGATGAAGAAACTCTTATCCGTCGGTTTTGAATATGTCTGCCAGAAGGACAGAATGCTATTCTTCAGAAAACGAAAATAAGTAGAAGCATGTTAAGAAATCTGCGGAGTCAAGGCAAAACGGGGCGGGGTTGCCCTAGCCTGGTAGGGGGCAGGCCTGCTAAGTCTGTGGTCAGAAATGGCCGCGTGGGTTCAAATCCCACACCCCGCGCCAACAAACCACAAGAGGAATCTTGAAAATTTGAAGAGATCTCTTGGAAAGCTTTGCAATTTGCCGAGATTTCGACTTTTTCTTCGTTCTCCACCCTTATACATTCGCATCCTCGATTTAAACCCGTCCGTCACATAAAATAATAATAAAATAGTCGTATTTCAATGTTGTCGGCATGAAAGAACCCCATGATAATATATTCTATTATGCATATCGCGCGAGAATTGCACTGCCTTGCTTCAATAAGACATAAGAACGTGACATTAGAACAATAATATACTCAGAATTCCGGGAAGAACATGAACGAGTCTGATTATGTTAGCATACTAGCAATGATGGTTTCTGCAGTTGCTTTGCTGTTCGCTTACAGACAGTTCAGACTAGCGAGAGAGAATTTCTCATTCGCTGCATTCGTACAGTCACTGGATCAACTGGGAACTGGAAGAGCAAGAAATGCGCGTTCACATGTATTTCAGAATTTTCCAGACTACTCAGAACCAAATCAGGATAATGAACAGACTTCTGATTCGAGAGAGAATAGACAGATCACTTTCTGGGTAAGATCTGATAATAAGAAAGATGCCAGAACTGTTGCAGTCAAGCAGACTAGTGATTTAGACATTGAAATGCTGAGAGAGGTAGCAGTCAGGTTTGACAGGGTCGGTTTTATGTTTTATGAGCTGAATTTGCCTTCAAAGCTGAGAAATAAATATCTCAGCTGGATGTGTCCTACGATTTGTGATCTATGGAATAGGACCGGACCACACATTCAATTCATAAGAAAGCAGAATGTTGCCTACTGTCCCTATTTTGAGAAATTGGCTTATAATGCGTACACCCATTACAAGAAAAAGAAAGAAAATGCTAGACTAGTATGCCTTAATGCGAAGTGCAATTAAGTTACGAAGTCTAATGTGCTTGATCTAATAGGATTCAGATGTCTATAAGAATATGCGTCTTCGACACTAAAACCTGTGAAACAGAGAGACTTTAGAGAACTAGGAGGACTTATAGAGGTAGACAGCGCGCGCATTCAGTCATATAGCAAACCCCAATTTCTAACTTTCTGCAACTCACTAGTGGTGAGGTTCCAACTTTGCTACAACCCGGCGCGCATGGTCACATGGGATTCAAAAATGTCTACTTGGTCTTGTCAAGCTCCATTATGCTTTCCAGTGAATCAACTACTGCCTTTACTATAGGCGTTAGTATCAGAGCAAGCCCACCAACCGTGGTATAGAAAACCATGAACATTTCGCCACTACTAATCTGCATTCCAGTCAGGATTTGCGAATACGTAGTTCCAAGAATAACGAAGACGAGCACCCAAAAAGTAGTTCTTAACAGTTCAAGAACAAAAGTGAAAACTCTCTCAGAAGCCTGCTTTCCATGTATCAATCTCTGCATGATTAACAGACCTTGATTTGCAGTCGTAACATATACTATCCCTGCAAACACAATACCGTAGAAGTAGTATTTCGGTGGGCCTAACTCTGCTTTGCATAGCAAGTTGACTAGAACTCCATAGACAGCAACCAGTGCGGTAGTGATGCCTGCCATAAGAATCCAATCTTTGTATAATTTCAGAGCAGACTGATTTGATTTGGAAAAAGCTCTTACGAGAATAGTGGCACCTTTCAAGCTAAGCAAGTAAACGAAGAAAGTTCCAGTAGCGAACAGAAGTGCTTGCTGCCATGTAGCCGATAAGAGGACTTGTGTTCCAATAAGAATTATGCCTGAAATGTAGAAACTAGTCAATATCAAGTAGGGGTATCTACGCATTGTTAAGACTGTTCTTTCCATGCAAACTACTTGTCTAGGTAAACTAATAACATTTGTTCAACCAAAGCATATCCCAGATTGTCAACACCAGAGAAGCCTGTGATGATAACATAATCATGATTAATATTGTCATGAGTTGCGTATTGGAGGAAACCAGTGTAGACAGAGAGGCTTCAAGGAACTAAGAGGACTTATGGAGGTAGACAGTCGTACGCTCGAAGAGCGCTCTTCTAAGGATCTGATAGAGCAGGAAGAAGTTTCTAACTTTATACTTTCTATTTCTTTTAAAATATTGAAGTTCCTATTTTTCTTTCCTTCTTAGAAACTAGAAAGTAGAAACCACAATGCGAAGCGCAGCCAAGTTTCGAGAAGCGAGAAAGTTGGCGCGCGAAGCGCGCATCAAACTAGTAACTGAGTCTTTCCTCTTGCGTGTAGTTTTCTATTTCAAGCGGAAAGCATATTGCTTCCTATTCTCGATCACTTCTCTTGAACGGTTCGAATACTTTGACCATAACTGCACATGAGACGGCAACAATTAAGGCGAAAATGACCGAGTCCAATGGCTTAAGCTGGTTTTCATAAACAAATGTTAGAACAATCTTCAAGACAAAACTTGCCATAAAAACTAAACCATCGAATAACAGTGATTTCATAGCTTTGGACAAAGATCCAGTTTGCACTACTCGTGGCAAGAGATAGTCAAAAACGGCTGAAAAACCTACCAATGAAAGAACAGACCCCCAAAAATATGGAGCGAATAATTCCCAAACGGAGCTTGCCAGCATAACAAAGCCTCCCCTAGACATCTGGAAAAACTCACTCCAGTAGTCTAGAGCAGGGCAGTTTGCCCAGACAAGATCATATGTAGGAACTGCAATGAGGTGGTAGGCTCTAAGCAATATCATTAACACAAGAAAAACACCAAGTTGAATGGAACGTGATACTAAGAAAATATGCTTACGTAAATGCAGGACTTCAACGAAGTCCAGCTGAAGCATTCCTGAGACTCTTCTGTACGACTGGAAAAGTGTGAATCCTGACAGAGCTGAAAACACACAACCAAATGTAAGGAAAAGTGAGAACTCGTGAGTTGGGAGCAATAAGCACAGGAAATAAAACAACAGGGACAGAATAACAATAATAGAAAGTAGTTTTGGCGACTTGAGTGAGTCAAAATAAGATGTAAATGCTTTTTCATCCAGACTAAGCATAAGTTGTTGGTCGATTGCGCTTTTGATGCTCAATTTAGTGAAAAGAATATTTGTCAAGATGCCAATAATCACAATAATGATCAAGTACAATAAGGCTAGTTGTAGCACTAGAAGCAACACTTCCAGAAGAAACCGAATCAGAACGTCCGTGTATATGGGGAGGTTTTCCGGCCATGCTACACTTGAGATCTCAAGATAACCGCTAATCATTATTGTTACAGAATAAATACTCGGGACTATAACCAAGACATAGAAGGTTCCATAAACAAGTTTCTTGTGATTTAGCCCTATTCGTGTATGTCCAGATCTAGGAAAGATGTCATACTTGAGAATAGCAAGCAATTTCTTCCGATTAGAATACAATGTAAAGCCTATAGAAGGAATAAATAGCAACAATCCTACGCAAGCAATTCGTAACCACGTGAAAGACCCTTCAAAATCATAGCTTGGCACCGAGGCTCGGAACAGTGATTCCAGCTCTATAGTTTTTGAATCATTGTAGTGAGTATTATCAAAGAAGAAGCAATATTTCGTCGATTGTAGCGGCTTAAGGTTGATTTGGATATTAGATGTGTTAGCTTCATATAAAATCCATTCAAACTGATACCCTTGTTGTTTCTTAATGTATTCTGTTTCATTAAACACATAGAAGTCCACTTTTCTATTCTCAAATGCCTTAATTGAGATATTCAAGCTCCAATTCAGCCATAAGGCGTCTTCTCTGGATTTCCCCCATATCTCGCTGGAATTCCTAGGTGATAGCTCAATAATCAACTGGCGATTCTCATCGTGCTCAACTACCCCCAAATATTCTACAGGACGAAGATACATCGTTAGCCCGACAAGAACGAGCAAAATACCCACAGCAGCAATGCCAAGTACGATCCATTTCGTAAGTTTGGGCAGTGTGAGATTCAGGGTTTGCAAACTTCCTACCTCTTTGGACAACATTCTAGGCGCATAGTCAATCTAGCGCACGCGAAGCACCAAAGGAATCGGAATTTACTGATAATTAAGAATATTGGCATACTAGGCAGCGACCGGAAATTCTGGAATCTGCTCTGCAATCTTGGCGATCTGATTTTTCAGTTCTACAGAGATTGCGACATCGACCAATGAATTGTCTATTGAGGCGACAAACCTGTTTTTCTGAGTTGCGCCTACCAGTGTGAACACGATCAATGACAGTCTCAGATACTCAAGAAGAGCTTTAGACAGATCATCTAGTTTTCCAATCTTTTTCTCATCAGCCCTCAATCCATGGGCAACACTGCTTCGAACAAAGTAGGATTTCTCAACATTCTTTCGAACTTCAGAGGAATCAAAACCTAGAAAACTGAATAATCTAGCGATTCTCAGACTAATCCTATAACCTATCTCTCCTTTGTCGCTTGGCATGGAGTACAGAGATTCCAGTCCCATCATCGCTGTCATGATTTTTCTCTCTGTGTCAACTGGTTCAAGCAGTGAATTACTGTATCTTGTCAGCGCAATTGATAAGGGAAAATCCTCTACTGGTCCTCCAGTCTGAATGAGAGGTTCTATAACACTATAGAACTTCTGCAGGTTTTTTACGTCACTCTCCTGAATATCGTATTTATATGATTCCGTGAAGCCTGAATGTGACCACGTGGAATAGGTGCCAGATGTCCATATGGCTGAGAGTTTTGTCATATCATTCCAGAGTGAGTGTACTGATCCCAGACGAAAAAGTCGAAGAGTTAGCAGGATTCTGTCGAGCTTGTTGTTTATTTCCGAGTCATCCTTAGTCCGAGTTTTTATCTCAATCACTGAACTTGGAAAATTCATCTCAGATCTTAGTGATATAGGAAATGCAAATGCGTAACCTTCATATTCAAAATCACTGGCGTAAAGCTTCCTAATTGTCGTGTTCCTGTCAAGTGTTATCGAATCAGTCTTCAAGCGCATTCCTTTAAGATAAGAGACCACTTTGTTCTCAATTGGTCCGCAATTTATCTCATTTTCAAAGATGGTGATGAGCTCGATAATTCGAGACGCGGTCATCTTTCCTTCGATCTGCTCGCGAAGAATCTGTATTAAGAGAGTACTCAGCCAAAATTCTGTCTGACTCTTTCGGTTTATACTTGGCGACAGCTTTAGGAAGATCTGGTCGTATTCGTGAACTATCTCTTCGACAATTTCCTTGAATGCTGGCAATTGGCTGATGTCCTTACTAACGAGTTCATAGATAAAAGACGACCAATCCAGTCTTTCGAACGGTTCATTAGTGCTCACAAATCCTAAACCCCCTGTGTCATCTTCATGGAATTCTGTTATTTTGTGCCTAATCATTGTCATCTTTGAAGGTTTAGCCTCATTTTGTCTAGACTTTAGTATTGTAAGTGATTCGTTTATCAATAGTGACAGTTTTCCTGCAAGCATTGTATCATCCGCAACTCGCTTTGATAACCATTGATAACAAGCAACCTATCTAATAGTCTTTCCCGAGGTTATCTTCATTGTCATCATTGATCCTGCAAGAACATTCCTCAAAAGGTTCATTTGAACTCTTAAGGTTCAGTTAGGCACAACCCACTCAACACGGCACACTCTCTCCAACGCCAACAAGGTCATTCGCAAAAAACACAAAAATCAAGTTGGTGTAGAGCGCAAAACAACTTTGAACAGCCTTCACATACCTGACCTTGAGCGAATTCTTTTGGACAGATGGAACAAAGCAGCATCTTCTTTCTACCCTAGATAGTCAATTTCATAATGTAAGATCTTTACGTAAACTAAAGCGCGTTTGTTCATCAATCATTATTGCACCTTAGAATATGATATACAGTGCAGTTGTGGTTTAGATCTTTCTAATTTTCAACCCTCAAAAACGTAGCGCGGTGCGAGTGTGGAATGCGCAATCAAATACGTTTTGGTTACTCGCTCTCCGCGTAATCTTGCCTAGCCGGGAGATTATGACTCTGAAGATTGCTCCTCAGTAGTTCAGACTGCAGACCGTTTAAATCATCGGCGTGATTTATCCTCTATCATCAAAACGGAGGTGAAAATTTGGTTGAAAATCCAAATCCGACAGATGTCGAGGCTGTCAAAGAAAAACCGAAGAACGGGGAGCTAAAGGTCGTTGGCTTGAACTCCAAGTCGAAACCGAAGACTAAAGAGGTTATTATTAACGCAAAGACAATGCTGAAGAAACAGAACCCAGAATCAAAACGCAAGACGGCGGCAGGTGACCAGCGAAATCAACACCGACCACAGGTTGAGCTGAACGAAGACAACTTCCTGAAGGCCATGCGAGAGCTTGGAGGAAAAAACGTCACCACATCGCAGTTGTGGCCGTACTTTGTCTCCGCAGACACGAAGCCACAGCAAAGGTTTCCAGTCATGCATCGGTTCGCGCGGAAGATGGAGAAGGCAGGCAAGATAACAATCGCAACGAACCCTGAAAGAAAACGTTTGCAGTACATGTACACCCTGATGACTTAGGCTCGAAATCCAAATAATGCTTTACATGACAGCGGCATGAAAAGAAGGATCTCGGCTCCGTCATTCGAACGTGTATTCCTGCTTCTCTAGCAGAAGATAAAAAGGTTCATGTTGTTGGTATTGTTGAACATTGAAATCACACAGGTTTTTAAGTTGACCTGTTTATATTCGACTCCATGATATCACCGGATGAATTGAAGGCAAGGCTGGCCTCTTTTCCCCGAAAATACATGGCTAACTTTGATTACGTCTGGGAATGGAAAATCAAAGTGGAATCAAAAAGTTCAGCTCAAATTCTAGATGCAGATCATAGAAAGGAAGCCCACGCCAGACTGAGCAAAATACTGCCGAAATGGCAAACTTACCGTATGGGAGACAGTTCTGAACCCCTTGAAATAATGAAAGAATCGCTTGCCACAATTTCTGAAGCATATGATCAGCTTCGAAATTACACCTTGCTTGATTTCGACAGTATTCCACGCGAAACGCTGGAAACTGTCTGGCATGAACTCGGAAGAGCAAAAGAAAAAGACGGCAGAAAAAACAAAAACGGCTATTACTACATAATCGCAGTCACCAAACCCTTGATGCTCATATGGGGGCAGACACTAGCCTTTGACTCCCACGTGAGGAAACACCTAGCGAAAAACTATCGAATCCCAAAGTACTCTTGGAAATGGAAATTGGATGAATGGATAAATACGATGAAGCAACTCAGCCGAGACTTGAAAACTGACCAAAGAATCGTAGATTTGATGAGAAAGGAATCAAAGGCAAGATATGAACAGGATGTGATAGTTCCTTATGGACGATTCTTGGACATCTACTACTGGGAAAAACCATGTAGTTCGCGCGCGCTAATGAACAGATGAATCTAGCGCATGCTTTCAGTTTATAACTTTCCAACAAAAAGAAAAACAGAGTTTCCAATATTTTCTTTGATTTATAAAGTAGAAATTAGAAACACAAATTGGCGAGTAGGATGAAGCCATCTGAACTATTCTTTGGTTTGTGCCGATACTACAGTTCACTTGGATTAACTAGAGATGTTAGTTGGAGTTCGTGTGGTCAAAGAACAGTCTCGTACTTTGATCAGTTAGGAAGAATGCTTGGTTACAATGTAACGACAGAAGACACTTTAACTAGCGATGAAGAATGGCAATGTCCACGAAAACTTCACGGTAAGAGGATTGACATGACATGGACAAATCCTGACAAGAATCTGTATGCCCTAGCTCTCGAGCATCAGGGGTCAAAAAATCCCAAGAAAATTAAGCTGGACATCGAGAAACTAGCGCAGATTGGATGTTTGAAAGTTCTCATAATCTACGGACAAGAAACAAATGAAGCTCAAAACTGGATAAAAGGCATACTAAAAAAAACAGAGGACATCAAAGGCGACTTTCTTTTGTTGAACATCCCACATTATTTCGACAAGAAGCCTCCCATGAAGTTGCAAGCCAGGTTATTTGACAATAGAGGAAAGATATCGGCAGTCGGAACTGCTGAAGCGAGAAAGGAAAGTATAACTGGACTTGACTTTTTTGCGAACGTGAAGTGGCTCAACATGAAAAGGTAGTTAAGCGACATCACCTATCATCTTGATTTTGAGAGAAATGATGGATCATTGTCGGACTGGAAAGAAGAGCTTCTAAGAAACACGACTCTAAGATATAATGAAGGAAACTGGATAGTCAGCGAAAGAAGAATCGATGACATAACCAAATGTCTTCAGAAAACGCCACCTTTTAGCGACATTCCGAGATTCAGACTGTCTCTTGATGAAATAAAGAAAGGCATAGTACTTCTATACATAGAAGACAAAGAGTTTATACCACATGAAAGTCTCAAAATCTTGAGAGAATTCAACAACGAGCTGAAAAAGAACTCGCGCGATTCTTCAGAATTCGACGTGAGAAAATATCCCGACGTAAATGATTTTTCACTTATAATCGCGATTCATATTCGTCCTCCCAGTCGCAAAGTAAGAGACGAAAATCTTGTCCTACATATTACAGAAGTCAGTCAAATCGAACTAACATTCTGGGAAGTCTATGAATATGTGAAGCATGTTTGGCAAGACATAATAATCAATGACTTAGAAAATTGGAATAAGAGAAGGTTACAAGGCAACCGCTTTAGGTGATCAATGCTTTCTCAAACTCGAATGCATTTTGGTTCTTCAAAATAATTTCCATGTTCCTCGGGTAGTAGGAAGTTAGTTCCAGATCACCTCGTCGGTATACCGAGTGCTAGCTGATTTGGTTTCATTCTCCGGGCTTTTCTATTAAGGGTATCTTGTTCCAATCACGATATGACTTGTCGATTGTTGTAGTCCCAACATAGAGCCTATCCTCTTTGTCTCGCAAGGAGACCGAAACTTTGATTGCAGTGTATGCAGAGAAAGCGGAAACATCACCGCAATCAATAGGCACGCTTCTCTTATCGCGATCTAAGGAATCTACTCGAACAATTTGTTCTGCAGTTTTATAGGATTCGTTAAAAAAGAAATAAGTCAATTCCATATTCTTCAGAAGGCCGCCGGTATTGTTAACATACAGTTTATAATGTCGGAAAAAGAACCACCATGGCTCGTCGGCAAGCAACGCGAAAACTCTTGGTGCTACTCTTTGTTTCTCTTCAAAGTGCCTTTGCTCCTCTTTTTCCAAAGCGCGGAGACGGTCCTCATTTTGTTTCTGAAGGGCTTCCAATCGCCTTTCTTCCTGTTCCATCTGCTTTCTGACATCCGCTGACATCTGCCCAATTGCGCCGATTACTTTCTCAAGCGAAGAGACTATTCCTTGACATTGTGTCGCAAAAGATTCTATCTGATGCTTTGTAGATTCCTTGAGAGTACCTATTTGTTCTAAGGTTAGTTTTCGCAAAGTCTCGATTTGCTCACTTGTTCCTTTTCGTGCTTCATCAAGACTCCAGAAAAGTATAAGGTATGCGGGAATAATTGAAAAAATCAAACCGCCAACATCTAAATGCACTTCAGTAGATCCGTACTGAATAGCTGCGATGACGTAGAAAAGGAGAGACAGTAGATAAGCGATAGTCATGATGTGCCATTTAGTCCAAACCATTGAGTCTCCCGTTTTCACTTTTATTAATACCGACGTATATATCAGTTTCACGATTTGGTGTTTGAGGATCAGGAGCAACTAGGTTTGAACTTGCGCTCATTAGCGATTATTCTTGGTTTATCTAGAGTCTACACAACAAGGCTTTTCTTCACAAAGAGCTCAATAGTATGCATTGGCGAGGTTGCCGTCATGTCTATAGAGAGCAGCCACAATTCTGGAGTCAGTCTCGCATTAGAAGACTTTGGGTTAAGAATGGGGTGCAGATTCCTATATCCGCGCCAACTAATAATCAACAACCTCTATGATTTTGCAGAGACTCTAAAAAACCTCGATCTAAATGGATGTAAGATTTTGGCACGTCTGTGTCATGTTTTTTATTCCTGTCTCATTTAGTCGTTCATGAGAATAGAATCGTGGTGTATTTTATCATTGTCGGCGGTGTTTTCGTGTAATGTTGTTTGCTATCTGAAGAGTAGTATTAAAGCAATCACGTAGAGCCACGTGGAGACCCAAATGAGTAAAGCTTCTATTGTCTTGCCTTTTCTCCAGAGCCAGCCTGCTGCACTCAGAAAAGCTATGATCGAAATAATGAAAAGCGGAAGAAAAGCAACATTTACCATTGCTTGCTGTGCGACTTCAGACAAACATAACCCTCACGAGTTAAACTACCGTTTTCTTTGCTTAGAGATTTGCCAATTGAGACCTGCGAAACACGGAGGCTTAAGAAAACTGGAGTCGCAGAGAGACAAACTAGACATGCATGTTGCCTACTCCAAACCGAAGAGTATTTGTGACAAGAAACCATCCTTCTACAGAAGACACACTTGCATTCTGCTGCATTGTTTCCGTAGATAAGGTGAATGCCGTTGAAACAGAAAAGAGGGTACAGACGCGGCTATCCAGTCGCAATTCTGGCAGGATTAGAAGACGACCGAGCGGTCCTGTGGAAGGTCTTCAGCAACGTTGTTAAACCTGAAAAGACCATCTCGCTTGACGGAACCAGGAATGATCCGAAAGCCGTGTACAATTTTCACGAATCAATTGTCAACGCGTTGAGACCTACGCTGAAGGAAGGTGTCAGAAGCGTCATCCTTGCATCTCCTGCGAGGACCAATCACGCTCAAAGATTCA
>Ga0315284_10009213_pt1 | contig 14075 bp, 12 predicted proteins | sample YL17G09_16_MG_FD_203696 | JGI IMG/M metagenome (GOLD analysis project Ga0315284, IMG submission 203696) | Sediment microbial communities from Yellowstone Lake, YNP, Wyoming, USA - YL17G09_16 | ecosystem: Environmental > Aquatic > Freshwater > Lake > Sediment | place: USA: Wyoming | collected... | reverse complement strand
CAGAGCGTAATCCCTTCCCTTCCAGATTTCAAGCGCCCCGCAAAATCCGCCGTGGCGATTTATAGAAATGGGTCATGGAGGGCAGACGCACTGCGAGCGATCTGCACTTGCTGTCCATGCGCTCCGATTGGGAGTTTAGAAAAAGGCGAGCAGGCCCCGGTGATTGCTGACGAGGTACATGTGATAGATAAGAATCAAGACGTAGCAAAAGAGACAGAGCCGCGCCATGTGGCGAGCCAGCGCCCATTCCTTGTGCAGGATGATAATTGCCAAAGCGAATGCCGTCATTGCCGCCTTCAGGCAGAAGAAGGCATAGGCTCCGCCCCATGCAAGAACCACGTTCATCAGGGGATTGGCTTCCTGCACGACGCCCTTCTCGATCTGGAGCACGGTCAGGACCGCATCTGCACACGATAGGCCCAAGACGGCCAGGGCTATGGCCCAGCTTCGCCTGTCATAGATGTCCACGTAACCGCCGAAGTCAATCTTACGGCGCCCCCCGCTGTGCCTGCGACGAAAACTGCTGAATTGTGGAGGAAACGGGGCCGGTTGCCGCCGGTCAAGGCCGTTACGCCTTTCCGGAGTGGCTCCGGCGACTAAGTCGGATTCAGAAGATGATGTTTTCATAATCAGTTAGCATATCGGCTCTCCTTGTGCGGGCATTAGACACAGAAAACCCTTGAGCGAAAGGAGCCGGCTGATCAAAAGAATGTGTCGGCCATAAGCGCCAAATATTCACCGGGTGAATGATCCCTGCGGCAATCTTGAGGGCAGTTGTGCATCTGTCCAGGGCAAAGCTGCGGATGCCTCCGGATTCAATTCGCCTTGATCCTGGGCGAGATCTTCCCGCAGGCCTTCTTCCGATTTCCCGCGTCACTTGAACCTGCAGGCGGAGTGCGCGCCTGCCGCTCGAGGAGCTCATTCATGCCGCAGGAAAGTCTCGCCGAGCCGAAGCTGCCTCACCTTACAGGCTCATTCGATAACTTGCCGAGAAGCCTGACGAGGAGCAATCTGCACGGAGATTTCCGGATCCCGCGCCGTCGAAAAGCCCATGAGAGCGCTGACTAACTCTGCGACAGCAGTTGGCGAAGTACGTAGGGAAGGATGCCTTCATGCGCGTAATAGTCGACCTCGATGGGCGTGTCCAGCCGCACCATCACAGGCACCTCCTCTTTTTTGCCGTCTGCTCGATGGATCACCAGGGTCAGATCCTGCCTCGGTCTGACTCTATCCGTCAGGCCAAGGATGTCGAATGATTCAGTGCCCTCCAGGCCCAGCGTCTTTACGGAGACTCCTTCCCTGAATTGGCAGGGAAGCACGCCCATGCCGACCAGGTTGCTGCGATGGATGCGCTCGAAGCTCTGCGCAATTACAGCGCGCACACCCAGCAAGGCCGTTCCCTTGGCTGCCCAGTCGCGCGAGCTTCCGGTGCCATATTCCTGGCCGGCGATTACGACGAGCGGTACTCTTTTTTCCTGATAACGCATGGCAGCATCATAAATGCTCATCCTCTCGCCATCCGGCTGATGCACGGTGACTCCGCCTTCAACTCCCGGGATCATGAGATTCTTGATGCGGACATTGGCAAAGGTTCCGCGCATCATCACCTCGTGGTTACCGCGCCGTGCGCCGTAGCTGTTGAAGTCCTCGATGGTCACGCCGCGGCTCTGCAGGTAGAGTCCCGCCGGCGAGCTGGCTTTGATGGATGCCGCGGGACTGATGTGATCCGTGGTGACCGAATCGCCCAGGATCGCGAGCGGGCGTGCGCTTCGGATTTCCGCGATCCGTCCCGGCTGCATACCGAATTGCCGGAAGAAAGGCGGTTCCTGGATATAGGTCGATTCTGCGTCCCAACGGTAAACCTCGCCGCTGGGGGCGGGAATGTCGTTCCACATGGGATTCTGGTTTGCAAAGTTATCATAGAGCCGGCGGTAAGTCTCCGGATCGAGCGCAACCTGCATCAATGCTCGCACCTCCTCCAATGTCGGCCAAATGTCGCGCAGGTAAACCTCGCCTCCCCCGCTTCCCTTCCCGAGCGGTTCTTGCGTCATATCGATGTCGATGCTGCCGACCAGGGCAAAAGCAACCACCAGAGGCGGGCTCATCAGAAAATTCGCCTTGAGTGACTGGTGGACCCGCGCTTCGAAGTTGCGGTTACCACTCAGGACGCTGGCTGTGATTAGATCGCTGCCGCGTACGATCTCTTCGAGTTGCGGATCGAGCGGACCGGAATTGCCGATGCAGGTCATGCAGCCGTAACCCACCAGATTGAATCCCAGGCGGTCCAGATAGGGTTGCAGACCGGTCTTCTGCAGGTAGTCGCTGACCACGCGAGATCCCGGCGCCAACGATGCCTTGACCCACGACGGAACGGAAAGACCGCGCTCGACCGCTTTTTTCGCCAGCAAGCCGGCTGCCAGCATGACGCTGGGATTGGAGGTGTTGGTGCAGGATGTAATCGAGGCAATCAGCACATCCCCGTGCCCCACGGTTGTGCCTTTGGACCCTGCTGTCCGCAGGGGAACACGGCTGCCGATTTCAGCTGCCGCCTTGCCATAGCCGTTTTCCGCGACCGGCTTCTGCATCAACTCCCGGAAGGCCTGCTTGACCTTGTCCAGGTTGATGCGATCCTGCGGTCTCTTGGGACCGGCCACTCCCGGCTCTACCTCCGCCAGATCCAGTTCAAGCACGGAACTATAATCGCACGCGCCCCGACCGGGAATCCCAAACATACCCTGAGCCTTGAAATAGCGGCGCACCATGTCCACCTGCTCCACACTGCGCCCTGTAGCCAGCAGATAAGCGCAGGTTTCCTCGTCAACCGGGAAGAAGCCCATGGTCGCCCCATACTCAGGCGCCATGTTGGCAATGGTCGCGCGATCCATTGCCGGCAGAGATGCGGCGCCCTCGCCATGGTATTCAACAAATTTTCCGACAACTTTGGCTTTGCGCAGCAACTGGGTCACATGCAACACCAGATCGGTTGCGGTCACGCCCTCGCGCAGCCGTCCGGTCATGTGCACACCCACAACATCCGGAGTCAGGAAGTAGACCGGCTGACCGAGCATGCCGGCCTCCGCTTCAATGCCGCCTACCCCCCAAGCTACAATCCCGAGCCCGTTGATCATTGTGGTATGGGAGTCTGTGCCCACCAATGTGTCAGGGAAGCAAATTCCATCCTTCTGCAGAACGACCTTCGCCAGGTATTCCAGATTTACCTGATGGCATATGCCGATGCCGGGAGGGACGACCTTGAAGGTAGTAAACGCCTGCATGCCCCATTTCAAAAACTGGTAGCGGGCATGATTCCGTTTGAATTCGACTTCCATGTTGTTGCGAAGGGCTTCGCTCGTGCCCGCAAAATCGACCTGAACGGAATGATCGATCACCATGTCCACAGGAACCAGCGGTTCGATCATGCCGGCTCTTCGCCCCAGTCGGGCAACAGCCGAGCGCATCGCGGCCAGATCGACCAGCAAGGGGACGCCGGTGAAATCCTGCAGCAATATGCGCGCGACGATGAACGGAATCTCCTGCGTCCGCTCTGCCGTGGCGCCCCACTGGGCCAGGGCCCGGACATCTTTTTCTGTTATTTTCTTCCCATCGCAATTGCGCAATACCGATTCGAGCACGATGCGGATGCTGACGGGCAAGCGCGAAACCGGACCTATCCCCTCTCTTTCCAGTTGCGGCAAAGAGTAAAAACCGCCGGTGCGGCCCGAGCCGGCATCAAACGTCTGCAGGGAGTGAAACAAGTTGTGTGCCATACTTTTTTCCACCCAGTCCCGATGATTCGATAGAAGCAGCAAGAACGATTTTTAAGTGTAAAGTCCTGGGCTATAAACGTCAAGCGCGCCGAGCGACAAAACTGCAATGCAGATGGAGGGAAGAGCTTAGCCGCAAGTGACACGAACAGGAAGACGATGAAACGGAAATACCTGCGATAAGCCTGTGCAAGGGAGAGGGATATTTTGTGGTTTTTGCCGAGGAAATATTGCAGACTCCAAATGATCTCCGAGGAGGAGGAAGTTGGCTGCCGCTGATTTGTTGCACGTTGCGCTTTACCAGCCTGAGATACACCCCAATACCGGCAACATCGCGCGCCTTTGCGCCGCCAACGTGCTGCCTTTGCACCTGGTGGGCAAGTTAGGATTTCGCATTGACGACCGATCGGTTAAGCGGGCCGGCCTTGATTATTGGCCTTTTGTGGATGTGCGCCGGGAGGAAAGCCTCACTGAACTATGCGCAAATCTGCCGGGCGCGCGTTTCTTCTATTTCAGTTCCCGAGCCGGGCGCTCCTTTACAGAGGTGCGCTATCGGGAGGGGGACTGCCTTGTCTTCGGCCCGGAATCAACAGGCCTGCCTGAGGATCTGCTGCGCGCGCAAGCGGATCATGCAGTCACGATCCCAATGCGTTCCACTCACGTGCGCAGCCTGAATTTGTCGACTGCAGTAGGAATTGCTGTCTATGAAGTGTTGCGCCAGTTGAAATGAAGTCCCGGCACGGAGATTCACGCCCTGTGGGCGCCCGCGGAAGTTGCAGGCGCGACCCGCGGAAAAGCGGTTGCGCCCGATTTTCGGCCCTGTTTTCTCGTTCTTTGGTGGGATTGGATCCGACCCTATGCTGCTCAGATGCCCGCAGCTTGGATCGAGGTAATCGTCACGACATGAATAATGTCCTCTACCGAGCAGCCCCGGGAAAGGTCGTTGACCGGCTTGTTCAGTCCCTGAAGAATGGGACCGACGGCCTGGGCCCTGGCCAGCCGCTCAACGAGTTTATAGGCGATGTTCCCGGCCTGGAGGTCCGGAAAAACAAGCACGTTAGCCTGGCCCGCGATGGGACTGCCGGGCGCCTTGGATTTTCCGACTTTCGGGATAATCGCCGCGTCGGCTTGAAGCTCGCCGTCGATCTTAAGGCTGGGCGCCTTTTCCCGGGCGATGGCCACGGCGCGCGTGACCTTGTCGATCAGCTCATGTTTGGCGCTGCCGCAGGTGGAGAAGGATAACATTGCAACCCGGGGATCCATGCCACAGAGGACGCGGCCGGTTTCAGCCGATGCGATGGCGATCTCGGCCAGTTCCTTGTCCGTGGGGTTGGGCATGACAGCGCAGTCGGCAAAGATGAACATGCCCTGATCGCCGTATTCGCAGTTCGGGACGATCATGACGAACGAACTCGAGACGATGCTGATCCCTGGCCTGGTCTTGATGAATTGGAGGGCAGGCCGGATGGTGTCGGCCGTCGAGTGCTGGGCACCGGAAACGAGGCCATCCGCGTGTCCCTTGTGGACCATCATAGTGCCGTAGAAAACGGGATCTTTCATGATCCTGCGGGCCTCATCGGGCGTCATGCCCTTGGCCTTCCGCAATTCGTAATAGGCATCAACATAGGCGTCAATTTCCTGCGCCGTTTCAGGATCCACCGATGGCACGGCGCTCACATCCGCGCTCTGCTCCTTTGCAACAGCCTCGATCTTTTCCCGGTTGCCGATCAACGTGACGCGAGCCAGCTTTTCCTGCGTGATGATGCTCGCCGCCTTCACGGTCCGTGGCTCGTCGCCTTCGGGCAGAACGATTCTCTGAGGATTTTGTTTTGCCTTCTCCTTAAAAGCTTCCAAAAGATTCATACAATGGCTCCTTCGAAATGAGATGCTCCCTGGTTATGACAAAAAATTAGGATCAAGGGCCACATTTTCATGCGCGCGTGGAAGAAAGTCAATCCTGGCCAGGCATCCGCGGTTCAAGTACTGACGGCAACTCACACAACGAGTGATCAGGCCGGGAGTTTTTCCTGAAGCTTTGTAAGAGCCGCCGCGGCGGTCTTCCGGACGTCGTCCCGTTCTGCCTTTCGGGCGAGGAACCTCTTCAACGGAGCCACGGCCTTGTGGTCGCCGATCTCTCCCAATAGTCGAACCGCGCGGAGACGGGTGGTCCAGTGCCGGCTTCCCAGCGAAGCGATCAGCGGCTTGACCGCGCTGGGTCCGAAGTTCAAGAGGGCATTCTCGGCGCGCTCGCGAACGCTCCAATGAGAATCGGACATCGAGTTGAGCAAAGGCAAAATAGATTTTTCATTCTGAAACAGTCCCAATAGGCTGGCGGATTGAGCTCTGACTTCCCGACCTTTGTCTTTGAGCCCGCGCAGGGCGGTCTCGAGGACTTCCTGGCGGCCGGTTCCGATCGTCCTCAGCGCGCGAATGGCCTCGGCCCGAATGAAATTCGCTCGGTCCCTTACTGCGACCTGCACCAGGAATTGCACCGCTTGGGGACCACCCCATTTGCCCATCGTACGGACTGCTTCGAAACGAACGTTGTCCGAATCATCTCGCAGGGACGGCGCAAGCCGGGCTGCCATGGAGGCTTCACCCGCCTCGGCCAAGACCTTGATCGCACAGCAGCGTCCCCATGCGGCGCAGCCGATATGGAAGAGGGCCTGCATCGCCGCTTCCTGGACCTCAGGCGGGCCTTCGTCGATGAGCCGCTTGAGCGTAGCAACGGCGCGGTGGTCCTCCAGTCCGCCGATCGCCTTGATCGCCCGGATCTGGAGTTCGGGGTGATTCCGGTTGCCGGCATCCTTGATCATCGGCCCCATATCCGAGCAGTTGAATGACAGCGTCGACAGAAGGAGATCGACCACACCCGGCCCGGATCGGCCGAGTGCGGTCACGGCCGCCTGCCGGACGATGAAGTAACTGCTGCGCAGGTGATTGATCACGGTGGGAACGGATCTGGGGTCGGCGATCCTGCCCAAGGCAAGGAGGAGCGCCCTCAGAACAAATTTGTCCCGCTCCCGCGAGAGGGCATGTAGCAGGGGAAGCGTCGCATGTTTTCCAAAGCGGATAAGGGCAGCGGAGGCCTGTTCCTGGACCTTCGCCACATTGTCATGGATTATCTGGATTAGTGGTTCCATGCTCGTCGGGTCCCCGATCGCTCCGAGCGCCTCGGCGGCGCTGGCGCGAACCCGCCAGTCGCCATCTTGGAGCGAGGACAGGAGGCAGGGTACGGATTGAGGGGACGCGAGTTTTCCGAGGGCCCGGGCGGCATTCGCCCGGATCGTCGCCGACGAGTTGTTCAGGGCCTCGCGGAGGGGCGTCAGGCTTTCCGCTCCGAACTCCTTTAAACCTTCGACAGCCAGGCCGACAATTTCTTCGCTCTCAAGAGACAACATGTGGATCAAAACATGGATCTGGCAGGCATCCCGGCACTCGCGGATCTCCTGGACCTTGCCCATGAGTTCGGTAACGGCCTGGGTCCGAACGATCCACTCCGGGTCATCCACAGCCTTCAGGAGGTAGTCGATCACACGGTAATCGCCCAACTTGCCCACAGCCGCTACCGCAACCCAGCGGATATTGGCTGCCGGCGACCGGAAGATCTTAGGCTTGATAATTTCCTGGACAGCCTCCGTCCGGCCATAACGGCCGAGCGAGATCACCGCGGCGTGTTGAATGCTGGGATTGGGATCATTGAGTTTATCCACGAGGACGGGATAGACCTCGTCCCGGGACTCGTATCCCAAGCCCATGATGGCGGCGCGTACGGCAGAAGCGTCCTGACTTTCCCGGATGATCCGGAAGATGGGTTCCAAGGACTTACTGGCTTTAGATTCCAACTCAAACCCTCTCGATATAACCTTTGCAGTCTCCGTCGATATTGAACGACGTCACCTGATAATCGCACTCAATATCAGCCAGGGCCTTGACGGCGGCACGGAAACAGCCGATCCGGGCGCAGGTCAAGTCGCGAATGGAGAAACCCGCTTCAATCAAGGTCTGGCAGCTCTTGAGATAGACGCAGTCGTGGACGGTGATCTCAAGATGAGATGGATTGACATCGAGGAGCTCGAAATGACTGGCGTTCCGGAATAGACCCCCGGCGATGCCGATCTGGATATAGTTCTCGACGGCCGAACGGAGGGAGTCCGACTTGTTGATCCGCATCCCATACAAGTCGCCGAGGAGATGGAGATAGCAAAGGACCGTGTGCTCATACGCCCGCTCGCAGAAGACCCGGGGACGGGTTCCATGAAAGTCCCGCGCCGTCTCTTCAAGCCCGCTCAGCCAAGCCAAGGCCACAAGCCAGCCCGCTTCTTCACGATTAATGGTGTCCATAATGTAATCCTTTATTTTGTTTGCGACGTCCGGGTTGAGATCGCGGCAGTACGCGTCAGGCTCAGTCGTTCGAGTTCCTTTTGAATGGCACTCGCCGATACGGTCCGGCCGAGGCTTTGGCCGAACAATTTCGCCAGACGGGAGCAGTCCGCTTTCGGATTCCGGGCCCAAAGAAGCACGAGCTTGGAGGTTTCGTCCGGGTGGAATGCCTCGGGCCGCTTTTCAGCGGCTTCAGGCGCCGGACAGACTTCAGGTCCGGCCGTCATTTCCAGGATCCGCCGCGTGTCCCGGGCGATCGCCAGTTCCTCGTTGGTCGGCATGACCAGGATCTTAACACGACCGGAGCTGATATCATGCTCGTTGCGCTCGTTCTTCTCGGGATCGACGGCGACGCCGAGATCGGCCATGCCCTGGGTGGCGAGTTGGCGGACCAGGCGCGAATTTTCGCCGATGCCTCCGGTGAAGACGATGGCATCCGCCCGCCCCAACGCCGCCATATAGGCTCCGATATATTTTTTGACGCTATAGCAGTAGATCTCGATGGCCAGCCGATGGCGTTCGCTCCCCCGAGCCGCCTCCTGTTCGATCTCCCGCATGTCGTTCGAGGTCTCGGTCAACCCGAGCATGCCGCTGTTCTTGTTCAGGATGGAGTCGATTTCCTTGGTTCCAAGCTTTTCGCGCTCCATGATGTACGGGATGAGGGCCGGGTCGACACTGCCGCAGCGGGTGCCCATAACTAGGCCTTCAAGCGGCGTGAAACCCATGGTTGTGTCGATGGACCGGCCGCCATCCACTGCGGTTATACTGGCGCCGTTGCCCAGGTGGCAGGTGATAATTTTCAGGTTCTGAATAGGAATTTTCAGGAACTCCGCCGCGCGGTGGGCGACATAGCTGTGGGACGTCCCGTGAAACCCGTACCGGCGTATCCGCAATTTCTTGTAGAGCGAGTAGGGCAGCCCGTAGATAAAGGCCTTGGGCGGAATAGTCTGGTGGAAGGCGGTGTCGAACACCCCGATCTGGGGGACGCCGGGGAGCAGCGCCTCACAAGCTTCGATCCCCTTCAGATTGTGGGGATTGTGCAGCGGAGCGAACTGGATGCATTTGCGGATGGCAGCCTTGACTTTGTCGGTGATGAGAACCGAATCCGAGAAATCCTCGCCCCCATGCACAACGCGGTGCCCGATGCCGTCGATTTCGCCTTTATCCCGGATGACTCCGAGCTGGGGATGGAGGAGCAGGGACAGGACGATCTCGATGGCCGCTTCGTGGTTCTTGACCTCCCGGATCTCGCGGATTTTATTCTTGCCCTCCGGCTGATAGGTGACGATGGCGTCGCTCGATCCGATCTTTTCAACGATGCCCTTCGCCAGAAGGCCCTCATGCTCCATCCGGATGAGCTGGAACTTGATGGACGAACTGCCGCTGTTCAGGATCAGGACTTTCATTTATTTTGTTTTCTCCTCAGTGCATGAACGCGCTCGGCGGATGGATTATCACCCTGTCCATGTATTCATCCGGCGCGAGGACGGCACCTCAAAGGGCTCAAATTCCCGGGTACCGGGAAGGTAAAGAGATGACGGCCGGGGTGCGAAAGGAGAAAGATATGCAGGCGGTAAACATCGGCATCCGCGGGAGACATTTTTATAATGATAACGACCATTCGCCTTGCCGGAGATTCGTAAATCCGTCATCCTTCAGACACAAAAGCAAGAATCTATAATATAAACACTTTGAAAATCGGTGTCAAGGACACCAATCGAATCCAATCAAATTGCACCGGTGCCTTGGCCGGCAAATATGCGTATGGCTGCATGATGCGAGTTTTTGCCTAGGATCAGCATCCGTCTTTTCCGCTTGCGGGACGTGGGGCCATCCTCCTATCCTCAGACCATGGCGGATGCGACTAACTCGACAAAGTTGATTCGGGCCGTGCTTTTTGATTTTGATGGTACCCTGACTGAGCCCGGATCCCTGGACTTCAGCGTCATCAAGGAAGCCGTGGGCTGTCCCAAGGGGATCCCGGTCCTTGAATATATCAACGGCTTGGAGTCCCCGGCCAACAGAGCCAGAGCATTCCAAATGCTGGATGGATTCGAAGCCGAGGCTGCGCGTCAATCCCGGCCCAATGCCGGAGCGGAAGAGATACTCGGATTGCTGCGCGCGCGTGGCCTCAAGATCGGCGTCATCAGCCGCAACAGCCGATCTGCGATTTTAACGGCCCTGGACAACTTCGAACGCATCCGGACGTCGGATTTCGCTATTATCCTTTCCCGAGACGACCCTTTCAGCCCCAAGCCCAGTCCAGACGGAATCCTCGCGGCAGCCGATATTCTCGAAGTGCCGGTAACACAGGTTCTGGTTGTCGGCGATTTTGTATTCGACATCGAAGCAGGCCACAAGGCAGGAGCGTTGACCGCCTACCTGACCAATCGGGCTCCCTTTCAGGCCTGTTCGCATCCGTCGGATTTCACCTTGGAGCACTTGGGAGACCTGAAGGAAATCATCGACTTCTATGCACCGCTTCCACCCGGCAAGCTGCCCAACGACATTTTGCGCCGCTGCCTTGCTCCTCTCGAACCGGAACTGTCACCTTTACTGATCGCGCCCGGGGTGGGAGAGGATGTCGCAGCTATTCCGCTGTCAGGAGAGGAAGTGCTGGTACTCAAGTCGGATCCGATCACATTCGCGACCGACGCCATCGGAGTGTATGCCGTCAGCGTCAACATCAACGATATCGCGACCAGCGGCGCCACTCCAAGATGGCTGCTGACATCACTCTTCTTCCCCGTTGGGGTCAACGCCTGTCAAATCGATCTCGTCATGCGCGAGTTGCACGAGGCCGCGCAAAGCCATGGCTTGATTGTATGCGGCGGCCACACCGAAATCACCGATGCCGTGACTCGTCCGGTGATCTCGGCCCAGGTTGCCGGAACTGCCTCCAGGCGGGAATTGATCGACAAGAAGAGCATGGCCGAGGGAGATTGCGTCCTGCTGACCAAGAAGCTGGCGGTCGAAGGCACAAGCATTCTCGCACGCGAATTTCCCGATCATTTGCGAGCCGCTGGCATGAGCGAGGTTGAATTGGCACGGAGCCGGGGCTTTCTTCTCGATCCGGGCATCAGCATTCTGAAGGAGGCCCAGATTTCGGCGCGCCAAGGCGCGGTATCGGCCATGCACGACATTACCGAGGGCGGCTTATCCACGGCTCTGCTCGAGCTGAGCACCGCCGGGAGGCATCGCATCCGCGTGCATCTCGATCGTATTCCCATATACGAGGAGACCGCAAAAATCTGCGGGCTTTTGGGGCTTAATCCATTGGGACTGATAGCATCCGGCAGTCTATTGATCTCCTGCCGAGCTGCCAAAGCGGATGAGTTGATCGGCGCCTTGCGCGCTGCCGGCATACACACGGTCGCGCTCGGCGAAGTACTGGACGAAGGTATCGGCGTGGAAGCAGTTGACGGAGATGGAAAGCCCGCGCTCTGGCCCGAGTTCAAGACCGATGAACTTGCCCGGTTTTTGTCTGAAGTCGGGCATCGCGGCCCTGGGAGAAAGAATTCGGAGATCGAAAGCCGGAATTAAGGATCCTTCGTTTGTAAACTGGCGCGGCACCATGCCCCCCTGCCGACCTCAAACCAGACGAGGTAGTTCGCATAGTACACGATGCCCATCTGATCGGTTTCGGCGTACCGGACATTGACGACGGTATCCACAAAATCAGGGTCGCTCAAAGTCTTTTGCATGCAAAGACTCTATCGACAAACTGATCCGGAAGCAACCAGGCAAAAGCAAAGGCAGCCACAAAAATCTCGAAATTGCATCCGTGATCAATGGGGCTGCCCTGGTTCTTCTTTACTTCATCTTGCTGCGAACCGCGCGAAGCTCCAGCAGATGCGAGGGCATGAACTGGTTTTTGGACCACTCATATCCGGGGTCGAATTCGATGCCGACAAAATAGCCGGTGTGCTGGAAAACACAATACCGAATCCGGCCATGGTAGCGACCGTCGGGGTAAAGAATCGATATCGCAGTGCCCCTCGGAATGGGGTGCTCAACCTGGATACAGGCACCGCCGGGAGAAATATCTTCCAGTGCAGCTAGCTCTTTTTGCTTGCTGCCTGATTCATCTATCCATACGATCTTTATCAGATCGGCGCAAAGGCTACGTCCGCTGCTTCGTTGTATATTTCCACTCACAGCTTACCTATCGGCAAGTCCGTCCTTCAGGTTTATGGTGATGAACGTGATCCAGGTCACATGGGTGGAGGCGGCATTTTTGTGTAATCAATCTCCGAGCCCAAGACGCTGTGAGGAATCATGTAGACCAGGAATAGGATTACTGAAGCTGCGACCGCCCACCAAGTAGCATCCGGCCGCTTGCGGATGCGCCAGAGAGCGATGAGCCAGACCAGCCAGGCGGCAACCGTCTTGTTGTCGGTCAAGTCCTTGCCGATCGGCCACCCGCTCCAATACACACCAAAGGCAAGCTTCTGAACCAACGGACCAAGGACCATGCCGCCAAGGGTGAGCGCCAGGATCGTCCACAGCGTCTGCTGAGCAACATGGGGCCTTTTGAATAAACCCTCAAAGCCCGCACGGGTTGAAAACCACATGGCGAGGAACATCAAAATGATGTGAGGAACCATGATGAACTCTGGAACCTTGCCTTTATAACGGATAACGACCGGCTCGGACGTAATCCACGCCGAGTCCGCGCCACCCCGGAGCTGGATCCGATAGGTCACCTTCCCAGCAGGAGCTTGATGCGGAATGCGGGCGATCAGATCTTCTCCCTGTCGTTCGAGGTCATGGCGCACCCACGGATCATTGCTGGGATAACGGCGCAGCTCGACGATCCCGCTGATCTTGGTATCAGGAACTTTCAGATGGACTTCTTCATCCCCGGCGGCATCGGTGCTTGTAGTCAACTTGAAGCTGATAACACTATCTCCTATCCTGATGCTGCCACGAACGGGATAGGTAGGCCCGGTCATGCGCTGGTAGATCGCCGCAAACGCCACGATGACAAAGGCCAAAACCCACAAGTACACAGATCTCAGTTTCATCCTGTTTTCATACTCCTGAAATGTAATACCCTTGATTTGCCCCGCACGGTCGGATTGCAAGCTGCCGTACGCCCTGTCTGGGCAAGAAGTATACTGCAGACTGGTATCATGCTGCCAGTCGCGAAATAATGATCCGTGTGTCTTGGCCGCGGATTCACCGGCATCGATGCTCCGGCCGGCGTATAATTAGGGCTTCAGTGAAAGAGTGATCATGCACGAACTGTCGATTGCCCAGAGTATTGTGGACATCATCCGGCAATACGTCCCGGATGACCAGGCAGAGAATGTCAGGCAGGTGAAAATCCGCGTCGGTCCCCTGGCCGGCGTCGTGCCTGATTCCCTTGATTTTTGTTTCGGCGCCATTGTGACCGATACCCCATTGAGCAAAGCCCGCCTGGACATCGAAGAAACCCGGCTCCAATCTCGATGCACGAGCTGCAACGAGGTATTCGAAGTGGAGGGGGCTTCATTCATGTGCCCGCGCTGCGGCAGTGGCGAAATAAAGCTAGTTTCAGGAACGGAGTTGCAGGTGGTCGAAATCGAGCTTTCAGACCGGCAGGCAGGAATCCTATGAACATCATTACTATTGAGCGCAAGGTATTGGAAAAGAATGATGAATTCGCACGCCAGAACCGGGTCTGCCTGGAGCAACACGGGATCCTGGTCCTCAACCTTGTCAGTTCTCCGGGCGCGGGCAAGACCAGCATCGTCGAGCGAACTCTGGAGCATCTGGGCAAAAGCCTCAGGATCGGCGTGATCGAAGGCGACGTCCAGACCGATCTGGATGCCCAGCGGGTGGCTCGTTACCAGGTGCCGGTCGTTCAGATTGTGACCAACGGAGGCTGCCATCTGGAGGCTAGGTTGGTACAGGATGCGCTCGCCCAAATGGACCTGGCCAAGA
>Ga0315284_10009212_pt1 | contig 14077 bp, 14 predicted proteins | sample YL17G09_16_MG_FD_203696 | JGI IMG/M metagenome (GOLD analysis project Ga0315284, IMG submission 203696) | Sediment microbial communities from Yellowstone Lake, YNP, Wyoming, USA - YL17G09_16 | ecosystem: Environmental > Aquatic > Freshwater > Lake > Sediment | place: USA: Wyoming | collected... | reverse complement strand
CTGGCAAGATGCTAGCACCCTTCAACTCACGTTGGGGGATGCAGCCTTACCAGGCGGCTACCCTCTTTGCGATAACCAGTTACAAACTTTGAAACCTTTGAGGAGGAAATAAAATGAAGAACCTCGTGACCATTCTGACCATGGCGATTGTATTGCTCGTTGCGGCCACTGCCGTCGCGCAGGCAGGCGAAAGCGCCGAGTGTGCCAAGTGCAAGCAAGACAACGCGGACAACAAGAGGATGCGTCTTCCGCCCAGGTCCTGCTCGGCGGTATGTGACGCACCGGCGGTCGCCAAGGCCGATCCGCCCAAGGACGACAAGGGCAAGAAAAAGCCCGAGAAAAAAGTCGAGAAGCCGCCGCAGGAAAACGGAAACGGTGGGATCACCATGGCAGACCTGAAAAAGGCTGTCCTGTGGATCACGCTCGTTCTGCTTCTCGTGCTCGGCGTCGTCGTCGTCCGCCTCCGGAGCCGTGTCGCGGCTCTTGAAGAGGCTCTGCAGGTCATCAAACGAGCTCAGGACGAATTCCCTAATGCCCGCTTCCTGTAGGGGGTAGCCCCACACCATCGAACCTCCCGACGCTCACGCGCCGGGGGGTTTTTCTAATTCCCCCTTAGTAGTCTTTTCGCGCGTTCGATCTTTCCCTTAACGGCTTTGCCCTTAAGGCGGTCGGCCTTGCTTTCAAGCTGCAGGATGCGGCTGCTTAAAAGATCGCGCGCGGGACCATCGAATTTATCGCGAAGCGTGAGGAGAAAATCAACGTCATGCGGACCGATATCTTCCTGCTTCAGGAGTTTAGTGAGCTGGTTCTTTTGGCCTTGCACGGTTTTATAAATAGCCAGTTTGTCCATGAACAGTTTCAAACGAATTTCTTCAGGCGTTAAGCGAGGGGTGGCATTGGCAACAAGTTCCGGTATGATGGGGCCAATGAAGGCGACGGTTTTGTCCACTTCGCTCTTAGCCGCGGTAGTCGCGCTTGCCAGCATGGCAGCGAATTGTTCATCGCCCTGGGTCGTGTTACCCAGCTTAGAGGCAACGGCACTAATAAGCTCAAGCTCGCTATTCCTTAAGGCAAGGACGGAATCAAAAACCTCTTTTTTGGCCACTTCATCGGTAAGCTTACTGGCTTCATCCAAAACAGTCGTATCCACAAGGGCGTAATGGGTAAGCGCTTCTTTGGCGGCGGCAATATCGCCGGCATCCACAAGGGAGGAAATATCGCGCAACCGATCGACGGAATTGGCGAGGCGCGCCTTTTCCTTTTCAATGGGATCGCTAATAAGGAGCTCTTCGGTTTGGCTCAACGCTTCTTTAACCATAACCACGGGAACATCGCCGGGAAGCGCGGCGACAAGGGATTTTCTGTAAGGCAGGACAAGTTTGAAGGTGGCTGTTTCGGGAGCCTGGTTTTCGGCTTTGGCAATTTCACGCGCCAGGCTTTGGTAAGCCATCAGGGCTTCTGAAGCTTTTTGCTGTTCGCCGTTTTGGGAAAGGGTGATGGCTTCACTAAGGCGCCTGTTGGCCATCTCGATTTGGGTGCTGGTGATTTCAGATTCGCTGAAACTCAAGGCTAATCTAAGGCGCTCTTGGACTTGTTTGATGGGGTAAAGCATTTCGCCCGGAAGAGAACCTGCTGCCTCGCGGATGACATTCAAATCGCGTTCGCGCAGGGCTACGAGATGGTCGTGGTCTTTTTGCAAATTATCCTGTACCCAAGTATCCGTCTTATCCGCGTCTTCCAGATTGGAAACAAGGAGGCGCGGGCGGGCGGAATTTTCACCGGCAGAGACGGTGGCTTTTTGGTTGGGTAGGAGTATGGAATGATAAACGGCTTCACGGGTATCGGCCTGCAGGGGGCTCACTTCCACATCGTTCCTAAACGTGCGTGCCACGGTGGGCTGATCCAGGAAAGCTTGGACACTGAAGGTGGAATTGAGGGCGCCGAAAACCGCGTCGCGCGTTACAAGGGTAAAGCGCGCGTGGCCGTCATCCACATTCAAGGTTTGCACCCAGGCTTTTCCTTCGTGGAGCGAAACTTCGATAATGCCCTGGCGGGGATAGGTGGGGCTTACGGCAAGCTGATTGATGAGGGCAAGGGAATTACCGCTAAGACGGAGTTCCGAATCGTCAAAAAAATGGATAACCGCTTCGGCTCCATCCCTAAGACGGATGAGGTCACCGGAAGTGACTTCCGTGCGGATAGTTACATCATCCCAAATCAGGAGATCGGCATGTTTCAAGGTAACTTGGCCAGCGAGCACTTCCAGATAGCTTTCTTCGGCAGCGTTCACCACCTGCCCCCTTTCCACAAAGAAAAGGGTGGCCGTAACCGCGATGGCCATAATAAGGACGGAAGCGGTGACGCGCTTGAGGTTGATGAGCCAAAAGACAAAAGGCTCTTTGGCGGCAACGACACGTTCCATAAGCCTAAAACGCGCCTGCGAAACAAAAGGAGCCGGCGGAATGACAATGCCAAGACGCCGCAAGGCCGCCTTGAACCAGTTTTCGTTTTCGATTAACTGGATTTGGTTCAATAATCGGTTTTTGGCCTCTTTGATAAACCGCTTGGGGGGGGCGATATTGGACAGCCTGTGGAGTGCGTCTTCGAGGTCGCGCATGGGTGGAGTTATCTTTTTGGACACGTTGTCCATTTACATATAACGGAAAAAAGGCGTTTTTGTTTCAAAAATCATCGCGTTTTTCCTCTAAAAGGGAACGGAGTTGCTGGAGGGCCCGGAATTGGAGGGTCCGAACAGCCCCTTCTGACTTGCCGATAGCTTTGGCGATTTCGGGATTTTCAAGCTCATTGATGTATTTGAGGATGACCACCTGCTGATAGTTTTCGGGCAGGCTGCTTATGGCCTTTCGCAATTTGATGTGGTTGAGCTTGAGGTTCGTGCTCCTTATGGGACTCATGTTGTCCTGCGGATCGGGAGTATTTTCATCTATCTCTTCCGTCGGCTGGTGCTTGCGGTAATAATCACACACCAAATTGTGGGCGATTTTAAACGCCCAGGAGGAAAAGGGTGTGGAACCTTTCTTGTACTTTTTTAAATTCTGCCAAATCTTCAGAAAAGTTTCCTCAGTCAAATCTTCCGCGATTTCGGGCTCGACACGGTAATAGATGTAACGGTAAATGGGTTTTACCAAAGCATCATAAATATGGCCGAAAGCTTCGGTATCTCCTTTTTGGGATTTTTCCACCCACCCGTCCAAATTTGGTATCGCGTTTTCAGACACTAAAAAAATAGCTAGGAGGCTACTACGGTAACAGAATACCTTATTATAAGCAATGGAGTAATTCTTTTTCTTTTTTCTTTTGCGCCTCGCCGGCGCGGGCACCCCTTTTGGCGTCAAAAGGGGTGGAAAACCGCCATGGGGTTCGCTATGCATAGCATCGTTACGCCCTTCATCAGCGCTTGCCTACGCGAACCCCCTGGTACCCCCGGGTTTCCTGTATCCAGCGCCAAGCATTGGTCGTCGGCGCTGTTATCACAGCTCCTACCCTGCTATTTTTGTTTTTCTTTTTTATTTTTTAAATTCAAATTCCAATGAATCCCAGAAGGCTCGCTCTGCACCGGTAGCACCTACCGTACTCGAAGGTGGGAGATGAATAAGGGCCATTGGGGGACCGGGGGTGAGCGTAGGCAGTAGAAGGGACACGGTTAAAAGCTGCGATGCATAGCGAACCCCCGGCGCTTTTGGGGCGCCACACTTTTGTGCGTACAAAAGGGTGGCAAAAAGAAAAGAAGCAAAAAGGAGGATCCACGACAGTGAGGAAAAAGTAGAAAGTTCCTCCGACTACTCCCATTCTATAGTTCCTGGCGGCTTGTGGGTCAGGTCGTAAAAGATGTGGGTGATCTGCTTGTCTTTTTTGATAATATCGACAAGTTGGCCAACAATTTTCCAGTCGATGCGGGCGAAGCTGGCGGTCATGGCTTCGGTGGAGACGATGGGGCGAAGGACGATGGATTCGCGGTTTTTTTGCGTGCTGGCGGGCAGGAGGACGACGGGAAATTGCCAAATGCCATAGTCGCGCGGGGCTTTTTGCATCACGGCGGTCACGCCATCGTCAGCTTTTTGAAGGAGGCGGACGCGTTCAGGGGAAAGGTCGGAAGTTTTCAGGAAAAAATGCCCCAAACCTCCATAAAGGACGAGCATGACGCGGTTCACTTTGGAAAAGCGGTTGGTGATGGCAGTTGATATTTCTTCCAACTCATTCCAATCGCGCAGTTGCGTGAAAAGGGCCACGGGATGACGGTAAGTGCGCGCGTCACCCTGCACGCCGACGGATTCGATGGGAAGCACTCGGACGGCGCAGTCAAAAAGTTTGAATTCCTTGCGCAGGAATGTCGCTATTTCCACATTAAGCACGTCAAAATCTTCCGGTTTTTTGGCTGTTTTGGCATCGGCGCACAAAATGCGCACGCCAAGGCCGGGGCCGGGGAAAGGCTGGCGCCAGACGAGGGATTTGGGCAGGCCCAGTTTTTCGCCAAGCAGGCGGACTTCATCTTTGTAAAGCTGTGCCAAGGGTTCGATTACGCGGCCTTCTTTGATCATTTGCTGGACGAGGTCGACGCGGTTGTGGTGGGTTTTGATTTTGTCGGCATGTTTGGTGCCGCCGGTTTCGATGGTGTCCGGATAAATGGTGCCTTGGCCCATTACCCATTCATCGCTATTCAGACCGAGCTCTTCCGCGACATCTTCCTTCACTTTCCAAAAAAGGTCGCCGATGGTTTTGCGCTTGGTTTCGGGATTGGTTTGGCCTTTGAGCGCCTTGAAAAATTCCCCGGCTTTGGCGGCCACATGAAGGTTGGAAAAACCCGCTTTTTTTAAATATTCTTTCACCTTTTTCGCCTCATCCAGGCGCATCAGGCCCGTATCAACGAGTAGGCCATAAACACGCGATTTACTTAGGGCTTTTTCAAGCAGGGCGAAACAGACGGCGGAATCCACCCCGCCGGAAACGAGCAGAAAGACCTTGCGGTCGCCGATTTCTTCTTTGATCCTCCCAATTTCCTCTTTCATGAATTTTCCGATATTCCAATCTCGCTTTGCGCCACAGATTTTAAGGAAACTGTCGAGGATTTTCATGCCGTGGGCCGTATGCGTGACTTCGGGATGGAATTGGACGCTGAAGAAACAGCGTTTTTGGTCGGCTAGAGCAGCAAAAGGGCAATCTTCGGTAGATCCGGCTACAAGGAATCCCGGGGCGGGCTTGGCAACGGTATCCCCATGGGACATCCATACTTGGGATTTTTTGGGAAGTTTACCGAAAACGCCGATGGATTTTTTCAGGTGTAAAGTGGCCAACCCATACTCCTTGTTCTTGGAAACTACTTTGCCCCCCAAAAGGTGCTGCATCAGTTGGTGGCCATAACAGATGGCAAGCATGGGGATACCCAGCTTAAAGATGGCCGGATCACAGGTGGGAGCGTCTTTTTCATAAACGCTTCTTGGGCCGCCGGAAAGGATGATGCCTTTATATTTGGAAAGGGCGGAAGCCGACGTTTCAGGCTCCAGGATTTCGCTGTAAACCCCAAGCCGCCGGACACGGTTCGCGATAAGGTGGGCGTATTGTCCGCCAAAATCGAGGACGGCAACCGTATCATGATTCATGTTAAAGGTTGAGCATTAGGTTATTCCCGCCGCCACTTTCAGGAGAAGCTGAAAAGAAGGTGGGTTCGACAAAAACAAAATAAATCCAGATGGAGAAGAGGATCCACAAAAGGTAAACGATGACGTAAGCGATGACAACGTGGCGCAGCCGTAGGAACCCGAAGGGCAATGTTTCGGACGTTTCTTCCAGAGGATACTCATGGGCGCGTTTGGTGATCCGCCTCAGCGATTCCACAAAAAACACAAGGATACAAACATGGATGATAATGAAGACGATGAAGCTGACGGACATAATCGCTGTTTAAGCGAATAAATTATACACATAAAGCGTCTCTTCGGCACATTTTTTCCAATCGAAATTCTTGGCGCGGGCCAAGCCTTTTTCCTTCAATTCCTTTTGGAGGAGCTTATGGTTTAAAAGCTCATGGATGCCAAGGCCTATGGCGTCGACGGAGTAAGGATCCACGAATACGGCGTTGCCTTCCGTGACTTCGCGGTTCACGGGAATGTCGGCCGCCACGATAGGAAGCCCGTGGGACATGGCCTCAACAAGGGGAATGTTGAACCCTTCACAATAGGAAGCGTGGACAAAAGCGGCGGCCTGGCGGTAAAGGGCGAAAAGTTCCCCGGGGGAAAGCGGCGGGGTAAAAACGATATTGCCCTTTGGCTTGAGGGGAATGTTGCCGGCGACTTTTTCGAAATAGCGGCCCGTAACCCATTTTTCAAGCCCCTTGTCTTTTCCTCCAACAAGCAAAAGATCCAGGGAATAATGGTTGGCGATGTGTTTCTGGAAAGCTTCCATGAGGGCGGGCACGTTTTTACGCTCATCATAACCGCCCACATATAAAAGGTAAGGGCGGCGGAGAGGTAGATCGGGCGCGGGGAGCTCCCCTTCCTGCAAGGGCGGCGCCAAAGGTATGACGCTGATATCTTTCCCCTGGATTTTGAAGAGGCGTTCGATTTCGCGCTTTGAGCACTCGGAAACGGTGATGATATGGTTGGCCTTCCTTAAGGCAAAACGGACATAAGCGTAATAAAGTTTGGACCGCAGCCGTTTTTGGTATCCGGGAAGGACCCAGGGGATGACGTCATGCACCGTGGTGACCACGGGGATAGGCATGCGCGTAAACGGATTGGCGGGATAAAGGAAGTGAACCAAATTCACCTGCCATTTGACCATTTCGCGCGGGATGAGGACGAATTCCCAATGGGCCTTCCTTAAACTTGCCGACGTGAAGTCTCCTTCCGGAATGCGGATTTGGTGGAAACGTTCGGGCAAATTGAGCTCAACAAGCTCCGGAGTGAACAGGAAATATTCATTTTTGTCGTCAGCTTTGGCCAGCGACTTAAGAAGATTGATGGTGTATTGCCCGATGCCGGTATAAGGTTGCGTGAGGAACCGGGCGTTCATTCCTATTTTCATGCAAGGGACATTATTAAGTCAGCAATGGTTTTGGCGGCTGCCGGTTTAGCGATTTTCCCAAGGGCCTCTTTCATCTCTTCCTGCTGGGAAGGATTCTCGGACAAAGCCAAAAGGGTTTCGGGGAATCTGTCGGCGGTTTCAAGCACAACGCTGGCGCCCGCTTTTTCAAAATACCGCGCGTTCATAACCTGGTGGTTATGGGCGGATGTTTTGAGGGGGGCGAGGATGTTCGGTTTTCGCGTCAGCGCGATTTCATAAAGCGAATTGGCACCCGCCCGACCCACCACAAAAGAGGTGATGGCATAGATGTGGGGCAATTCCGCATCTAAGTATTCAAAGGCGCGATAGGAGGGATCCTGGATATCGGTTTTTTTGCCGAATCCGGTAACGTGGATAATTTGGAAACGGTGCTTGAGTTGATGCCAATGCCTTTCCACCGCCTCATTGATTTCCTGGGCCCCCTGGCTGCCACCCCAAATAAGGACGATGGGGCGATTGGAGTGAAAACTGGTGATCGCGTATCCCAATTGCTTGTCACCGTTTAAAAGATCTGTGCGCACGGGATTGCCGGTGAAAATGAATTTTTTATCATTTTGGGCAAGTTCGGGAAAAGCCACGCAAACTTTGGCGGCCAGGCGGGAGGTAACGCGGTTGGCTAAGCCCATAACGCTATCGGATTCATGGAGGATGACGGGGCGGCGCAAAATCCACGCGGCAACGGCCACGGGCAAACTGACGAAGCCTCCTTTGGTGAAAACCACATCCGGCCAAAAGCGGATGAGGATGAAGAAAGCCTGGAAGCAACCGAGGAGGACGAAAAAAGGATCGATGAAATTCGCCCACGAAAAGTAGCGCCGGAGTTTCCCGGAAAAAATGGGTTTGAAGGGGATGCCTTTGGACACGACCAGGCGGGAATCGAGCCCCGAGCGCGAACCGACGTAAAGAAGCTGGACGTTTTGCTTCTTAAGTTCGGAGGCGATAGCGAGGTTCGGGATAATGTGTCCTCCGGACCCCCCGCCGGAAAGGATGACGCGTTTCATCTTGGGCATTGCGTGAAATATTAAGCAAAATGCCGGCGCCGATGAGGTTGACGATAAGCGAAGAGCCGCCGTAACTCACGAAGGGGAGCGTGAGGCCGGTAAGCGGCAGGAGAGATAAATTGACGGCGAAATTGATGATGCCCTGGAAAGTGAACCAGCTCGTGATGCCCGTGGCCACCAGCATGGAAAAACGGTCCTTGGCATGCAAGGCGATGCGGTAACCGCGGTACGCGATGATGAAGTAGGCAAGAATGAGAAAAGATATGCGCAGGAATCCAAGCTCTTCGGCGGCAGCGGCAAAAATGGTATCGCCCTGCACTTCAGGCAGGTAGCCGAACTTCTGGATGGATTTGCCGAATCCCACGCCAAACCAACCTCCGCTGCCAATGGCAATCAATGCCTGCTTGATTTGGAAGCCGATGTTAAGGGGATCGACATCCGGATTGAAGAAGGCGATGAACCGGTTGCGCAGGTAAGCCTTGGCCATGATGATGGGGTAGGCGAAAAGCGATGAGAGGAGCGCCCCGCCAAAAATATGAAGGACTCCGCCACCCGCGGCAAAGAACATGCTCACCGCGATGATGGAGATAACGAGTACGGACCCGAAATCGGGCTGCATGGCAAGCAGGATGACGACGAGGGAAAGCAGGATAGTGAAAGGGATGAAACCATATTGAAATGACCGGACAAGTTCCTGCCGTTTTTCCATCCAGACGGCCAGGTAAAAAATAAGGCCCAGTTTGACGATTTCAGCGGGCTGCACGGAAGGCAGGAACGGGAGATTGATCCAGCTGGTGCTGGTACCATAATTGGCGCCCACTCCCGGCAAGAATAAGGCGATGAGCAGAAGAATGGAGGTCACGAAAAAGGGCAGGGCGGCCTTCTTCCAAAAACTGAGGGGGAAATAAATGGCCAAAAAACCCAGCGGAATGCCAAGCACCGCGCGCCACAAATGGCGCCACAAATAAAAACTGTTAGTAGCCTCGGAAATAAGCCCCTTGCGCGCCATGTCGCTCGTGATCTGGTAAGACTGGTACACGCTCACGCTCGAAATCATGATGATCCCGAAGACGACCAAGCAAAAAATCACAACAGCCAACACTTTGTCGTAAGATTGGTTTTTCATAAGGCAAAAACATTATACACGATTTTTCCTTGCATAAACCCCTGCCCTCCCCGACAATGGAAAAGACATGAAAGATTTTAAAAAACAAAACTTAAAAGTGGCTGTTGTGGCGGGTGGCGCCCTGTTCATTGCAGACATGATGACCAAGATGTGGGCGACCAGCCTTTTCTTCAAGCCGCTCATTTTCATCAAGCGCTTCTTTTACCTTACCATTCAGGTGAACAGCGGTATCGCTTTCGGAATCCCCATGCCCACTTGGGCGCAGATCATCGCTTCCCTCGTGATCCTGTTTTTCCTGGTTAAAATCGGAAAGGAATATGTTTTTGCCAAAAAGAAACGGCAGTTCCTTAAACCGGCATTATTCGGTATAATCCTAGGCGGTGCTTTGGGTAATTTGGTCAATCGGATCATCCTCGGCTACGTCATCGATTTCATCGCCCTTCGCCCCCTTCCCGTCTTCAACATCGCGGATATTGGCATCACCGTCGGCTTGGTATTATTATTCGCAACGTCACTCATCGACATTAAATAACCCTTAAACGCAAACAAATGCCCGATAAACTTACTGAAAAACGCCCCCTTACCTTTGGCCTCTTCATGATGAGGCTTTTAAGCGGCCTTACCGGAGGTGTGGGTGGCACGCTGGCCACCTTCGTGGTTTATTTCGTGATGCTTTCCCTGATACCGCCCAGTGAAGAAGCCACATCGCTTTCCGTTTTCATTATTATCCTCATGGCCTTTGTGGGGACGCTGACGGCCAACACCATCACGGCTTTGATGGTGACTTTTATGGATAACGCCAAATACAGCCGCAGGAAGACGATTCTGACGCACATCTTCCTCTTCAACCTGATTCTCTTTGTAGTCACCATCCCGCTTTACCTCTTGGGGATTTCCCTCGACGTCGTCACGGGCGTGGTGGCGCTCCACTTCCTTTTAAGCGCCTTCATCTCCGCCGTGATTATGGAAACCCTGGCCGGCGGGGAATACGCGCTTTTGGGGGTTTACAGTTCCGCCTTCGCTATTTTCATCGCCATCACTTTGGCTTTTATAGTACTGGCCCTTGGCGGCGATAAAAGCACAACACAGCTGACGATTACCTTCGGCGCCATGCCCGCGGTATGGCTCATCCTGGAAATCACGGGTGGTTTCGCGGAACTGATTTACGACAATTTCCTGCGCTACTACGGAATAGACGCGCTAAATACCACCACCGACCTTGGGGGAGATACCGAACAGGAGCCGAAGGATGAGGACGAAGAAGGTGCGGAAGAAGAGAGCGAGGAAAAGCAGCCCTAGGCTACCCCTAATTCCTTTTCCAATTCATGCGTCCGGCGCTCTACTTGTTCGTACAGCCGCTTGGTTTTTTCGTCGTTGTCTTTTCCGTGCCTTTCCCTCCCATCGGCGAACCGTTCGGACAGGCTGACAATTTTGTTGTGGAGGACACGTTTATCGGCGTAATAGAGGATTTTCTTCTCAAGGCTGTCGTAGGCGTCGGCTTCTTCGACGATCAGGTTTGATTTGTGCAAACGGACAACGGTAGCGGTTTTGGGGTAGCCCTGTTCCACCAAAAATTGGTAAGCGATATCACCGTGGTCTTGCCCGCGGTATTTCGACCACAGTTCGTTCCACTTCTTCCACTTTGCCTCAGTCACCTTTTCTTTAAAGTGGTCGCGTCTGAGTTCTTTGAAATCGCACAACCGGCACATATCGTGCAACATCGCTGCGGGGTAAAGGAGATTGAGGTTTATAACCTCGTCCCGACCGATCAATCGTTCGGCGACTTGTATGGCGACTTTGGTGACCATCTCGCAATGCTCACGGACATGCTGGGGCGTAGCCCAATGTTTGTAGAACTTCTCGATAACGGATTCCGACGCCATTTCCGGATCAAAGAATTCGATTTTGATGGTATGACTGTTTTCACCCGCCACAAAATTCACGCGGACGTATTGTCCAGGCAATTCCTTCATCCGATCCGCCCATTCAACAACGTTGATGGCTTTGGGGTCCTGCATTGTTTCTTCCATTCCCAATGACGACACATCGTCACCGACGTTCAGGCGATAAAGGTCATAATGATAGAAGTTTTGCACGCTGCACGCTGCACGTTGCACGCGGTATTTATTAACGTAAGCAAACGTCGGGCTTTTGATGATTTTATCAACGCCCAATCCCTTCGCGATTCCTTTCACGAAATGGGTTTTGCCAGATCCCAGTTCGCCAAAAAGGAGCACATTATCGCCACCCTTAAGCAAGCGCCCCAGGCGTTCGCCAAGATCAATTGTTTCCTGCGGTGATTTGGTGTGGTAAACAGCTTTCATACAAGAACCATTGTATATTTTCTGATGGGAATATAAACATTGACAAATGGAAAAAATTTGTTATAATGTATGCACAATTAGGTTTTAACGCCATGAGTCCGGTTTTATGTCGGATTGCTTGTAAGTCTCCCACCTATCGGTTGAGCTAGGGGAGATGGATAGTGCGCCTCGGTGCCCCGTTCTATAATATCAAGGGGGCGGGAATTCCGGGGAGTCATGAGAGTGTCACCCACTTTGGAGAAGGACCTTCCAAAACTATTGATCTCACGCGATTTCGATGGTTTTGGAGGGTCTTTATTTTTTATAAGACCGAAATCTTGAAGGTTTAATTGAAGGCTCGGTTGCTGGGTTAACAACTGGGCCCCCAATTGGACCTTCCAATAAGAAATGTTCTTTAATATCATAGAAAATTAGTTGTGATCCACTGTGTCACAAACCCTGTGATGCAGAGGTTTGTGGCCACAACGGTGTGGTCACAACTAAACAAGGCCTCGACAAGAGGAGGAAAAAGCATGAAAGCAAAGGTGTTCTCGAGTGTTATGTTCGCCGCCATCCTCATGGTGACGATAATGGCAGTCAACATCCATCCGCGGGTTGCGTTTGCGGAAGAGCAGTGCCCTCCCGAACGCGTTGAGTACGCGTCTTGGGCCAATCTCGATTTCAAGGTCGAGGTGTGGCCGTCCGGGAAGAAAACCGAAGACAAGGTTCTCCAAGAAACTGCTTTCGCTGCTGCGAGGGATGCGGGGTGGAAAACCTACGACAGCACCTCGAGGACCCTCCGAGTCGTCGAATTGGGAAACAGCAGATGGCGGGCAACTGCCATGATGTATGGAAACTCTCCCGACACGACGGAAGGGTCTGTTGCCCTGACCAAAGGCGAAGAGCAGATGGATGAGTTCCTTGAAAAGATCTTCAAGGAATTGCGCAAAAAGGCCATTACCGGCTGCAAGCCGCCAACTCCCAATAAACCGGCAAAATAGTAATTGACCGACCACACCGAAACCCCAACACCCCGACAGCTGAGCGCTAGCCGGGGTTTTGTCATGCCTCGGTTTTTAGGCTATAAAATCCTGCGGCTAGACCGATCAGCATCATCCCCACAAAACTATCCCACAAGTAATGGTCAAATGGCGCCACGAGAATAAGGGCCATCAGCGGCAGAACATATTCCCCTTTCCAGTATTTCCAAAAGAACAGGACGATGGCGGCAAGTAAGATAAGGAGGCCCTGGATGCCAACCTCGTTCATCACCAAAAAATAAGTGTCGTGCACGGGCTGGAATTCCCAGGGCATCAGTTTTTCGGAAGCAAAGTTTTCCATTTCCAAAGTGAAATTGGAAACGCCGACGCCTAAAGGTTGCGCAACGACCATTGAACGGCTGATAACATTTTGGTTGAGCCGTTCTTGCCACGCAGGGTCACCCGTGCGTATGGCGCCACTGTAGGTAAAAATCCAGGCATTGGCGACAACCAAAAAAAGCAGGATGCCCAAGATAATGGACTTCCGGTTTTTGATGTCTTTCACAAAAGAAAACAGGATAAGCAGGCCGAAACAAGCAATTGTCGCGATGGCCGCCGCACGGCTGCCGGTAAACCAGATACCAGCGGTCAGGACGATAAGCCAAAAAGTGAGCCTGCTTCCTTTTATATAATTCAGGCTGATGAAAAGGATGGCCATTAGATAGGCGGCGAGGATATTCGGATGTAAGAATGTGCCATAAGGCCGTATTTGTTTTACACCTTCGGCCAAATCATTTTTCGCCACGCCCAAAACATCGCCGCTAACCGCCTGTTCGCCCAAAATGGAGAGGCCGAGCGAGTGATTGAGGCGCCATTGCAGGTAACCCAGGACAATCTGGAACAGCGCGCCGGAAAGCAAAATGGTCACGGTAGTTTGGACGGGCAGTACTTCATCGGCAACCAGCAAATAGACAATGGCGACTTCGATGATTCGCAGTAGAAAAAACCCAAGCAATATCGCATCACCCTTAAGTAACGTGACAACCGCCGCGTTTAAAAGGAATAAAAAAAGAAAAACAAAAAGAATTTTGTATTCACGCAGCACACTCCACGCAGCACGCCGCACGTTTAAGATGAGCCACAGCACGAAAATGATGCCCAACAAAATCTCCGGCAAATAAACAAATCCTGTCACCCACGGATTAAAGTTCCCGAAGCGGTAAGATGCCTGCTCATACACCAAAAATCGGACCGAGAAAGGGAAGGTAAAAAGGAAAACACCCCACAAAATTTGGATCAATTTTCTCATACGCCGCAATCCGTATCCGAGCCGACGAGGCCTTTTTGTTTGCGGACTACACAAGTCACTTTATCCTGTGCTGTGCGCAAAGCCTCTTCCGGCGCGGCAACGTTGGTGATGACCTGTTGGATCGCGTCGGTGAAAATCTTGTTGTAGGCGTTCGAATCAAAAACCTTGAAGCTTTTGGCAAAAGAGGCTTGGTAGGCGAAGGCGCCGAACAGGGGGTCGGTCTGCTGTTCATCGATCATATCCTGCCGGCTGGTGGGGCGGTGGGTTTTTTTGTAATA
>Ga0315284_10009211_pt1 | contig 14078 bp, 7 predicted proteins | sample YL17G09_16_MG_FD_203696 | JGI IMG/M metagenome (GOLD analysis project Ga0315284, IMG submission 203696) | Sediment microbial communities from Yellowstone Lake, YNP, Wyoming, USA - YL17G09_16 | ecosystem: Environmental > Aquatic > Freshwater > Lake > Sediment | place: USA: Wyoming | collected... | reverse complement strand
GTGGCAACATCGTTCGCAATATGCGGAGGAATCCCTATGTCGGCCACCTCCATCTCCCCCACCAGGTCGGCCCCCGGATACTGGACGAGGCCGACCTTCGGGTAAGCGAAGGTCAAGGTCAGGGCAGCTTTAATAGCGGGCTCCGAGACCGCGCCGGTATCGCCCGCCACGCCGCTGGGGATATCGACCGAGAGGACGATAGAGCCCGATGAGTTTATCGCCTCGATCGCGCCCGCGAAGACCCCCTCGACCTCGCCCTTGAACCCCGTGCCGAATATCGCGTCGATTATGAGGTCGTACGGGGGATAGGCCTTCCTGAAATCCCTCAAGCGCCCCTCTTCGGTGACCTCGATGTGCTTTACGTCAAGCTTGATGAGCAGCTCGAAGTTGACGACCGCGTCCCCGCTCAACTCCTTTGGATGGGCGAGCAGGAAGACATCCACTTCGGCCCCTGCTCCGGCCAGAAGGCGTGCCGCGACCAGGCCGTCCCCGCCGTTGTTCCCCTTGCCGCACCAGACCGCCACCCGCCACGCGCCGTCCCGTCCGCTTCCTGGCCTGGCGATGCTCCCCAGCATCTCCCTGGCTTTCTGCGCCACGAGCTCGCCTGCGCGCTCCATCAGCGTCAGGCCGGGTATGTTTTCCTTCTCTATCGCCTTCTTATCTATCTGTGCCATCTCTGCAGGAGTGACTACCCTCAATAAACCCGCCTTTCCATGGCTTGCCCTGCCATACAATTTCACCGCTTTTTATTCGACACCTTTAAAACTTTAACGCGACCACCGTCACCCTTCAACCACCTGGTTATGACGTAACTTCCGGCGAGCAGGGAAAGGCCCATCGCGAGGAAAACCGAGACGGAAACGGCGGGCGACGGGAGAAGTTCGCGTACGAGGAGACTCACAGACCCTGGGAGGACGATGAGTATTGCGGAAATGAGGCAACAGAGACTCACGATGCCCATCGCCGAGCTCAGCACGATGATCGCCGGTCGCCAGTTGTCACGCTTCTTGAAGGGCAGCGGCGGGGCATAGAACAGTGCGGCTGCGGTCACGGCAAACCCTGTTATAAACCGCACGGAGCCGCTGTAGAAGAGGTGCCCCAGGTAATATCCGACGTGCTTGATAGCAGGCGCACCCCCGGTACCTCCACCCGGCCCGACGAAGTCCGACGTCGCATGGATCATCTCGATCAGCGCAATCAGCAGAATCCCGCAGCCCAGTATCAACAGCAGCAGGGGGATAACGGCTCTTCCAGTCTTCGTCGTAATCTCGAGCTCGGATTCTCCTTCAAGCCCGGCAGATGTCGCCGCCGGAGTTTCGCCCTCACGGACAGCACCGGCACGGACTTCTTCGGCGATAGAGAGGGTTGAAGTTCGAGCTTTCGGAGGCCCTTGCGCTTTTTCCACGAGCGGAACACCACAGCGGTGACATACGTCGCAACCGCAATTCTGCTCAGAACCGCACTGGGGGCAATACGCCATGGCAATCGGTCTCACTATCTCAAAGGTCTATTCGACCGTCACAGTCTTTGCCAGGTTCCTTGGCTGGTCAACGTTGCATCCCCTGAGCTTCGCTATGTGATAAGCAAGGAGCTGGAGGTGTATCACGGTCAACATCGGGTAGAGCACCTCGAGGGTCTCGGGAACGAAGAGCACATCGTCGCATATCTCCTTTATCTCATCGTCGCCCCGGGTAGCAACCGCAAGCACCGGCGCCCCGCGCGCCTTCACCTCCTGGATGTTGCTTATCATCTTCTCGTAAACGGAATCACGCGAGACTATCGCGACAACGGGCACGTTCTTGTCCAGAAGCGCGATGGGACCGTGTTTCATCTCGCCGGCGGGCTGGCCCTCGGCGTGAATGTAGGATATCTCCTTCAGCTTCAGGGCCCCTTCCATCGCTATGGGATAGCTGAAGCCCCGGCCGAGGAACAGGAAATCCTCTGCCCCGTGATACTTGTTCGCGCAGGCGATAACCGGGTCGCTGTCCGCAAGCACCTGTTCCATCTTTTCGGGCAACGCTCTCAGTTGTTCCACGTTCCTCGCGTACCTCTCGTCATCCAGCACCCCGCGCAGACGCCCCGTGTAGAGTGCGAGCACGTACATCGCAGCCATCTGGGAAGTGAATGTCTTGGTCGCAGCCACACCGATCTCGGGCCCTGCATGCGTATAGATGGCACCGCTTGATTCCCTGGTCATCTGGCTTCCCACTACGTTCACTACCGCCGCCACCTTCGCACCGCGCCGACGTGCCTCCCTGACCCCGGCGAGCGTATCGGCCGTCTCTCCCGACTGGCTTATCGCAACGACGAAGTCGTCCGGAGTGACGACCAGGTTCCGTGAGTGAAACTCCGACGCTATCTCTATCTCGCAGGGAAGCTCCGACCACCGCTCGAAAAGGTACTTCGCGAGCAGGCCCGCGTGGAAGGAGGTGCCGCAGGCCACCACCACTATTCGACGCAGTCCCCTGGCGGTCGCCGGTTCGAGCGCGAGTTCCCCTGCCTGGATACCCCCCGCTGAGTCGAACTTGTCCCTCAGGGTATCGGCCACCGCCCTCGGCTGCTCGTATATCTCCTTGAGCATGAAGTCGGGGTAGCCGCCCTTCTCCGCGGCATCTAGGTCCCACTCGACCACGGAGACCTCGCGAGACACCTCACTGCCGTCGAGGTCGCTAATCGCGTAGCCGCCACCGTTGACCGAGAGGACCTCGTCGTCCTCGAGGTAGACTACCCTGCGGGTCTTTGCGAGAAACGCGGGGACCCCGGAAGCTATGAAATAATCGCCATCCCCGAGCCCCAGCGCCATCGGGCTGCCCCTCCTCGCCGCGACGATGACATCAGGCTCTTCGCGGTGGACCGCCACGACCGCGAAGGACCCGTTCACTTTCTTGAGGCTGTCGCGCATCGCCTGCGCCAGGTCCCCCCGGTAGTTCTCCTCGAGAAGGTGCGCGAGCGTCTCCGAGTCGGTCTGAGACGAGAAGGTGTGACCCTGTTCCGCCAGCTCGGCCCGCAGCTGCATGAAGTTCTCGATAATGCCGTTATGGACAATGGCGATGTCGCCCTTGCAGTCGAGGTGAGGATGCGCGTTCTCCATCGTCGGGGCGCCGTGGGTGGCCCAGCGTGTATGGCCGACCCCTACCCTGCCCGGAAGGTCAACGCCGACAAGCGCGCGCTCGAGCGCATCGAGGTTACCGACCGAGTGAATGCAGCCGAGCACCTTGTCGGACGAGATTATGCACAGTCCCGCCGAATCGTATCCCCGGTACTCGAGCCTGCGAAGCCCTTCAAAAAGGATCGGCTTCGCCTCGTTTTTTCCAAGATAACCGACTATTCCACACATGGTTCAAGCGACCTTATTCCTGCATCAGTGGTCGAGTTCCCTTGCGATGGCGTCCGCGATGCTCCGGGCGACCTCGTTCGCTTTATCTGCACTGGGAGCCTCGACCATTACCCTCTCGACGGGCTCGGTTCCCGAGGACCTCACGACGATCCGCCCGTTCTTCCCCAGCTTCTCTTCGTACTCGCGAATCGTTTTCCATACGAGCATACCCTCCTCAAGCCTGCGGCCCGAGCGCGACCTCACATTGATGAGCACCTGTGGGAACTTGTTCATGACGTTCGAAAGTTCCGAGAGGGGCCGGCCGGTGTCCTTGACCATGCCGGCCACGAGGAGCGCGGTGAGCGTCCCGTCCCCGGTCGTCGCGTGCTCCCTGAATATTATGTGGCCCGACTGTTCCCCGCCTACAAGCGCGCCGGTCGATTCCATCTCCTCGAGGACGTAGCGGTCCCCCACCTGTGTCTGTCTGTACTCTATCCCGCCCTCCTCGAGTGCCCGAAAGAGACCGAGGTTGCTCATCACGGTTGTTACGACCAGGGAGGGGTGCAGTAGGTCACGTTCCTTGAGATACCGGGCAGTCACCGCGAGGATGTAGTCGCCGTCTCTGACCTCCCCGGTCTCGTCCACGCACAGGCACCGGTCACCGTCCCCGTCCATCGCGAAGCCCAGGTCGGCCTTCATGCCGGCCGCAAGCTGGGCGAGGCGCCCCGGATGGGTCGAGCCGCACTCGAGGTTGATGTTATGACCGTCCGGCTCCGTTCCTATCGTCTCGACCTTTGCGCCGAGGCTTTCGAATGCGAATGGGCTGACCCTGTACGTCGCGCCGTTCGCGCAGTCGAGCGCAACCTTGAAGCCGTCCAGGTCGAAGTTTATGCAGCCGAGAAGGTGGTCTATGTAACGCCTTTCGGCGCCCGCGATCCTGGTCGCCTCCCCGACCGCGCCGCCTTCCCCGGATACTTCGATGCCTTCGAACTCGGCCTCGATCGCCTTCTCGGTATCGTCGGGAAGCTTGAGCCCCCCGGCGCCGAAGAACTTGATGCCGTTGTCCTCGTACGTATTGTGAGAGGCGGATATCACCGCACCGATGTCGGCCTCGAGCTCCTCGGTAAGGAAAGCCACCGCAGGCGTGGGGATAACGCCGACCAGCAGGACACTGGCCTCCTCGGAAAGCATCCCCGCGACAAGCGCAGACTCCAGCATCTGCCCCGAGACCCTGGTGTCGCGTCCTACTACGACGCGCCTCTCTGTTCCACCGAGCGCCCTCACGGCCGCACGTCCGAGCCGTAGCGCGAGCTCCGGGGTCAGCTCGCTGTTAGCCTTGCCTCTGACACCGTCTGTCCCGAAGTAATCCCTCAAAGCACCTCCGAGGCCTTATCGCCCGAATATATCACAACGCCGAAATGCCGGTCAGCATGGGTTGGTCGCGGTGGTAACGAACCGGGAAAGCAGAATAGATAACCCTTGCCGGCTTCAGCGCTTGGAGAACTGGGGCTTCTTGCGGGCGCCTTTGAGCCCGTACTTCTTCCTTTCCTTCATGCGTGAGTCCCGGGTCAGGAAACCGGCCTTCTTCAAGTCGTTTCGCAGCGATTCGTCTGAGTCGACGAGCGCCCGTGCAATACCGAGACGCACGGCCCCCGCCTGGCCGGAGATGCCTCCGCCCTCTAACCGTACCATCACGTCGTAACTCTCCTTGACTTCGAGATGGACGAGCGGAGCGAGTACCTCGATGCGGTGGCGCCTGTTCGGGAAGTAGTCCTCCAGCGTCCGGCCGTTGACCTTGAACTCGCCGGAGCCTGGCGCCATGTATACCCGCGCAACGGATTCCTTGCGTCGGCCTGTTCCCCTGGAGTAATCGTCTGCCAATTGCCCTACTTTCCTGGTGTGAGCGGCTGAGGGTTCTGGGCACCGTGCGGATGCTCGCTGCCGGTGTAGACGTAAAGCTTCTTTATCATGGCCCGCCCGAGGCGGTTCTTCGGCAGCATCCCGCGCACCGCGCGGATGATAGGCTCTTCAGGCCTGCGCTTCACGAGGTCCGCGTACGGGGTCCCCTTCAGCCCGCCCGGGTAGCCGCTGTGGTGGTAGTACATCTTCTTTTCTTCCTTGCCGCCGGTCACCGCGACCTTCTCGGCGTTTATGACCACCACGCAGTCACCGGTGTCCATGCTCGGAGTGTAAATCGGCTTGTTCTTGCCGCGCAGGATCTTCGCGACCTCGCTGGCGAGCCTGCCGAGGACCAGCCCATCGGCATCTACAAGGTACCAGGCGCGCTTTATGTCAGCCGGCTTCGCCGAGTATGTGTTCTTCGTGAGCTTCAGATGAGCCATTTCCAACCTTGTAAAACTGGTAGCGCTCCTCGCAAAAATGACGCCCGCCCGGGCGCCAGAACGCAAGGTTGATAATAGGTTAAGCCGCGCGGGGTGTCAAGAAAACAGGTTGACTCATCACAGAATTATCAAAGGAGATCTTCGCCTCGACAAGGGGTAAGATTGCGATTTCATAATATAAGCGGATTCTATTGGATGTTATCTTCTTGCTCAGTATTCTCTGTGGCATCCTCTTCGTCAGGATTCTCCATAGCATTTTCTTCATCAGAGTATATTCTGCCAATTCTCTTGTAGTTGCCCGGCGAACCGAAATCAATCTTTCTATTCCCCAAGGTAATCACAAACAGCGACGCTAATAGTGCTGCTGCACCCACCATAACTATATAAGCCACCCCAAGATGACCGGTCATGAAATATCTCTCTAAGAGCCAGACTGTACATAGCGAGAAAATGAGAAGTAAACGCACCGAAGACTTAACAGCCGCAGAGGATTGATTCAATCTTCTAAGGCTTAGAAGCAAAATCAAGACAGCAAAAGCTAACAGACCGCCTATTACGATAAATATATAATTCTTTGTTACTGCAAAGGCCAACCCGAACACTGCTAAAACAATGGCACTTAGAAATGCAATGACTAGTCTTTTGGTGTCACTAAGCTTACTCATGATGCCTAATCCTACGCAATTTCATCAGTATCAAGCTTACCATTCATCGAGATCATCATCGAGACTATCCAGCATCATATGAAATGCCTTACCACTCCACTCTACAAATCCACCAAATAGAAGAACTTCGGGCTGTGCCGTAATCGCTCCGATAAGCTCTATCGCCTGTCCAGTCTTCTCCAACGAATCAGATGCCGCATACATCGACCCGCGCCAGGCATGTAAGGCAACTGTAGTAGAAACTGGATGATTCTTATTAGTACCTAGGTCCCAGTCATTTACATATAGTCCCCTTGCCCTTTCGTTAGCATTAATAGCCGCGTAATTCCTCGGGTTTGTATCGAAGGTCCAATCTTTACCTGGTGGTCCGACGATACGTCTATAGAAGGACAGCGGTCGTGCACTTGCGCTGGCAGCCGCTGATAATGTGCGACTAGCGCGGGAACAGGCGGCAACCACTCCGTAGCTGTAATTCATGGAAGCGAATGCATTCATGCCCTGGGCAAATGTAGCCATCTGACGACCACCTTGGCTAAAATAGGCACCCAGGTTTTCGAGGCCAAACCATTGACCAGACGGATCGACAAAGATCACGGGGTTACCCCCGCAGTACTGGTACGGGTTCAAGGTCAAGGGATTTCTCCTGCTGCCCGCCTCGGAGTCCTTGGTGAGGAACCTCCTGAGGGTCGGCGAGTAGTACCGGGCGCGCAGATAGTAGAGCCCGGTCTCGGAGTCGTAGTAGTAGCCCGCGTACGTGAACGGGCATTTCAGGGAAGCGTACTGGCTGGAGCTGGGAGTTTCGCTCTGTATCTTGCCCCAGGGATCATAACTGTACTTCTTCACCCAGGCGCCCGTGTCGTCGGTGATATAGATCACGTCGCCGCGTGAGTTTGTGTGCAGGTAGAAGGTCTTCTGGCCCGACCCCAGGTCCTGGGTGAAAGCCACAGGGTGGCCCGAGAGGTCGTAGGCATAGGAGCGGATTATGTTGCCGCTTGCGTCCGTCTCGCAGGTGATGTTACCTCCGCTGTCGTAGTGGTAATAGACTGCGTACTTCTGCACCGTGTACTGCCCCTGCGCATCCCTCTCAAACGCGGTCTTTGAGGCGCGGGTTCCACCCGGCCCGTATCCGAACACCAGCTTGAGGTTGGCAGCACTGCTTGTGGCGGATACGAGCCTCGAGCCGCGGTCGTATTCATACGTCCATTTTCCGTCAGAGGTCATGTTGCCGTTTTGGTCGTAGGTAAAGCCCCGGTTCGTTATCTGATTCGCGTTACCGCAAGTGTAGTTTTTCGCGGTTCCGTTGGACACCACCCTGGTGATGTTCCCGTTGCCATCGTAGTAATATTTTTCATCATTGATCTTTTGTACACTATCTTTCTCCACCCAGGAAGTGAGACGACACAGCTCGTCATACGTATATGTATCCTCGCGGGAGTCCTGGGTCATTTTGGTGATATTGCCCACCTGGTCGTATTCGTACTTGACCTGGCAGGCCTGGCCCTGGAAGTTATGCGAGATGAGGGAGAGCCTTCCCGCGGCGTCGTACGAGAAGGAACTGGAATTATTCAGGTTCGAGCTGCTAGCGTCGGGGACGATGTACCGGGTGGAGAGCCTGCCCCGGTCGTCGTAAACGTAGTTGATGGAGCGGTTGCCGGGAAGGCCGAGCCAGTATGGCTCACCCGTATCCCGGTACCCGTAGCTTACCGACACATTGGGGCCCCATCCACTCTTGCTGTACTGTTCCGCAGTCAGCTTACCTGCCTTGGAGTAGGTGTATGTGCTCGTGAAACCTCCCGCGAGGGGGTCGTATAGTGTCTTAAGGCGCGACGCTTTATCGTAGGTGAAGTAGAGGTATCCCGTCTGATCGTAGACCAAGAAGGGGTTCCCGGCATTATCGTATTGCAAGCCGCTGTTAGTGACCTGACCCTGTGGACTCTTGAAGGCAATCATGTCGACGCGACCGTCCATGCGGTAAGAGTAATAGGTCTCCCAACCGTTGGGGTAGACGACTTTCTTCACGCCCCCGGCCTCGTTGTACTCGACCTGGAGCGTACGCAGGTCGGGGTCCGTCTTCCCGGTCACCTTCCCTAGCATGTTATAAGCGAAACTGGTCGCTTTTACGTTGTTGTCGCTGTAGTTAGTCATCCTTCCAGCCGAATTGTAATTGTAGGACGCCGAATACTGTTGTATGGGTTTACTTAGCGCATTCCTCACCAGCGGTGATACCACGCTGGTGATTGCGTCCAGCTCGTTGTAGGTATAGCGGAAGCAGTAGGTGTTATCAGTCGCGTTGGCCGACCGGGCGTCCCTCGCCTCCGTGAGGTTACCCACGGGGTCATACTTTGCGTAGCTCGTGCTATAGCTGTTGGGGTCCGTGGGGGACTTGACCTGGGTCACGTAGTTTTGTGTGTTGTCGGTGCTGTCGTAGCTCTTTTGGACATCGTCAGGAAGCTCGGTGAGGGAGACGTCGTCGTAGTAGGCGTAACACGAGGTGCCGCCACCAGTTAGGTTGCGAGCATCGAGAAGGATAGTCAACGTATCCGAATCGCCGGAAGAGACCACCTTTGACAGTCTTACCCACTTACCGGTGTTTGAGATGTTTTCCGTGTCCTGTTCAACATAGCCCTTCCCGCTATTGTAGTAGAGCTTATCGCTCCCGCAAGAGAACTGCGCCCCTTTCGTCTCAGACCCGCCTGTCACATACATGTAGCCCGAGACCAAATAGCGGGTATTTCTCTTGACGTTTACGGTCTGAGAGGCATATTCAATCGACATCAACCGCAAAGACTGCCCTGGCGAGACGGACTTGAATCCCACCTGGTGACCGAACGGAAGCCCTACTATTGACCAGCCCGTGGGGTCGGGCGGGTTCGCTCCGTTACTCTGCTCAAATGCTCCGTTCTCGACGTAGTTGAAGGCCGTGTCGCGGGTTCCCTTGTAGAGTTGGACCGCATCGTAATCTACCCAGAGGTTCTGGTTGACCTGCGTGACCCTGGTGTCCAATTGTACTTCGATGAAAGCCGCGTTGCTGGCTGTCTTGAAGGTAAGGCTAGCGCGGTTCCAAGCAGAAGAGCGATTAAGAACAAGACTTTTCTCGGAGATGACGCTATTACCGGAATCGATCTGGCGGAAGATTACCGAGTTAACCTGGTTGGCGCTGGTGCTGTTGCGGTAGGATAAGGACAACGTGTAATCGGTATCGTGCTCCGCCGCGACCTTCTTTCTGACGGCTACATCACCCGAACCTGAATTGCCCTGGACCGCTATCCTCTGGACCTTCCTTCCGGCGGCGGCGGCATCGGGAGTGGCGGGTTCGTATACCTGGTAAGAGGTGGCACCTGCAGTCTGCAGGCTGCCCCCAGGCGTCCAGCTGTCCGCGACTCCGCTGCTGCCACCGTAGTTCTCGAAAGAGGCGTTTTGAATGAGGTTCACGTAGGGGCTGGGCAGAGTGACGCTACTCTTGTCGTTCTCAGTTGCGGAATCCCTGAGGACCACCGACTGGGCGCCGGCCTTGTCAACGGTCTTGAAGTAGCTCTGCCCCGTGTTGTACTCCATGTTCACCGTCTCCCCGTCCGGGGAAGTAACCTGTTTCGGGTTTTCCGAACAGTCCTGGGACGCGGTGTAATCGGCCGTAGATACCGCCTTATCCGTGCCCTCCAGGTCGTCTGAAACCCTGGTCGCATTGCCCTTGCCGTCATAGAGATAGTTCGTGCTACCCAGTGCGTTAGTGACACTCATGACCTGGTGTATGGCGTTCCACGTCTGGTCTGTTTGTTCCAGGGTGCCGGTCCCGTCCGGATTCACGCCTACTATCTTGCTCGTCGTATGGCCCAGCCCGTCGAAAATATATTTCGTCGAGAACTTTACGTTGGCAGCACCCATGTAGTTGCTTACGGTGGGAGAAGAGACCACGGTGTTGCCGGAGTTATAGGTTACGGTGCTCGTGTATTTGTCGGGAGGGTTGGGGTCTAAATCGACGCGAGGATCAGTGTAGGAAGTGAGCTTGCCGTTCGTGTACCCGAAGTGGGTCTTCTCCGTTTTTCCCGTCTCCACATATTTCTCGGTCTGGGTAATCAGGTTGTTCTTGCCGGTGTCGGGGTTGTATGTGTAGGAGTTCCAGTGGTTTCCAGGGGATAAGGTGACCTTCGAAAGCCGGCCCTCGGGTCCGTTGTATTCATATGTGACTGTCCTGGCTGACCGCCCGTCCTGGTTCGCCCAACCGGGAACCGGCTGACATCCCGTTCCGGCGTGACCGGCGTCCTCCACGACCGTCAGGATTCTTCCCTGGCTATCATATGAGGTGAGAAAATCCCTTCCAGAGGCGTCGATTACCTTGCTGGGCCGGCCACTGGCATACTCGACCCTCGTCTTGTTCTTGTAGTTGCCCGTCCCTGAGGAGTTCTTAGACACATCGGCGATGTACAGTAATCTTCCGTTCTCGTCGAAGTGCTCTGCGGCCCCGCTTGTACCCGTGACCTTGTACTTCCAGTTCTTGCTGTCATTCGAGTCGCCGGAGTTTGCGTAATTTGGGTTTTTCTCGGCCTTGAAATATTCACCTTCCGGACAGATAAACGTATTTGGCGTGTTCGACTCAACCAGAAGGCAGGAACGGCCCTGGGCGTCGTAGTATGCGATGTACCCGTTTCCGTAGTCCTTTACCTTTACATCCAGGTTTGAGAACCAGTTAGGACCGAATAGCGGCGCGGGAGAATCTGGATTACGATTCACATTTGTGCTCGAATAGGTTCTTGACATGGAGAAGGGCACACCCCTCCCGGGAACTGTGAGGTCGGTTACCGCGGTGGTCGTTGTGCCGTTGAATAGGTTTACATCCATGCCGCCCATGCCGGCGTAGCTCATCCAGGGAATCTTGCCGCACTGCGAGGATGCGGTCCTCTCAGGATCATCTGGCGGACTGCCTATGACTATGTCGACCTTGGCGAGATTGTATCCCCTCTCAGAGAAGTAATATCCACCTGCCCCTTCCTTTACCAGGTCGAAGTTGATCCGCCAGTTTCCCGGTGTCGTCGGGGCCTGCACAGGCGCGCTTAACGATATGATCTCCCTGGTCTTCACATCCCTGGGGAGATCGACCCTTGTTTCGGGCTGTTTGTTTCCGCCATTAGCATCGGTGACGTAAGACACCAGCTTTACAGGATTTGTCGGGTTAGTGCCCGCGCACTGCAATGTATCCTCGGTCTCGTTTTGCACGTAAACCGAGCAGGCCTTTGCCTCTCCCGGCCCGAATTTCGTAGGTACCTCAACAGAGGGGATAACGGTCGCGTAACCGGGGAAACTGGCAAAATAGGAAATGTTCTGAAACATACCACCGATGTATAAGTCTCCGCTTACCGCCAGAGCATAGACATAGTCGCTATTGCTACAAACATTAGGGTCCCATGAAGTGGCCGCTCCGGTGTCGCTCTCGAGGGCGGCTAAACGATTTCTCGTCTCACCACCAATGTTGGTGAAACGTCCCCCCGCATATACGGTGGAGCCGCTTACTGCCAGGGAGTAAACAGAGTTATCTGCGTTGGCATTCCACGATGTCGCGAGACCTGTGACGGCATCTATGGCGGCTATGTAGCTCCTTGTCTGACCTCCAATACTTGTAAATTCTCCACCGGCGTATATGTTGGACCCACTCACGGCCATTGTATTGACAGTATTGTTCGCGCTTGGATTCCACGAAGTCGCCTGGCCGGTGGTTGTGTCTATGGCGGCTATCTTATTTCTCGCTACGCCGCCTATGTTGGTAAAACTTCCCCCCACGTAGACGTTTGAACCATTCACAGTTATTGTATTGACAATATCATTTGCGTTCGGGTTCCAAGAAGTCGCATGGTCACTTTGAAAAGTGCCAATGGCAGCTATTCTGCTTCTCGCTTCGCCGCCTATGTTCGTGAACTGGCCCCCTGCATACACGATGATTGGGTCAGCCATCCCTCCCGTTCCGCGGACGGCCAAGGTATTGACTACGGAATTCGCGTTTGGATTCCACGGAGTCGCTGTGCCTTGGCCGGTGGCTTCGAGGGCGGCTAAACGATTTCTCGTCTCACCACCAATGTTGGTGAAACGTCCCCCCGCATATACTCTGGAGCCGCTAAAAGCCAGGGCGTAGACTATACTGTTTGCACGCGGGTCCCATGCGGTAGCCTGACCGGTGGTTGCGTCTATGGCGGCTATGTTGCCCCTGGGCACGCCCCCTACGCTACTGACACCGCCAGCGTACAGGGTCGAGCCGCTTACTGCTAGGGTAGAAGCACCGCAGTTTGCGCATGGGCTAAGATTGGTAGGCATGCCAGATGTGTCTATGGCAGCCAAATGAGGGACTAGAATATTTCCCACTTTATCAAAACTTCCACCTGCGTATACGGTGGAACCGCATATCGCCAAGGCGGAAACATAGCCGTCTGCATTTGGATTCCATAAAGTCGCAAGACCTGTGGTTATGTCAATGGCGGCTATATGGTTTCTAGGCTGGCCGCCAATATTGGTGAACTGTCCCCCTGCGTATATAGTGGAGCCGCTTAAGGCCAAGGTTTGGACCCTGTCGTTTGCGTTTGGATTCCACGGAGTAGCCTGACCGGTGGTGGCGTCAATGGCAGCTATCTTGTTTCTCGCCTGGCCCCCAATACTGGTAAACAGCCCGCAAGCAAACACGGTCGAGCCGCTTACCAGCAAGGAACAAACAAAGCTATCTGCGTTTGGATTCCATGAAGTCGGCTGGCCGGTGTTTGCGTCTATCGCCGCTATGTTATTTCTAGGCTGGCCTCCGACACTGGTGAAGTATCCCCCGGTATAAACGGTGGAGCCGCTTACTGCCAAGGAAAGGACATAGTCGAAACCACCGCTACCTTGGCCAGGGTTCCACGAAGTCGCGAGGCCGGTCGTGGCGTCAATGGCGGCTATCTTGTTTCTCGCCTGGCCCCCTATGTTTGTGAAGCTTCCAGCGACGTATACGATGTTTCCACTTAGCGCTAATGTGGTAACAGTTCCGTTGGCGTTCGGGTTCCACGACGGATCAACACTGCTGTTCGGCAGAATATGAGCTATGTTGCTCCTGTCAACGGTACCCACTTTTGTGAAAGAACCTCCAATATAGAAACCACCTGACCCATCGGGGACAGCTTTACTGACGCCTCCTTCGACCCTGGGAAATCCGGAAACGGGAAATCTCGTGAGTGTATCTATCGGCACCCCACCGCCGGTGTTCGGTCCCACATAACTGAAATCACCACCGATGTATACCGTATTCCCGTTACGAACTATTGCTCTGACCATACCATCGGTGAACCATGTGTTCGGGTCAGGAGCGGTCGAAACATAGGCAGACGCCTTTTGTGGGAGTGCTAACAATAATAGAGAGAGTGCGAGAAACAACAGCAACATCAGCGTGATGCTCTTCAGCCGCCTGCCCTTGAAGGAAAAGATTTGCGGGTTAATAGAATTACCAGTATCCACGTTGGACCACACCCAGGATCGCAGGTAAACAATGGTTCTTTTCAAGCGTCTTAAGCTCTTTCTCTTTTCCCCGGCTGAAGGCCACCACACGGAGGAATGCCGCACCCGCGATGTTGCAGACGCACATCTGGAAGTGCATGACTACCGGTGATGAAAAGTAGTTGCTGCAACGCAAAAGATGCTTGATAGCATCGGCACTTAAAGCTGCCTTTCCCCTAGCGAACGCCGCGAGCAGGCCGCAATTCCCCTCGGTCTTAATGTCTATTATAAATAGCAGTCCAAGTCAATAAT